>Ga0209946_1000511_pt1 | contig 16080 bp, 10 predicted proteins | sample SalPon2_A_H2O_MG_FD_185704 | JGI IMG/M metagenome (GOLD analysis project Ga0209946, IMG submission 185704) | Salt pond water microbial communities from South San Francisco under conditions of wetland restoration - Salt Pond MetaG R2_A_H2O_MG... | ecosystem: Environmental > Aquatic > Non-marine... | reverse complement strand
TCCAAGAGCGCGTGCAAATCGTTTTCATCGGCCGCGTCTAGGGCTTCGTGATACCGGTCCATCGTGATTTGGTCGGTACGCGGGTCTAGCAGGATGAGGTCGTCCTCGCGAATTGTCTGCTCGTCGTACGAATCATCACCAAGCGTCGTCTGTGGCGTGTCATGTTCCGCCGTAAACCGCGAGTCGTGTTGTTCGTAGGTCAGGGTGACGGTAATCCGGTCAGCCCCGTTGCCGTCCGACACCGCTAACTCGTCGAGGATTACTGCCGGAGCCTCTTCGATCGCATCCGGAGTCGTCCGTCCTTCTTCCACCCGGTGTGCGACCAGCCAATCACCTCCACCTGTACTCTGCTCGTCGGCACCACGATGCCGGAGCGCTCGTTTGACAACTTCCGGTTGTTCGAGGTCGAACGTACCCTGGTCATACGCCAGCTTCCCCTCGATTTGAGCAGCACCGAAATCACCGGGCGCGTCTCGAATGTCAGTCACCACGACCGGGATGGTCGTTCCCGTTATCAACCGCTGAGTGGTTGGGAGGCGGTAGTGACGACGGACTTCCTCACGCTGGGTGTCGTACTCCATCGCAAGATGGTCCTGGCAAGCCTCGGCGAGTGACGGCGTCTCGTAGGTTGCCTCACGGAGTGTCTCAAGATCGGTGCGGGCCTTCGCATCGAACACCCCCGCAGACTTGAACACGAGGCCCCGCTCGATGTGAGCAAGGGCGTGCGCAAGGTGTCTCCCGAGCGTTTCCACGTCCTCGCGGTGGATGGAGTAGTCTTGGTGCACTCCATCGTGGAACCGGAACTTCTCGATTTGGTAATCGTCGTCCTCGTAATCACGTTTGAGTTCGGCCACCCACTCGTCGTCAATCTGGCCGTTGGCACTCAACAAATACCCCAGCGGGATTTGGGCGCCATATCGAACGCGAACGCCGAATCCTCCCAACATCGCAGTCTCACCGCCAGCGACGGCAAGCGGTGGCCCGTCAGTTTCGACGGGCTCTCCCCGATGATCTGTCACCGTCTCGTCCGGTGTCCCGGATCCGAGCCGTCGGTTGAATAGCCGGAAGCCAAACGCATCGACGAGCGACACAGTATCTGGTGCGTCCTCGCGGTCCGGGCTGTACGACCACGCTCTCGTGTTCTTTGATTTGATATCCTCGTGAGGGATGGAGACCTGGTCATACAGATGCAACAGCCCTGGCGTCGGCGTCTTAAGTGCCAACCGCTGTTGTGCATCTGGCCTGACGGCACTCCGCATGGGCTGGTCGGCACCAGCACGGCACCCCCACAATGACTGGAAGGCATCGATAGCCGGCGAATCGTGGCGCCGGAGAGATTCATCAAGCGCCTGGAGTTCGCTCGAATCGAATGTATAGAAGTGAACGAGCGAGTTCGGTGCTAGCGAATCCTCTGGTGTGAGTGCCGCTGCCGTCTTCTCAATGCCGTCGAAGATTGCCGTTGCAACCGTATCAAGCAGGTCGTGCTCGGCCTGGGCAATCTCGTCGGGGTCATCCGCCGTCGCCCGTGCCAGTTCAGCGAACTGCATCGGGTCACAATCCGCTTCCGATGCTGAGATGTAGCCACTCACCTGGATGACCGTATCACGAAGGTGGTCCTGTTGGATGTTCAAGTACACACGCACCAGTGACCCGCGTTCATTATCGACCTCGTAACCTGGAGCAGGGTCATCGTCGGGGAGTGACCCCCATCCCGAACGCGGCAACCACGGTGCGTCTCCCCCGTGTGCATACAGTGCCGACGACCCCAAGGCCCCAAGCATGGACTGCGCTCGATACACCAGCTCGGGAAACTGCGGGCCGAGGGCAGGGTCCTCAGTGAGTGTCCGATACGTCTCTCTGCGTTTCACCATGTCCGGCGCGTCGTAATTGGCCGGGCGCCATCCTTCCGAGGCAGAGCGTGAGTCATCAGTTGGGGCATAGACCAGCGCCGCTAGGTCATCAAGCGATTCGATATCATGCTCAGCTAGTGTCTCTCGCTCGCCGGGGTCCAGCCCAAGCAGGCGAAGCGATGCAGTTTCGGCTGCGTCAACCGCACAGGCTTCGTTGTACGGGCACGTTGCACATTTCTCTTCTAGCGTATATTCGAGGTTCTCGAAATCGCTCTTGCGATGGGTGCGAAGTGGACCGTCCGCACTACAAAGGCGTGTCACCTCGTGTGTGTAATACTGGTCGTTGAAGTACGGTAAGCCGAGTGGATGCAGCGAATCAGTTTCGTACTCGCGTGTGATGACGCCCGTCTGGACGGTCGCTACATCAGCAAGGGTCGATGATTCTCTACCGCCTCCCTCCTGGTCCGGGAGCCGAACCTTGGTAAGCAAGTCGCGAAGTGCCAGCGCGTAGCAGGCCGTCTGGATGCGATGATAGGTTTTCTCGTGGGCCGCACTCTTGATGTCGAATACTCGGAGAAGAATGCCATCAGACGTCGGCCAGATGACAAGGAAGTCGGCCTTACCAGGAACGAACCACCGGCCGATGTCAGTCGCGAGGCGTGGTTGAAGCAACACCCACGGGCGACCGACCTGGTCAGGAGCGTCAAGGCTGGTCGTCGTCACCGTCGGCGGTCGGGTAGTTTCTGGTGGTTCCTGAAGCGACTCATCAAAGGGCGTTCGAGCCCCCAGTTCGCATATTGCTCGGACGACGTCCATGTCTGTCTCTTTCGCCGTCTCCATCGTCTCAAGGTCCTGCCAAGGAACGTCCGTACGGTCGAAAGCATCAAACTCGTGTTGGCGGTGTGGCGGAACGTCGGTCCCAGAGTCCTCACCACCAAGCCGATACACGGCCCGAGCAGCCGGGCCTAGTGTGGCCTCGATTGTCTGCTCGAAGTCGTCACCAGCTTTCGCAAGGAGTGGGTTCAGCGGCCGGAAGGCTTCCGTGAACGCATTCCGGTCGTAGTGAGCGGAGTGGTCAACGTCATCGATTTTGAACCCAAAGTAACGAGCGCATTCATCATGTGTCAGGTACTCCCCTATCTCTGCGGGTGTAATCTTCTCGCAGCCGTTCTCCTGTGTCTCCGCCCCCTCGCGCTCATCTTGGGCGACAGTCGATTCAGTATCTGAAGAGTCGGAGGTGTCTAGAAAGTCAGTCAACTGCGCGTTTGTCGTCTGGACCTCGTCGTCGGATTGTGTCTCAGTAGTATCGTCGACCATAGGTTTTGGACCCGTTTGGGTGATGGAAGTGGACTAGCTCAGAGGGTGGTAGCGGTGCGCGGGAGATATCAGAGGAACGGTAGGCCGTCAACGATCTCGCCAGAGACGATGTGTCCCTTCGCGGCGGCCTCTGCACACAGGTCGGCATAGTAGACGGGTGCCGGCAGTCGAATTGATCGGGTCGCGGACCCCACATGTGCCTCCGACAGCCAGTAGAGTTGCTTGCACAGCGTATCGATTTCGACCGGCCCGGACCGCTTCTCGATGCGGAGAGGTTGCGGTGTTCCGGGGACGGGTTCGGGATCGCCAGTCGTTGCCAACACCGCATGGCCGTCCTCGGCGTGGACAAACCCGGTGCCCTTCGGCGCGACCGACGCACCCGACGGATTCGCGTTGACGATACGTGGCGCTCCGCTCTTTTGCACATCGGCGATGGAGACGCTTCCCTCCAATCCTGTGAACTTCTCTTCGAGCGCGTCGATGTCCACGTGGAGACGGCCATCTCGGAGGATGACGAGATGGTCGAACTGTTCACCTGTCTCCCGGATGTAGTGATGGAGAACATCGCCAACCGCGTTTTCGATCTCCTCCGGAGCGAACTTCTCGCCGTTCTGCGTCTGGATTGCTCGGGAGTTGAACACCGTTCCGTCGGCGAGGACGAGATTCGCTGACGCCCCGATGTGCTGGCTGTCGGCATGGCTGTAGTGAACGTCGAGGCCAATGAAAGCATCCGCACTGCCCGGCATCTCTGCGATTCGCCAGGGGACGCCGCCCGCACCGGCAATCAACCCTAGGGAAATGTTCAGCTGCGTGTCGTCGTCTGCGTTCGCTATTTCGGGTTTCGTCACCATCTGGGATGGGACGCCGTTCGTCCCGAGGCGACGCTTGAATACGTCGAAGGGATCGTCATACGCTGCTTTGTTAGCCGTCTCCGGCGCCGGCACGACCGCCAAGACAGCATCGTAGTCGGCGGCCGCGGCGAGGATATCCGAATACTGGAATCGCGACCCGAGGTTGTACTGGCTGACATCGTACCGGTCTGGTGCGGCACCGAGCGATTCCAACTTCCGCTCGATATCCGCGGCAAAGCTAACACCGTCTTCACGGGAGTCTGTGGGCACCAGCACCTGGATGGCAAAGTCCTCTGGTGCTTGATAGACGCCGCTGTCCGTCAGTTCCCAGCTTGCTACCCGATTGCGTGCCCCGCCGCCAAATTCGAGGTTGTGATTATTAGTTTCGACCGCGATGTGGTCGTGTTTTGGCGTACTGAACGTTGTACCCATCTGCGTCCCGAGACCCGGCAGGTGGCCGATTCGTGAGACGAACTCGTGGGCGAGTGTGAGCCGTCGCGACGGGTCGATACGGCACGTCGAGACTGCTCGCTGGTGAAACGCGGGAGCGAGTTGCTTCAGTTTGTCGAGTGTCGGGATGATTCGGAGGTACTGTGGTGCCTGGAGACTGCCGTCCTCCGGGTTCTCAGCGTCCCCGCTGTAATCGACATACAGCATTTTCGGGTCAGACTCGGCGACGCGCTGCGCTGTCTGTGGGTCAACGCGGTCATGGTTCTCGTGGAATTTCCGCACACTCGTCCCCCCAAGTTCCGGAACCGTGTCCGTGTAATGGAACTTGGAGGTACCGAGAACCTCTGCTGACCCTGACTCATGATAGCGTCGCGGGTCATGTTCGACCGTTACGCCGCTGATGTCGTGCCCTTCCGACATGAACTCGTCGGCGGTGAAATCGGACATAAATCGGTGGCCGACGTGGATACCACATAGGACATCCCCGTCAGGATCAACGCGAACGCGCACGCCGTACTTGCGGTGCGCGGTGAACCCGTCTGTTGAGGCAGTGAGTGCCGCCTCGCGCTCAATGATTTTGTCGATGCCTAGCACGTCATACTGGGGGTCATCAGCAAGCGCCTGTTTGACATCCTGCTTGACGAGCGTTGCAATTGTCGAGCGGTGGCCTGCCTCCCTCGTCATCAACGTCTTTGTTCCGAGGTGCTCAACGCTCACCTCGTGATCGTCGACGTACTGCCGCCCAGACAACCGTTGGGGAGCCACCAGTCGCATAACGCCGAACGATGTGACCGGCGTCTCGTGGCCAGTCCGGTAGCGGTGAGCCACCCGAGCCGTAAACTCCTCCGTATCGCCTTGGAATCCCTCGGCCAGCTGTATCTTGTGTTCGTGAACCTCGACGGTTTCGAGCGAGTCGGTCAGCTGTGTCTGGAGCATGGTAGCCCCTGACTCGTCAACCGGTGCATCGTCATCCGTGTCGGTCTCCTCGGTTGTCGGCTTCTCATCAAGGGATTCGATGTCGATAACCCCATCACGCGGCGGTCTCACCTGTGGCCCATCGTAGTGATGGGCGTAGGCGTTCTCAAGGTAGTACCACTCGCCTTCTTTCCAAGTCCACTTCGCCTCGGGGTTGTTTTCGAAGATGACAAAGTCGAACGTCTGGCCATCAACGTCGCGAATATCGATGAAATATTTTACGCTGGTGTGGTCAGGGGCTTTGCTTACATCGAGAACCTTGACTGCCATGTCGACGATTTCTCCATCTGGATTGATGTCCTTCGCAGTTTTCATCGATGACATGTCTGGTCAGGAGGGTTTTCTTATTAACACTTGTGGTGATACTATTAAAACTCTCGCAATAGTTATAATAGTCCCAATATTATGTAACTCTTAACATAGTTGCCAGTGAATAGTGGTTACAACATGGACAACGCACCCGAACCCGAGCAACTCACTGTCCCGTCGCGCGTTCACATCGTCCCGATGGGGTTTGAAGACGAGCGTATCTCTCAGCCACCCATCGAGGCCAATGCCGACAAGGTGGTCCTGCTAAAGAACAAAAGTGACAAGCAAACACCAGCGTTTCTTGAGGCAGCCGAACAGGAACTCCGTGAGGAGGTCGGAACCGTTACAGACAAAACCTGCAATATTTTCTCGCTTTACGACTCTATCGGGTCCATCGCGGAGATCATCGGCGCCCACGACGACGACGAAGTGTACGTGAACCTCGCTACTGGAAGCAAAGTCACAGCCATCGGTGGGATGATTGCCTGCATGGCGACGAACGGGATTCCCTACTACGTGAAAGCCGCTGACTACGGCCACCCGGAGGAGCCGACACCGCCGGAGCATCCATACGCGCGTGGCGTCAAGCAGACGGTCGAGCTACCACACTACCACATCGACAAGCCAAGCGTCGATGAAACTGCCATCCTCGAGTTTCTTGTCGAAAATGATGGTGAAGCAACCAAGGGAAAATTGATAGACTATGCCGAAAACAATGACCTAGAGTTCCTGACGAGTACGACATCGTCGTCAGACACAGGAAAGTACCGCCGGCTCGAGTCAAAAATTCTAGGTCCACTCCGCAAGCGAGAGTGTGTCGCTGTCCACGATGTAGGCAGGAACAAGGTAGTCAAATTGACGCAACGAGGACAGAATACTTATCGAGCATTTGCTTACCAACTCCAGTTTAAGCAGCAAAGCAGAGCAACGGCGCACAAATGACTTTTCAAAACCGGTTAGAAACACTTCGCACGCTCAGTAAACAGCGTATTCACCTAACGGTGCGCGAAAACACAAAGCGGTGGCGCGGCGCAGACGTGAAAGTCGTCCGAACGTCCGAACCCGACGAGTAATTCAGGATGCAGTCTCTCTCTTGACCGATATCCACGGGCACGGCGTGTAGCTCCGAACGCTTTTGAAAGACGTAAGCAGATGTTCGGATAGGTAGACAAGTGCAGTTGTGTGACAGAACTTGGTGGGTGCAGTGGGTCTGTTGTTAAGTGAAATCGTCAAGCGACGTTCCATGCGTCGTATCACGAGAATCTGACACCGTAGACCCACTCCCTAACCCCGTTATGTCGATTGTTCCGGACGAATTGCCGAAGTTGAGGAATTTTCGGCCGGATTCGGCAATTGGCGGTTGCGTTCGCTTTCCGGAGTCGCCAGCTATCCAGTCCTCCACCGCTTCGACAACGGTCGGCGCTGTTGTCATTGAGATATGATCGGCACCCCGGATTATGTTTTCTTTGAACCTTGACGGGGCTCTCTTTTTTTGGAAGGCCAGCTTTTCAATTGTTTCAGTGTGTCCCGGGGGTGTGTCCTCATCCAGTCCTGACCACGCAGTCTGAATCTGGTCTTCGAGTGCCATCATCCGCCCACGTGCAATCCCATTATAAGATGTAAGATGGAGGTCCTTAGCAGTAACACCATCTTCGAGCTGCCGGGCGAACGTCTTCACCCACACTGGTTCTCGGTATGGGGTTGCAGTATACAACTCACCGACTGCCCCGATCGCTTCAGAGAGATTACCTGCAGTAGTTGAGAGGTGGGCCATATCAATCTCTGCTCGATCTTCAATGAGATCCGCGTCGATGCCCTCGCACCAGAGCCACGTCATTACAGCTGCCGTCATCGAAGAGTCAGACTGTTGGTAGCCGTTTCTCTCTAGCAACTCCCAAAGTGGATTACCGGCATCAGGTGAGTCCCCCAGGTCACAAGTGTATGAGACCGCTGCAAACTCTTTGACTAAACGCTCAGGCGAGATTGGATGGTGATTCTCAAGCATCTTGATCACGCCTTTGAGCGCATCTGGCGTGGCCTCAAGCCGAGTCGAATGGTCATACTCGAAAACAGCCTCTCCGAGTGTGGTTGGCGTGATCTGGTTGTCCGATCGGTAATTTATGAAGCCCTTCTCATCGAGTTCCATCGTGAACCGAGTGACCTTCTGTGCGACCTCGTCATTGCCGATAGCCATTGTCGCTGACTTCGCCTGATAGAACCCGTATAGCGTCATTGAGACAAACTCGATCAGCTCATCAAGCGTGTTCCACCCGCTCACGACAAGTTCAATCAGCAGCCAGCGGAGATTGGTATCAGCGTCCTGTGCGTTCGAGATGTATTCACCGCTCGGAAAGGAGTCTGGTACGGGACCAAAGTGGGACCCGATAGATTCGAGCGATTTCTCTTCAACCGGTGTTCCGAACTCAAAGTACTCCTCAGCCTCTTCATCGGTGTAGATGGGGTAGGCATACGCCTCGTCCATATCTCCGCCCCGGCCAGCGCGACCGATCCACTGTATGTATTCGTATTTCCCAATAAACTGCCCAAAGCGAGCGAGGTCAGCCACAATCACTGACTGAATAGGCGAGTCAAATCCATATGCAAGCGTGGTTGTACAGGAAATACACTTGATATCGCCGTTTTTAACCCCTTCTTCTACGAGTTCTTTAATAGAATTCTCAAGCCCAGCGTAGTGGAACGCGACACCGTTCTCCAGACAGTTTATCAAGTCATGGTGGGTGCTTGTGAGAACTGTATCCACTGCGGCCTCAACCTTTTCGCGATAGTTTGTATCTGGTCGCTCGAACCGGCAGTTATCTTTGATCCGCATAGCCCGGGTCTGAGCATTTGAGGTGGAAAAATTGAAAATCATGAACGGCCCTACATCTCGATTATCCGTGATTATATCGCCGATGAACTCACCATAGGATTTCCGCGAGTCGTCCTTTATTTCCGGCCTTTCGACGATTGGAACGCCTCGTTTCTCCGGGCTGATGATGAGGTCGGCCTCTAACCAGCGAGCAATTTCATCAGGGTTCCCGACTGTCGCACTATTAGCAAAGATTTCGGCCCCATTCTGCCGGGCAATGGTCAGGCATTTTTCGATGGTATCTCCGCGAAAACCCGAGTAGAGCTCGTGAAAATCGTCGAAAATCAACGTATCCACACCAAGGCCGACACCGCGGATTGCAGCCTCATAATATGAGTCGAAAGTCGCAACAATCACGTCAGCATGCTGGTATCCAGCTTTCTCACCCCACGTCGCATTCACGAGAGTATATTCCTCATCAAGCCATTCATCTATGGATTCGTACTTTCCATTGGTGAGCGAGACGCTTGGAACGAGATACGCGACCGACTTCCCATTCTCAAGCGCCCGCTGGACTACAGTTTCGGCACAGAACGTCTTCCCGTTACCAGTCTCTGCACAAAGAAGGGTGTTTTCTTTATCTATCCCGCCTGCCTCAAGAAAAGCCGCTTGCGTCTCGTTTACCGAGTCAAATCCCTTCTTATCGAGGAGTGATTCAACCCGGTCAACATCAGACTGGGAGAGACTATTTGGGATTTCAACCATGGAGGAGTTGTGGTTACAATATGTGTCGCCGTATAAAAAACACTGCCTATTTCGACGGTTCCATCCTCGAGGTTACGCCTCGAGACATACAGTGACTTTTTCTCCAGCCAAGTACTTGGATTTGAACTCCATTTTGTTGTAGTCGGAGACTACAAAATGACTAGTTTGTGGTCGTGATTATCGCATCAATCAGGATATGGCTCTAGCCGAAGATAGCGAAACGGTCTTTCTAACTGACACCCCGAGGGAACCGCCGACACCGACAACAGAGCCACAGGGTTGACAATCGGTTGCGATGTCCGCGAGTCCAAATGGAATCTACCTCGTCGATTGCTCCCGGCGCGAGATTACCTAATTCGACGGTTTTAACGTGTGAGTCCCAGCCAGGAAGAATACTATTGCAAAATATATACAATTCTACAGTTCTAAGTAATGCTAAAATTCAAAAAGAACCTCTCAAAGCCGAATCCCAACATGTAGTATAGCTCGTCCCCCACAATATTAATGCCGTTCGAGTGCGTACGACACACCGTGATGGATTGTAAAAAGAGCCGTACGTTCGGCGCAGCGTTTGTACTGCTGCAGGGAGTTGTGACCGCCCTCTTCCCGCAGATAAGTGTCAGGCTTATCAAAAATATGGTGGGCAAGAACTTCGACAACGCTTCGAATCTCGAGGCGAAGCCAGCGTATCTTCGACAGTTACGCGCTGTCGGCGTCGGTATGGTCGCCGCAGCCGGAACTGAATTACTCCTGCAGAGCCGGGCTGAGTCAGACGAGAGACGGACCGAGCCAGGTGAGCTCAACGAGAGCTGAGAAAGCGACGGTGGCCGAGACGATGCTCAACGGAACTAGCAGTGCTTCAACAGGGAGACAGTGTCTCGAAGTGAAACTCTAGACGGGAAAGAGATGCTCCCAGCGGTCATCGGGCGACAATCGCTGTTGCAAGCTTTCGGTAGAGGGTGGTCTGTTCGAAACCGACGCTGTTGGCTATCAGTTCGAAGGTAAAGGGGGTAGTTCACAGTTGCCGGTTCCACACGTCGGTGCCGAACCGGTCGGCCGCCCGCTGACGGGCCTCGTCAATGACGTCGGTCGATAGCGCTCCCGGCTCGGCGTCGAAGCGGTCAGCGAACGTCGTCTTCAGCGCATCGATTATGTCGACACGGCTTGCATCTACGTGGTCCCGTATGCGTGCGACGCGTTTTTCCGCGGACGATATCGCCTTATCTGACACCTTCTCCTCGCCGATCCGGAGTACCCGAAGCATCTCCGCGATATCGAGGTCGTGACTCATCGTTGTGTGGTGGAGGACAGCGTTGTCGGTCCGGAGCTGGGCCGAGCCACCGATCTTTCCCGCCGGATGGCTGATATCGTTGAGCGGCTCGTGGGAGACATCGAGGCCAACACTCTGCAGGGCGTCGATTGCCCACTGGTCGAGTTCGGCGTAGCTGGCCTCGATGTCTGCTGAGACATCCTTCCGTGAGAGATACAGCGAGTAGGTAATCACTGCCCCAGGTTCGACGTACATCGACCCGCCGCCAGTGAGTCGACGGACCACGTCGATGTCGTGCTCGGCGACGTAGTCGGTCGCCACCTCGTCGGCGTAGGCCTGAAACCGGCCGAGGGCGACCGCCGGCGAGTCGCGGTACCAGAATCGGAGTGTCGGTTCGAGTTCCCCCGCGTCGAGTCGGTCGGTTAGAACGCCCTCGAGGGCCTGCTGGACCGGCTCGCTGTAGGTGCCCGCGTCGACAACCCTGGCGGTCATTCGAGGGCCTCCAGCACCGCATCGGCCAGATGACCAGCGTCAAAACCGATGAGTCGAGCGTCTACGTACTCGATAGCCTCTACGAGAGCCTCGTGGGAGACCTCGACCGGATGGCCATCGATGGCTGCTTCGAGTGCCTCGCGGCTCTCGGGCGGTTCGAGGAAAAAGTCGCCAGTCAGCCGGACATCGGTAATCCGCTCGTCGTAGCTGACGTCGACCTCGAGCATCTTTCCACCAGGGACGTTGACTGTCGCACTATCGTGCATGTGGGTAGATTTCTCAGGGGACCTGTGTGTTACTGCGCCCTTCGTGTTTCAAAACGCTTCGTCCTCGACGGTTACGTCAGCAGCGAGCCCCTCGCGGAGTGCCGCGTGCACGTGACAGAGTTCCTCGCCGAGAGCGACCAGTTCGTCGGGGTCTTCCACGGCTGCTTCAACCTTGAGCGTAAACGAAATTGACTGCAGGTCGTCGTGGTCGTCGACCGTCGCCGTGGCGTCGATTGCCATCTCGCCGAGGTCGTCGTAGCCGTGTTGCTGGGCGCCCATCCGGACCGCTGGAAGGAAACACGAGGCGTAGTCGGCTACCAGTACCGCGTTCGGGTTCGGCCCTGTCTCGTCCATCGGGTCGATGGCGAGGGCGAAGTCGCCGATGACGCTTTCGGTGTCGTAGCCGTCCGTATTGGTCGTCGTCAGTGAGAACTCGTTCATTACTATATTGTACATTAATTACCAGACTATAAAATACTTTGTGAAACAACGTCGGGTCATCAGTGGGTGACGGACGCGTTCCGAGCGGTCCCGAGTTACTGGGTATGTATGGCCTCGCCGCGTGCGTCAGCGGCGGCTTCCATGACCGCCTCCGAGAGCGTCGGATGCGTGTGTATCGTCCCGGCGAGGGCTTCGAGGTCCATCCCGGCTTCGAGGGCCACGGTTACCTCGCCGATCAGCTCTGAGGCGTTCGGCGCAACGATCTCCGCCCCGAGGACACGCTCGGTGGCCGCGTCGGCGACGATCCGGACGAAGCCGTCGGTCGTGTCCATAGTGAGCGCCCGGCCGTTGGCCCCCAGCGGCATTCGGCCGACGACGGGAGTGTAGCCCGCCTCCTCGGCCTCGTCGCTGGTCAGGCCGACCGATGCGATCTCGGGGTCGGTGAAGACAGCCGCGGGGACCGCCGCCGCATCGAGAGCGGCGGGTTCGCCAGCGATGGCGTCGGCGGCGATCTCGCCCTCGTACATGGCTTTGTGTGCCAGCATCGGCTCGCCCGCCACGTCACCGACCGCCAAGACGTGATCGCGGTCGGTCCGACCCTGTGCGTCGGTCTCAATGAACCCATCGTCGGTGGGTTCGAGCCCGATCGCCTCGGGCTTGACCGTGTCAGCGGCTGGCTGTCGGCCCGTGACCACTGCCACGGCGTCGGCCGCGATATCGGTCGTCTCACCGTCTTCGATCTCGGTAGTGACGACGACTCCGCCGTCGGTTTCGGTCCACTCGGTGGCGGCCTCGCCGAACCGGAACTCTATGCCGAGCTCGGTTGCCCGCTCACGGATGAGTCTGGAGATATCGTCACCGTACATCGGCAACACGTCGTCGAACATCTCGACGACGGTGATATCGGTGCCGAGTTTGGTCAGCGCCATGGATAGCTCCATGCCGATGTAGCCCGCCCCGATCACGAGCAGTTCATCTGGCGCGGTATCGAGGTCGAGGACGTCGCTCGAATACAGCACGTGATCACCCTGGGGCTCGAAGCCGGGCAGTACAAGTGGGCGGCTCCCGGTCGCGATAATCGCGTATTCGAAGTCTACGGCCGTCTTGCCGTCGTCAGTGGTGACTTTCGCGCGGTGGTCGTCGACAAACGTAGCTGTACCGTCGACCAGCGTGACGCCGTTGGCCTGAGCCAGCCCCTCGACGCCGCCAGTGAGCCTGTCGACGACCCCGTCTTTCCAGTCGACCAGTTGGCCGAGGTCGGTCTCGATTTCGGCGGTGATGCCGAGAGCTTCGGCGCTGGTCGCCTCGTGGGCAATCTCCGCGCCGTGAATCAGCGCCTTCGAGGGGATACAGCCCGTGTTGAGGCAGGTCCCACCGAGAGCATCTTTCTCGACGAGTGTTACCTCGAGACCGAGTTGGGCCGCCCGAATCGCTGCGACGTAACCGCCCGGCCCTCCGCCGATTACCAAGACCTCGGTCGATTCCGGGATACCGTCGAGTCGGCCGGTCGAGAGATCGGCGGTCGGCTCGTCGTCGCTGACCCGGGTGACCGCTGGTGTCGGACGGTCGGCCGCGTCGCCACCGGTGGCTGTCTCCCTGGGGTCGACTCGGTTAGCATCCGTGCCGGAGTCGTCATCTGATGTCGTATCGGTGACGCGCGTGACCGCGGGCGTCGGCCCGTCCTCTCCTTCACGGTCCCTCTCGACCGTCGCGCTGTGGGCGGCTTCGTCACCAGCTGCGTCGACGTCGCGCTCGAATGTCAGCACTACGTCGCCGACAGCCACCGTGTCGCCGGTCTCCACGTGGGTCTCGCTAACCCGGCCGTCGACGGGTGCCGAGATCTCTGAGACTGATTTTGACGTCTCGACTTCCAGGATGGTGTCGCCCTCTTCAACTACGTCGCCGTGGGCTACGTGACGGGCGACGAGCTTCCCGTCCGTCGCCTCGCTTCCCAGCTCTGGTAACTCGAATCTGTAGGTCATCAGCTCGACTTCGTAGCCGTGGTTAATATTGTCTTTGATGTGCAAGACCACTCGCAACTATGGGGTGTCGACTTACTGTCTACTCTCGTCGGTATCCGGTCGACTGAAGTCTGTTCTCGTATACATGCTTAACCGGGTATAGAGAGCGCCGAAACTGAAGCAGCGAGGGAGGGTTTACGAGCCCAAAGAAGGGGAGCTCCGGTCCACCTGATAGCTGGTAGGGACGATGGCACTGGCATAAAAAATGCCCAACGAATTCTGGTCGTGATTATCGCGGGAATCAAGAACAGTAGTTAGTGCTTCGCGCATGAACTGAGACTCTGCCCGGAACTAATCCCTTAGCAGACTACTGCGGCCTCACCATTAGGATAGGACTGGACGCATATCCACCAGGGACTTGCCGAGACACGGGAAACCGCGCTTGCAGCGTTTTCTTCGGCACAGACTTTCTAACCAACACAGTTGGATGTCTTGCCAATCGTTGGTTATCCGTGAGAGTATAGATATGAGTGAAATTGAATTAACTAACATATACACGTTATTGTGGGCCCTGTTGGTTAGCATATGGGTGACCGAGACCACGCAATCGAGGCACTCAAACATCTCCGTACGATACAGTCAGCAGAGAGCGGTGGGGCAACTATAGAACAGCACCGCCAGAATGCCATCGAAGAAGTGGAAGCACTGGTGGCAGAGCTCGAAAAATCGACCCAAGTGGAGACATCTGATGGGTCAGTCGAGACACTGGACGACTGGGACGGTGATGAAGAGTGGGAGGATAAGCTCGAAGCGGCTCGTGAGAAGGCTTCGATATCTCCATCGGAGGGGACGCTGACGACGAAGAGAATCAACGGACGGGAGTACTACTACCTCCAGTGGCGAGAAGGGGAGAAGGTCAAGAGCCGGTACGTCGCTCCAGTTGACCCTGCCTGAGACGGCCCCTCCGAATCATAGGCCAAGTGTTCCGTGATTCACCGGGGTGACACACACACCTGATTCCGAGTTAGTGAAGAATTCAGGGATATCCCCTGTTCAGATTGGGACTGGCTGATTGAAGAATCTATCAGTAGCGGCTATGAGACTCATGCTGGCCGGTAGAAGGATTCTATATAGTAGTACTGTAGTATTGTTGTTGTCTGTTGTCTAGTTAGTATACTAGTCTAGTAACTAGTGAGAACACACCTAGTTCCGAGTTATAATAGCAATCTCAGCGAAAGAGACAGACGATTGTGGTGGTACTAACTCGGAATCGGGTGTGTGTCCCCCGCCAATCTGTTCTAGTTTCAAACAAATCACCTGGATCTCGTATTCTCTCACGATTTCTCCGCTCCTGAACTAACTCGGAATCGGGTGTGTCCGGGCATTGTTTACTTCATGAATCGCCTCACTGCGGCCAAAAACTAACTCGGAATCAGGTGTCTCCCCACCACTGTTCGTCTCTCTGACGATTCTTGATAGTCACATCCCCTTCCTGGAAGCCAACCTTTGTTTCTGTCCCGGGGCTCCATTGTATGGCTGAGGACCTCTCACAAACTAACTCGGAATCAGGTGTCCCCTGGAACCGGTACAGGAATCTGCCCGCATGGCAGCTGTGACTATGCGGATGTCAATTGGAGAATAAGCTTGATCGGGGCTGCAAGCGCTCTAACTCGGAAATGGGAGGGTATAGACTAGATTCAAAGTTATCTTGTATCCTCGTCTAACTCGCCAATTCGGGTAATAGAGCCTCTATCTAACTCGGAGTCCAGTCCAAAGCTTTTTTATGTGGTTTGGTGAAACACATCGCATGGATGGCAGCGATAGCGGAAACCTGGAAGAACCTGACGAACTCTTCCAGACCGTCGACGAGTCCGGTGGGGACGATATCTTTGCCAATCGTGAACTTCTCAATATCGACCACGTCCCCAACGAGAACCGGATCGTTGGGCGAGACAAGCATATCACCGAGCTTGCGAACGAGGTCGGGCCGGCTGTCACTGGGTCCCCACCCAACTCGGTCATCCTATATGGCAAGACTGGTTCCGGGAAGTCGCTGGTCGCTAACCACGTTATGGAGCGCGCCCGGAATGAGGCCGACCGGCGTGGCAATCGCATGGCGACCGTGACTGTCGATTGTGCCCAGGCGAAGGGCGAAGCCGATACGATCCAGACTATCGCAGAGAGTATCAACACTCCATCTTCGGGTGTAAAGGTCCCAACCCGCGGCATCTCGACAAACGAGTACTACAACCGGTTGTGGAAGATTCTCGACCAGGAGTATGATGCTGCCCTCATCACCCTCGACGAAGTCGATCGTCTGGGCG
>Ga0209946_1000510_pt1 | contig 16110 bp, 14 predicted proteins | sample SalPon2_A_H2O_MG_FD_185704 | JGI IMG/M metagenome (GOLD analysis project Ga0209946, IMG submission 185704) | Salt pond water microbial communities from South San Francisco under conditions of wetland restoration - Salt Pond MetaG R2_A_H2O_MG... | ecosystem: Environmental > Aquatic > Non-marine... | reverse complement strand
GCCGACGCCCTCGACGTCACCTCCCCGACGGTCTCGAGCATGCTCAAGAAACTGGCGGAGCGCGGCCTGATCGACCGCGAGGAGTACCGCGGCGTGACGCTCACCGAGGAGGGCGAGGTCGTCGCCCTCGAGATACTCAGACACCACCGCCTCCTCGAGTCGTTCCTGAGCGAACGGCTCGATTACGACTGGGCCGACGTCCACGAGGAGGCCGACCGCCTCGAACACCACGTCTCGGCGGAACTGACCGACCGCATCGCGGAGGCGCTCGACAACCCGGGGGTCGACCCCCACGGCGACCCGATCCCCGACGCGAACCTCGAGTTGCCCGAGGCGTCGGGCCGATCGCGGCTCACCGACGCCACCGAGGGCGAGCGCGTCGTCGTCAAGCGGATCCGAAACCAAAGCGACGAGGCGTTGCGGTATCTCGCCGCCGCCGGCGTCGAACCGGGCGTGGAGACCGAGATCGTCGAGATCGCGCCGTTCGGGCTGGTCACCGTCCGGACGCCCGAGGGCGAACAGAGCCTCCCGGAGGAGATCGCCCGGTCGATCGAGACCGCGCCGACCGCCGAAGCCGAGGCGTGACTGGGCAATACACCGGCGGCGGGGTCGGGGCTCGTCGACCGATCTTACTTGAAACCCGAGGCGGATAGTATTTAAAAGAGGCCCTCGGATTCGAGGCCCTCCATGAGGTCGTCGACCAACTCCTCGACGGACTCGTAGGGGAACGACTGTTGCTCGCCCGATTTCGCGTTGAGCTCCATCGCGGTCATCGAGAACTCGCCCGACTCGAACGTCGTACCGGGACCCTCCGGCAGCGCGGGAACGAGGTCCATCGGCCCCTCGACGGGGAACTCGGCGCCCTCGAACGCCTCGGTGAACTGCCGTCGGAGCTCGGCTTTGTCTACCATCGTGGCCCCGGCTACATCGCACACGTAGTTGAGTGTTCTGTTCCGGTCGATCCGACGCGCGCCGCCGGCCTGCGCCGATAGCGGGGGCCGGGTCCCGGCAACGCTCCGATCGACTGCCGGGGCTTATGTATCGCGGGGCCGAGCAACCCCCATGGACGACGAACCGACCCGCGGGGACGCGCCCGACGGCGGACGCGGGGCCTCGGACACGCCGGAGGACCTGCTCGCGACGCTGTTCCGCAGCGGGCGGGGCAACGCGATGCTCGCGTGGCCGCTCGTCGCCGTGCTCGGGGTCACCCTCGTCGAGAGCGTCCTCGATTTCGACCGCCTGTGGATCCTCTTCGTCGCCGTCACGGGCGCTATCGTCCTCGTCCCCCCGATCGCCCACCGCGACTGGCGGGTGATGCTCCCCTGGGAGGTGCTCGTGCTCGCGCTCGCCCCGATCCTGGTCCGCGGGCTCTTCGGCGGGGAACTCGGGACGTTCGCGTACTACCTCTCCGTCGCCGGGCTGGCGCTCGTCGTCACCGTCGAGTTGCACATGTTCACGGCGATGCGGATGACCCACTGGTTCGCCGTCGTCTTCGTCGTGATGGCGACGCTCGCCTCGGCGGGGGTGTGGGCGGTGGCCCGGTGGAGCGCCGACCGCCTGCTCGGCACGGAGTTCCTCTCGGACCCGACGACGACAGCCGACGCGGCCAACGCCGCGCTCATGGTCGAGTTCGTCTGGGTCGCGCTCGCGGGACTGGCCGCCGGCGTGCTCTTCGACGCGTACTTCAAACGGCGCGGGCGGCGGCTGGGTCGCCACCTCCAGCGGGTGGTCCGGCGATGAAGCTGCTCCCCCGGCCGTCGATGCCGAACCAGCGGCGGATGACGCTCGGGATGCAGGCCGCGCTGATCGCGCTCGTCGGTTACGGCGTCGTGGCCGGCGAACCCAAGGCGATCACGAACGGGACGATTTCGCTTCTGATCACCTCGGTCCCGGCGCTTCTGGAACGCAACTACCGCATCCCGCTCGACCCCTGGCTCGGCCTCTGGATCACGCTCGCCGTGTTCCTCCACACCGCCGGATCGGCCGGGCTCTACGCTGTCGTCGGCTGGTGGGACCACCTGACACACGCCATGTCCGCCTCCCTCGTCGCGGGCGTCGGCTACACGTTCGCCCGCGCCGTCGACATCCACAGCGACCGGATCTATCTGCCCCGACAGTTCTTTTTCGTCTACACCCTCGTCGTCGTGCTCGCGTTCGCCGTGGTGTGGGAACTGTTCGAGTTCGGCCTCGACGTCGCCGCGGACGCGACGGGGGTCTCGATGCCGCTCGCCCAGCACGGTCTCGACGACACGGTCCTGGACCTCGTGTTCAACTCCGTCGGCGCGCTCGCCGTCGCGGCGTTCGGGCAGGCCCACCTCGTGGGGGCCACCGAGCGGGCGCTCGCGGCGCTCGGTGCCGGCCCGGACGGGGAAGCTTGAAGCACGCCGGGCGCGAGAGGAACACATGGTTCGTGGCCGGATCGCCGAGTACCGCCGCCGGGTGTGTGCGGAATTCGAGGCGGCCTTCGCCGAGGAACACCCGCCGGGCGACGTCGCCGGAAGCTTCGCGGTCGGGGTGTTCATCACCGCGTTGCCGACGCTCGGAACCGGCTTTCTCGTCTTTCTCGTGCTCGTCGCGCTCGTCGAGCGGATCAGCAAACTGGCGCTCTTCGCGTCCGTCGTCGTCCTCAACCCCGTCGTGAAGTGGGGCGTCTACGCCGCGAGCTTTTCGCTTGGGTCCGTGCTCCTCGGGCCGGTCCCCGGAGCGACGCCGGCCGAGATCTCGCTGTCGGCGGGGCCGGGAATCTTGGCCCGGTTGCTCGTCGGCAACCTCATTCTGGCGGTCGTGTTGACCGCCGTCGGGTACGTCGTCGTCCTCCGGCTCGTCACGTCGTTTCGGGCGCGCAACGTCAGTGTCAGTGAGTTGCTCCCGGACGTCGGATCGAAGTGAGGACGTCCGGAGCGCGGGGCGGATCCGAACCGTCGGCCGTCACTCCACGCTCTCGACGACACCGCTCGTCATCGCGGCGACGTTGTCGGCCTCGACCGCTTCGACCTCGCGCGGGTACACCCCGATCGTGACGAGGTGGTCGTCGGTCGTCTCGACGCTCTCGGTGACGTGGAGGTTCACGTCGACGGAGACCCCCGCATCGAGCCCGGCCTCGGCCTCGAACAGCGACTCGGGAGTCGACTGCCCGAGGACGGTCGCCTCGCCGTCCTCGACGTGCTCGACGTTCTCGATCCGCTCGAAGTCGGCCTCCATTGCTTCGACGAGTTCGGTCGTCGACATCCCCGCGATCGGGTTGAATCCCCGCCCGGCGATCGAGATCTGCGGGGAGGTAAACACCGTGAACGTAGCCGCCTGTACGGTGCCGATCGGCCCGAGGTCGACCCCCTTCTCGTGTTCGGTGAGGTAGTTCCGGACCGTGATCTCCTCGGAGACGCCGGCGTCGACCGTCCGCTCGATGACCTGCTCCTCGACGGCGGTCTGTTCGTACCCCGTCTCCTCCCGGACCGCCGGGTCCACGCCGGCCGGCGTCGCCTCGTATTCGTCCATCCCGACAGCGCCCAGACAGCCCGCGGCCGCCGAAGCCGCGATCCCCACAACGAGTGTCCGTCGTCTCATGTCCCCCACGAGTGTCCGAGGGGATATGCCTCTGTTGGCCGTGTTCGGGTCCACGAGACCGGATCGAAACGCGGACGCGATCGGGTCGGGGATCGCGGCCTCACGCTTCGACACGAGGTAGCCGGAGGACGACGACCGTACCGGAGGGATCGCGATCGTTGATCCGGAACTCACCGCCGACGCTCCGGACGGCCCAACTGACGAGCCACAGGGTGATCCCCTGGAGGTGCTCGAGGGCGGTCTCGCCGCCGCGACGCAGCGCCTCGCGCTCGCGGTCGGGGATACCGGGGCCGTCGTCGGCGACGCGGATCTCCGCGACGCCCTCCTCCGGCCGGTCGAGAACGCTGACGACGACGTGCGGTTCGGCCGAGGTGGCGTACTCGACGGCGTTCTCGAGGATCCCGTCGAGGCCCAACCGGAGCGTCGAGGGGACGGTCGCCGTAACCGGTTCCGTCGCGTCGAGTTCGATGTCGGCGTCGGGGTACTGCCGCCGGGCGGCGGTGACGACCTCCTCGATGAGATCGGGGAGATCGGCAGCCGTCCCCGCCCGATCGGTCGGTGCGATGCTCCGGTGGAACTGGCGGGCGGCCTCAGTGAGGTCGAGCAGACTGGTGACTGCGGTGTCGATGCTGTCGACGATGTCCGTGATCTCCTCGGACGAGAGTTCCTCGCGCCGATCGGTGAGCAGGTTCGTGTTGCCCGCGATCACCGTGAGTTTGTTCCGGAGGTTGTGTCGGAGCACCCGATCCAGAACCGACAGCCGGTTTTGATACCTCCGGAGCGTCGTCACGTCCCGGCCGACGACGATGGTTCGCGCGATCGGTTGGTTCGCCGTGTCCCGCTCGCGCTGGAACCGGAACTGAAAGACCCGCCGTTCGCCGTCCGAGGACGAGAGCGCGAACTGACACTCCCGTGGCTCCCCGAAGCGCTCGACGTCGGCCAACGCCCGGCGCACGTCCGCGCGGGCGTCGGACGGGAACAGGGCCGGAACCGGCGTCCCGACCGCGAGTTCGTCGTCCTCGCCGAGCAGTTCGGCGGCGGCGTCGTTCGACAGTTCGACGCACTGCTCGGCGTCCAAGACGACGACCGGGTCGTCGATCGACTGTAGCACGTGCTCGTATCGTTCGAGATCGGCCTCCCGCCGTCGGCGGTCGCTGACGTCCTCCTGGAATCCCAGAAAGTGCGTCACCTCGCCGTCCCCGTCCGTCACCGGCATGATGTCGAGTTCGTTCCAGAAGGGCTCGCCGTCGGCCCGGTAGTTCAGTATCTCGACCGATACCGGCTCCTCGGCCTCCAGGGCGTCTTTGATCCGGTCGACGGTTCGTTGGTCGGTCCCCTCGCCCTGCAGGAACCGGCAGTTCCGCCCGAGGGACTCGGCCGGGCCGTAGCCGGTGATCGCCTCGAAGCCGCCGTTGATATACACCAGCGGCAGGTCCGGATCGGAGGCGTCCGCGATCGTGATCCCGACGTTCGCGCCGTCCATCGCCCGCTCGTACAGTTCGAGCCGTTCGTGTCGCTCCTCGGCGGCGCGGGAGAACCGACGCGTCTTGAGCAGTCCCCGAACGCGGGCCAGGATGGCCCGTTTCGGCACCGGGATCGACTGGACGGCGTCGAGCTGTTGGCCCATCGCGTCGGCGTACTCGTCCCAGATCGCCGGCTCGGGGGCGTTCGCCAAGAGGAGCGCCGGTGCCGTCGCCGGCCGCTGTTCGGCTTTCCACCGCTCGATGTCGTCCGAGAGCCGATCGAACCCGCCGGGATCGACGATACAGAGGTCGGTTCCCGCTTCGATACCGCCCTCCAACGGGACGACCTCGTACTCCGAAAGCAGCCCCGAAAGGAGGTCGCGGTTGCGCCGGTTGTCGATCCCGAGCCCGATTCGCGGGGTGGCCGCCCCGCCGAACGCCGCCTCGAACCCGCCGGACGGGGCCGGGGGGTCGTCCATCAGTCGTCTGCCGTCGTCCCGGGGATGCCCGTCAACACCCCGCGGATCCCAGTCAGTTTCTCGCCGACCACCACGCCGTCGGACGTGATCGACAGCTCCCGCACGGTGTGCTCGAAGTCCCCGAAGCGCTTCTTCAGCACGCCGATCACCTTTCGGATCTCGCCGTCGATCTCGACGTACCGGAGGAAGACGATGTTGTCGGCGAGGTAGCTGATCCCCTCGTCGGTGGCGACCAGGTCGCCGGTGATCGAGCGCACCTCGTCGATCAATATCACGGTGACGCCCATCCGTTTCAAGTATCGACAGAGCGCGTGGAGTTCCCGCGTCAGCCCCATCGGCGAACTCTCGCCGCGCAATCCGAGGCGGTAGCCGGCGATGCCGTCGATCAACACGGTGTCGACGCCCTCCTCCTCGACGGCGGTTTGGATCCGGTGGGCGAACTCGTCGGGGCTTTGCGAGAGCGATTCGACGTCCTCGACGACGAGCGACCCCGTCTCCGCGAGTTCGCTCACCGGGAGGTCGATGGCCGCCGATCGGTGGAGGTAATCCGAGCGGATCTCCTCGAAGAGGTAGCCCGCGGCGCGTTCGCCGCGCTGGGCCGCGGCGACGAGAAACAGCGATCCGACCGTCGTCTTGCCGACGCCCGAGGGGCCGGAGATCACCGTGACCGACCCGCGCTCGATGCCGCCGCCGAGCAGCGCGTCGAGTTCCTCGACGCCGGAGCCGAGCCGTTCGCGCGTCGATTCGCGGCCGTGGTCGTCGGGGACGAGCTTCGGGTAGACGTGCGCGCCGGTTCCGCCGCGGATCCGGTAGGTGTGGGAGCCGCCGGCGTAGTCCGACCCCCGGAACTTCGTGACCTCGAGCGATCGGTGCTCGGTCGCCCGTTGGATCTCGATCGCGGCGTCGCCGAGGAACTGGAGGTCCCGATCCGCCGAGCCCGTCCCCGAGGCGTACTGGGTCGTACAGACCATCGTGATGCCCCGCGATTTCAGCTCGTTGACCAGCGAGGAGATGTTGCGACGGAACCGGTACTCGTCGGGCAGGAGCGACCGGAGTTCCGTCAGAGGGTCGATGACGAGTCTGTCCGGGGCCGTCCCGTCGATCGCCTCGGCGATCTGATCGAGGAGCGAATCGCCCTCGACCTCCTCGGGCGAGAAGATGCTGTACTCGTCCGTCGAGAAGAACCGATCGCCGTCGGCGCTGAGATCGAGGATCTCGACGTCCGAGAGGTCGATGCCGAGTCCGGCGGCGTTCGTCCTGAGGTCGACCTCGCGCTCCTCGAAGCCGACGTAGAGCCCGCTGTCGCCCTCGGCGAGAAACTGCAACGCGAGGATCGTCTTGCCGGTCCCCGGCCCGCCGCTGACGAGCGTCGTCTGGCCGCTGATGAACCCGCCACACAGGACGTCGTCCAGCCCGGGGGTTCCGGAGGGGATCCGCTCTCGCGCATGTGCCGCCGTATCCATACGCGCCGAGTACAGAGCTACGGGATATAACGATTGTGCCCGGCGACCCCCCAGTCCTGGGTCGCTCCCGACAGCCGCGTGGTCGACGGGAGCACGCCGACGCCGCCGCGGGTCGCGGTGTCGCGCCCCGAGGTCGGGCATCGGATCCGGGCAGTCGATCCGCGATCCGGCCCCCCGCGGGCCGGGTCAGGCGCTCATCCGGGCGGTCTGCAGGGCGAGTTCGATGTGCTGTTTCGGGTCGGCGTCGACGGTTTGGCCGTGGCCGACGTACATCGTCGAGAGCGCGCTGTCGACGCTCGAGAGCAGGTACTCGAGGCTGTCGAGGAGCGCCCCGTGGTCGCCCTCCTCGAGGTCGGTCCGACCGTAGCCGCCGTTGGCGAACACCAGGTCGCCGGCGAACAGCGCCCCGGCGGCCGCCGAGTACAGACAGACGTGGTCGTTCTTGTGCCCCGGCGTGTGGAGGACCTCGTAGTCCTCGTCGCCGATCCGGATGGAATCGCCGTCCGCGAGCGCGTGGTCGACGAACCCGCTGTCGGGGTCGAACCCCCAGACGTCGACGCCGAAGGCCTCGACGACCGACTCGAGGGTCCCGACGTGGTCGGGGTGGGTGTGGGTGAGCGCGACCGCGTCGAGCGCCCCGGTCGCCGCCTCGATCCGCTCGACGGCGTCGAAGCCGCTGCCCGCGTCGACGAGGACGGTCCGCTCGCCCTCGACGAGGAAGGCGTTGCTGGTGAACGACTGGACTCCGCGTGCGATGTTCCGGACGGCGGGCATGGGAGGCGATAGCCGCGGCGGCCGCTTCCGTGTTTCTACTGCGCTCCGGATCGGGACGACACCTCTCGTCTGACTCATTTATAAGCCCGTTGCCCCGGTTTCCGTCGGTGTTTATATACTCGCCTGTCCGCCCCGGAACCGCCCGACCCACGCGGAGAGCGCGAGCGCGAGGCCGGCGGTGGCCGCGACGACGAGGAACGCCGCACCGACGCTCGTCGCCTCGATGATGTACCCGAAGGCCGGCGGCGCGACCGCGCCGCCGCCGGAGACGCCGAGCGTGATGAGCGCGAAGTTCTTGCCGACGTCGCTGCGCTCGGAGGCCAGGTCGGTCAGCGTCGACCGGGCGGGCCGCGAGAGGTCGATCGTCGCCGCCAAGAACAGCACGACCCCGATCGCGGCTACCGCCGGGAGGAGCCCGCTCGCGGCGACGGCGGCGAGGACGACGAGGGAGCCGTACCCCGCGAACAGCATCGCCATCGGGCCGATCCGGTCCGAGAGATACCCGCCGCCGAGCAGGACGACGGCCCCGACGACGAGCATCGCGCTCGCGACGGCGTTCGCGAGCCCCGGCGACAGCCCGTAGCCCTGGTCCAGAAGCGTCGCGGCGTAGGCCCGGATGCCCCAGGCGGCGACGCTGTTGACGAACCACAGCGCGGTGAGGACCAAGACGACGGGCGACCCGGCGAGCGTGCGGGCGTACCCCCGGAGCCGGCCGGGGACCGCACGCAACCACTTGCGGCGTCGGCGCCCGCCGATCGGGTCGCTCCCGCCCTCGGCGTCGGCGCGAGCCAGCGCCCCGGCGCGGGCGATCGATCGGGGAACCCGCCGGACGGCGAGGGCCGTGCCGACGGCGTAGAGCCCCCCGAGGACGCCGACGGCGGCGAAGGCGTCGCGCCAGCCGCCGCCGAGCGCCAGCGACGCCGGGACGACGGCGAAGGGGACCGCGAGCCCCACCGCGCCGGCGAAGCCGTGGACGCTGTAGGCCCGCGAGCGGTAGGCGTCCGTCGTCGTCGCGGAGATGAGCGGGTAGTGGGCGGGGTGGTGGCCGGCGACGCCGAGCCCCATCACCGCCGCGGCGGCGAGGAGCCACTCGTAGGTCGGCGCGACCGCGGCCAACAGACAGCCGAGCGTGCCGAACGCGAGCGAGCCCACGAGTACCGCCGTGTGGCTGTAGGCGTCGGAGACGTACCCCAACGGCAGTTGCCCGGCGGTGACGACGACGTTGACGACCCCGAGCGCGAGGCCGACGGCCGCCAGCGAGACGCCGAACTCCTCGCGCAGGAGCGCGAATGCGGGGGCGAAAAGCAGGAGGTACGCGTGGTTGACGACGTGGGAGCCGGCTACGAGTCCGATCACGAACGGTGCCGGGCGGCGCGTCACGGCGGCCGTTCGACACGGGTATATAAGTCGGTTCGGATCGCGTCCGGGTCGTCGCGGTCGTTTATAAACAACGAGTAACGCGGTCGCGATCGTTTATAAACAGCGGGTACGGAATTCGCGGTCGCGTACGGGACTCAGTCGGCGCCGACGGCGACCCGACCGGCGTCGACGTCCGGCGTGGGGACGGACCCGCCGGCGCGTCGGACGGCCCGGCGGAGGCGGTCCTCGGAGACGCCGGCCTGGGTCGCGGCCGTCGGCAGGTCCAGTGTTCCGCCCTCGTACAGGGTCATCGCGGTCCGCAACGCGTGCTGTTGCATATCTCATCCGAGGGGAGGGGACATAATAATAGTATCGAGAGATAAATTGTCAACCCATGACCTTATATGCCGACCCACATAAAGAATCATTATATTAACACGCGCGACCGCCCCACCCGATCCCGCGGAAGCCCCCGGTCACCCGCGGCTCGCAACGTTTTAGTTCGCGCTGCCGCCCTTTACTGTATGGAGCACGCCGACGAACTGTTGGAGCTTCTGTGCGAGAACGCTCGGTACTCGACGGCGGACCTCGCCCGCTTCACCGGGCTCTCCGAGGCGACCGTCGAGGAGACGATCGCCGAACTCGAGGCCGAGGGCATCGTCCAGGGGTACACCGCGGTCGTCGACTGGGACGCCGTCGACGACGACCGGGTGCAGGCCCACGTCGAGCTCAACGTCACCCTGGATCGGGAGACGAGCTACCGCGACGTGGCCGAACGGGTCGCGGGCTTCCGGGAGGTCCAGGGGCTTCGGCTCGTCTCCGGCGACTACGACTTCGCCCTCGAGGTCGAGGGCGAGAACATGCGGGAGGTCTCACGGTTCATAAGCGACAAGGTGGCCCCGATCCCGGAGATCACCCAGACGGTCACCCACTACATCATGGAGACGTACAAACAGGGCGGCCACCGCTTCGACGACGGGGACGACGACGATCGTCTCTCGGTCACGCCATGACGCTCGAGCCCTCCGGGCGGGTCGCGGACGTGCCGCCCTCGGGGATCAGGCGCTTCTTCGAACTCGCCGAGGAGATGGACGACGTGATCTCCCTCGGCGTCGGCGAGCCGGACTTCTCGGCCCCGTGGTCGGCCCGGGAGGCCGCGATCACCGCCTTGGAGCGCGGGCAGACCTCCTACACCGCCAACCGCGGCAAGCGGGAACTCCGCGAGGCGATCGCCGCCGACGCCCGCCGGTGGAACCTCGAGTACGATCCCGACAGCGAGGTGTTGGTCACCGCCGGAGCGAGCGAGGCGATCGATCTCGCCTTCCGCGCGCTGGTCGATCCCGGCGACACCGTCGCCGTCGCCCAGCCGTGTTACGTCTCCTACACCCCCGGCGTCACGTTCTCCGGCGGCGAGGTCCTCGACGTGCCGACGCGCGTCGAGGACGAGTTCGCGCTGACGCCGGAGGCGCTCCGGGCGGCGGGCGCGGAGTCCGCGGATCTGCTCGTCTACTGCTACCCGAACAACCCCACGGGGGCGACGATGGATCGCTCGGAACTGGCCGAGGTCGCCGCGTTCTGCCGGGAACACGACGTCGACGTCCTCTCCGACGAGATCTACGCCGACCTCACCTACGAGGGCGAGCACGTCTCGATCGCCGAACTCGACGGAATGCGCGAGCGGACCGTGGTGTTCAACGGCTTCTCGAAGGCCTACGCGATGACGGGGCTCCGCCTCGGCTACGCGATGGCCCCCGAGGAGGTGATCACGGCGATGAACCGGGTCCACCAGTACACGATGCTGTCGGCCCCGACGACCGCCCAACACGCCGGCATCGAGGCGCTCCGGAACTGCCGCGAGGACGTCGAGGAGATGCGCTCGCAGTACGACCGGCGGCGGAACTTCGTCCTCTCGCGGTTCGAGGAGATGGGTATCGACTGCTTCGAGGCGACCGGGGCCTTCTACGTCTTCCCGGAGTGCCCCGGCGACGACGCCGAGGCGTTCGCCGAGGACCTCCTGGAAGCCGAGTCCGTCGCGATGGTGCCCGGGACCGCCTTCGGGGCCGGCGCCGAGGGCCACCTCCGGGCCTCCTACGCGACGGGGTTGGAGGAACTCCGGGAGGCGATGGATCGCCTCGAACGGTTCGTCTCGTCGGCGTAGGGTCGAACGGTTCGTCCCGTGGGCCTGGCTGCTCCTGTGGCGGTCCTCGGGAAACGTCGTTCGCCCGCTTACGCGAGTTGATTCCGGGGGAATCCTTTTTCAACGAGCACGCGAAACATCCGGTATGTCGACCGGTGACTCGGACGACGGCGTCGATGCGGCCCCAGCGCCGGCGTCGTCCGGGGAGCCGGATACCACGTCGTCCGGCACGTCCGGGGGCAACGGGGACGCCGACCGCGCAGACCCGCCGGCGGACGACCCCCCGGAACGGGCTGATTCGGACCCACCCGACGGGAGCGACGCCGGGACGGAGGCCGGGGACGACAGCGGGGGCGCCGCGTTCTCGCCGCCGGAACTCCGCGACCACCTCGAAGCCGGGAGCGACGCCGCCGCGGCGATCGAATCCCTGATCGACGAACGGACCGCCCGAATCGATTCCGACCTCGACGAGGACGCGTTCTTTCGGAACGACGACGGGACGACGACCGTCGTCACCCGGTACGACCTCGAACGGACGGTTCCGGACGAAAAGAAGAGCCACTTCCACGAGGTCGACCGGTACTGGGTCAACAAGCCCTACGCGTTCGTCGTGATCTTTCACTCCGAGAAGGAAAACGAGGAGAAGTACTACCTCGTCGAGCCGCATCTCACGCCGCTGGAGACGGATCTCCGGGAGTTCCTCGTCGGAAAGCTCAAGACGTCGATCAAGTATTCCGACGACGAGATCGTCATGCAGGACGGCGAGGACGCCCGCGAGCGGGTCATCGAGACGGAGACGCACAACCTCCTCGAGCGGTACGACCTCTACGCCGACGGGGCGAGTTCGGACGGCGGCGGGCGGTTCGAGTCGATACGGGAGGCCGCGGAGCTGCTCGACCCGATCAGAGAGCGGTTGGGCTTCGACGGTGACACGCCCGAGGCGGAACGCGACGAAGCCCGGGAGCTCCGCGGGATCGCCGCCCGCCCCGAACCCGCCGTCCTGGAGGAGGGGTCGAGAGCGCTCACGGAACACCAAATCGAGAAGCTGTTCTACTTCCTCAAGCGGGACTTCCTCGGGTTCGAGCGGATCGACGGGATCAAACACGACATCAACGTCGAGGACATCTCCTGTGACGGGTACGACTCGCCCGTCTTCGTGTACCACTCCGAGTACGAGCAGATCATCACGAACGTCTATCACGGCACCGAGGAACTCGACGAGTTCGTGGTCAAACTCGCCCAGCGCTCCGGGAAGGGGATCTCCAAGCGGAGCCCGCAGGTCGACGCGACGCTGCCCGACGGCTCCCGGGCCCAGTTGACGCTCGGACGCGAGGTCTCGGACCACGGGACGAACTACACCATCCGGCAGTTCAAGGAGGTCCCGCACACCCCGATCGATCTGATCAACTGGAACACCTTCTCGCTCGAACAGATGGCGTTCCTGTGGCTCAGCATCGAAAACCAGAAGTCGCTCATCTTCGCCGGCGGGACGGCCTCGGGGAAGACGACCTCGCTGAACGCCGTCTCGCTCTTCATCCCGAGCAAGGCGAAGATCGTCTCGATCGAGGACACCCGCGAGGTCGAGTTGCCCCAGCGGAACTGGATCGCGAGCGTCACCCGGCCCTCCTTCGGCGACGACGACAAGGGGGACGTCGACGAGTTCGACCTGCTTGAGGCCGCCCTCCGGCAGCGCCCCGAGTACATCGTCATGGGGGAGATCCGTGGCGAGGAGGGGCGGACGCTGTTCCAGGTCATGTCGACCGGGCACACGACGCTGACGACGTTCCACGCCGACTCCGTCGGCGAGGTGATAAAGCGGTTCACGACCGATCCGATCAACGTCTCGAAGACGATGTTCACGGCGCTGGATCTGGTCTCGGTCCAGAGCCAGACCCGGATCCGGGGCAACAAGGTCAGGCGGACCAAATCGATCACGGAGATCAACCACTACGACCCCGAGAACGACGAAATCAACGTCAAGGACGTCTACCAGTGGCAGGCCCAAAGCGACACCTTCCTCAGCATGGGCGATTCGAGCACGCTCGATACGATCGCCTTCGACCGGGGCTGGTCCCGCGAAGAGCTCGACGAGGAGATATTTATCCACGAACTCGTGCTCGCGTACCTGATCCACGAGGGGCTCAACACCTACACGCAGGTCGCGGCGACGCTGCAGGCGTTCATCAACGATCCGGAGACGATCCTGTCTCTCATCGCGACGGGGCGTCTCGAACGGTCCCTCGAGGACCTCCGGGAGATGGAGTCCGTCGAGATCGACATCGACCCCGAAAAGGAGGCGATGGTTCCGCGCCCCGAGGCGAGCGACGAGATGCTCGAAAAGACCGCCGGCATCCTCGAGGAAGCTGAATCCCTTCTCGAGGAGTACCGCACCGGCGAGGTCGCCGAGGGGGTCGCGGAGGCGCTCGACATCGAGCCCGCCGACGACGTCGAGGTGCTCGGTCCTCGAGAGGAGGGGGCGTCCGGGGGACTCGACGCCGCCGGCGTCGACTTCGACCCCGGTGACGGGAACGCGGAGTACGTCGGCGATTCGGACGATACGGCGACGACGGATGGCGGGCGCGGGACGGGACAGACGGACGGCGCAGGTCCGGATCCACCGGCGGAGTCGGAGGGGGGGCGTCCGGGGGACTCGACGCCGCCGGCGTCGACTTCGACCCCGGTGACGGGAACGCGGAGTACGTCGGCGATTCGGACGATACGGCGACGACGGATGGCGGACGCGGGACGGGACAGACGGACGGCGCAGGTCCGGATCCACCGGCGGATTCGGAGTCGGCAGATCGCTCCCCGCCCGACGATCGCGACCTCGACGACGGGGACGGCTGGGCGTCATGAGCGTCCGATCCGCCCCCGCCAAGTCGGGCACCGACGCGATCGCGGACGTGTTTTATCCGCTGTACCGGCGGCTCTTCGACGAGAACAGCGACTTCGTGGGCGACCTCGAGCGCAAGCTAGCCGAGGCGCGGATCCCGCGGACGGTCGAGTTTTATCTCTCGATATCGCTCGCTCTCGGCGTGTTCGTCGGGCTTTCGCTCTGGGCGATCGGGACCGTCCTCGGGTGGGCGCTCGTCACGTTCGTCGTCACCGATCCGCCGATACTGCTCGGGTTGCCGCTTCCCGAGCCGTACCTCTCGACGGTGAACGCGCTGAAACTCCCGTTTTTCATCGTCTTTTCCGGAATCCTCTTCGGCGCGGTGGGGTTCGCCGCGGGGTTCGGAGGGATGATCGCCAGGCCCTACCTGGCGGCCGACGCCCGCAAGCGCGAGATCAACGTGTTGCTCTCCGATTCGGTCTCGTTCATGTACGCGCTGTCGGTCGGCGGCCTCAACCAACTCGAGATCCTCGAGGCGATGGCGCGGGCCGACGACACCTACGGAGAGGTCGCAAAGGAGTTCCAATCGATCGTCCTCGAGACGGAGTACTTCGACACCGACTACCGGACCGCCGTCCGGAACCAGGCGATGCAGACCCCCTCCGAGGACCTCAGCCAGTTCCTCACCGACATGCTTTCGATCATCAACTCGGGGGGCGACATGGAACGGTTCCTCGAGGATCAAAAGGAAAAACAGATGCGGACCTCCCGACAGGAGCAGGAGACGGTCCTCGAGACGCTCGAACTGTTCGGGGAGATGTACATGACGCTCTCGTTGTTTCCGCTGCTTTTGATCATCATCCTCGTCATCATGTCGATGCTCGGGGAGGCCCAGGACACGTTGTTGTACGGCACCGTCTACGGGCTGATCCCCCTCCTGGGCGTCGGCTTTCTCGTGCTCGTCTCGACGGTCGTCCCCGACGAAATCGGCGACGGATACCTCCGAACCGAGGACGGGACGGCCGAGGGATCACAGGGGATGTTCGGGCTCGGATTGGTCGACGCCTACGCCGGCCGGTACCCGATCTTCGATCGGATCAAATCCCGGGAAGGAACCCACGTGACGCTGTCGATCCTCCGGCAGCCGCACCGCTTCTTCCGGGAGTACCCACTCGCGACCCTGGCGATCACCGTGCCGGCGTCGCTCGTGTTGATCGTGGTCGCCGTCCAGTCGGGCGTCGCGCCGACGGCGCTGGAAGCGATGATCGCCGCCCCGATCCGGGGGACGTTCTTTTGGGTGTACGTGCCGCTGTATCTCACGCTCGTTCCGGTGACGGTGTTCTACGAGTGGAACGTCCGCTCGCGGCGGGCGATCACGAGCAACCTCTCCGACAACCTCCGGAAGCTCTCGAGCGCGAACGACACCGGCATGACGCTGCTCGAGTCGCTGAAAGTCGTCGCGGACACCTCCTCGGGGCGTCTCGCCAACGAGTTTCGGGTGATGTACGCGAAGGTGAACTACGGGACGAGCCTCCAGACCGCCCTCCGGGACTTCAACAACACCTACCACATCCCGCGGCTCGCCCGGACGGTTAAACTCATCTCGAAGGCCCAGGAGGCGTCGAGCCAGATCACGCAGGTGCTCTCGACCGCGGCGCAAGCCTCCGAGAACCAAGACGACATCGAGCGCGACCGGAAGTCGAAGACCCGAATGCAGATGGTCATCATCATCATGACCTACATCACCCTACTCGGGGTGATGGCGCTTTTGAAAGTCGAGTTCCTCGACACGATGGCGGGCCTCGTCGACCAAGCCGGATCGGGCGGCGGGGGTGGGGGTGGTCCGGGCGCTGGCGGCGGGTTCGGCGGCGGCCTCGACATCGACGAGTTGACGATGCTGTTCTTCCACGCCGTGACGCTCCAGGGGATCATCTCCGGGGTCATCGCCGGGTACATCCGCGAGGTCAGCGTGCTCGCGAGCCTGAAGTTCGTCGTCGTCCTACCGACGCTCGCGCTGGTGGTGTTCATGTTCGTATGA
>Ga0209946_1000505_pt1 | contig 16148 bp, 13 predicted proteins | sample SalPon2_A_H2O_MG_FD_185704 | JGI IMG/M metagenome (GOLD analysis project Ga0209946, IMG submission 185704) | Salt pond water microbial communities from South San Francisco under conditions of wetland restoration - Salt Pond MetaG R2_A_H2O_MG... | ecosystem: Environmental > Aquatic > Non-marine... | reverse complement strand
AGTGGCTCGGCACCACACTGGGGGCACACGCGGCGCGGTGGGACCGAGCCGTGGCCCTCGGGGCACGCGAGATAGAAGGGGTCGCCCGTCTCGATGGCCCTGCAAAATTCGTCGTGTGTCCACTCGGCGGTCTCGCCCTGACTCATCGTGCCACCTCCAGGACGTGGACCGTGGTGCTGGCGACAGTGCCACCGGCGCTGTGTGTGACCCCTGTCGCGGCGTCGGCGACGTAGTCGCTGTTGGGGTGGTCGCCCCGGAGGAGTCGCGTCATCTCCACGACCTGGCTCGCGCCGGTCGCTCCCACGGGATGGCCCTTCGCTTTGAGCCCGCCCGAACAGTTCACCGGCAACGACCCGTCCCGCCAGGTCTCACCCTCGCGCGCGGCGGTGATGGCTTCACCGGGGTCGTAGAGGCCCAGGGCCTCCAGGGCGAACACCTCCGCACAGGTGAAGCAGTCGTGCACTTCGACGAGGTCGATGTCGTCCGGCTCGATACCGGCGTGCTGATAGGCTTCGGCCGCCGCACGCTCGGTCGCTGGCGTCCGACTGAGCGTCTCACGGGCCTGCAGCGCGAGTCTGTCGGTTCCCTGCCCGGATCCCGTCACCGCGACGGGCGCTTCGACCTGCTCAGTGGCCGCGTATTCGTCGCTGACGAGGACGAGCGCACTGGCCCCGTCAGTCACCGGGCAGGCGTCGAGCAGCCCCAGCGGGGCCGCCACCGTCGGCGCTTCCAACACATCGTCGACGCTCACTTCCGACTGGAACTGCGCGTACTCGTTCTCCAGTGCGTGGGCGTGGTTCTTCACGGCGACGTGCGCGAGGTCGCGCCGCGACCCGCCGTAGGTCTCGAAGTAGGCGTCGGCCATGAGCGCGTAGGCCCCCGGGAACGTCACTCCGGCACTCACCTCGTGGAGTGCGTCGGCCGCCGTCGCGAGCATCGCCGTCGCTTCGCCGGTGCCGGCGTGGGTCATCCGTTCGGCACCGCCGACGACCACCACGTCGGCGGCCCCGTGTTCGACCGCTCGTACCGCGTGGCGCACGGCCACGCCGCTGGAGGCGCAGGCGCTCTCGAATCTGGTCGCCGGCGCCGACACGCCCAAGCTCTCCGCGACGAGAGGGCCGTGGTGGCCCTGCCCATCGGCCAGTTCGCCGACGAAGTTGCCGAAGTAGACCGCGTCAACGGCGTCGGCTGGTACGTCAGCGTCACTCATCGCCTCAACGCCCGCCTCGGCGAAGAGGTCACGTGTCGTCCGGTCTGGATGTTCCCCGAACGGCGTCAACCCTACGCCAGCAACTCTCACACTCGACATCTGGAGACTGGTACCGACTCACGTGGTAAATAACTTGCTACGCGCGCCAGCGGCTACCTGGTTCCCCAAGTGTGGACGGCCACGACGGTTCCAAGATGGACCATCCGTCACCGCGTCGCCCTGTTGAACGACGTTAACCAGTCTGTCCAGGCCGCTCAACGCGGGTTGGACCGCCTCGGCCCCACCGAGGCCCTGAAGGCGTGTATAACAGATGGTCCCTGACTCGAGGTTCGGGAAGGCGAACAGGTTCGCAGCCGTGTTGAGATCGCTGAAATCATACGTTCCGCCGCGACCTCCGCTCCGCGACAAGTCGTCCGTCAGCAATCGAGCTCAATTGAGGTCTGTAGCGACGATCCGTTCTGGGGGTATTTTATACGCGCTGCCGGCGCTCACTACCGCAGATAGCGAGCGAGAACACCGAAAGCAACCGTCTGGTGACGGACGATGGATTGTCGCGGTGCTTTCCCCCGGGACGGTTCCAGACTGCTGGTGCGAAGGCGACGGGACCGTCGGGACATGTACCACTGTGGAAGGTGGCTACTTCACGCCGATATGTATCTGCTATTCCCCCCACCGGAACCGATTCCCGAGACGGGGATAATATATATCAATCGGTGTTACAGCACCGAGCTACCGTCTCGACATCGACACTGCCGGTACCGAGTGGCGCTCGGTCGTGCCTCCTGAAATCAGTCGATTTCGGTCAATGCAGGCCATCTGGGGGCGATAGGCAGGTCCGGTCGCGTTCCCAAATGACGCAGGTTGTGTCGCAGTGGGGGGAGAGATGGCCGGCAGAATTTGGGACGGAGATGGTGGTGTCCCAATTGGCGCTGTCGGATTCGGCAAGTGGGGATAGCTGCCCCGCCGGTACACGAACGCGTCGAGACACGGCTGGACCGTCGCGGTCGGAATAAATACTGAGGGAGTGTCATACTGTGGCGGTGCGTAAACGTCGCCGTGACGGTGCGCCTCCCGTCGTCAGTGGCGTCGATGCCATCCAGGATGCCCGGAGTACAGCGAAACGGGTCAAACAGCGCCTCTCCCTCGAAGCGATGTGTCGATGCTGGGGACGGGACCGGGGCGCGCTACGGACCCCCCGACGTAGTCGTAGGTCACGCTCCCCAGACCCGTGTGACTACTCGTCAATCACCGTGGGCTGGGTTCCTCGATAGATCTGGATTTCGTGGGCCTCGATGTCCTCGTACGCGGCAACCTGACCGCCAACGTCGACCAGACCTTCGTCGGTCGCTACGACCAACGTCGCAACCTCCTGGGTTGGACCGAAGGCGACCTCGTCGACCCGGCCCTGAACGACCCAACTGTCGCCGGTCTCGACATCCCGACCTTCGATAGTCGAGTAAAACGTACCCTCCAGCGTTGCGAGGTCCGAAATACATCGCCGGATGGTGCCGTACTGGCGCGGGAAGGAGAGTTCCGAGTCGTCGCTGGCGATGGTCTCCGCCGTCGTCCAGAGGACGGTGTTGAGGAAGGCCGAGACCAGAAAGCCCAGTTCGGAACGGTTGAAGATGACGCCGTAGCGGTCGGTGTCACCACGGATGGATTCCCGTGTGGCGAACATCGAGTAGGCCCCGTCGGCGACGGCCACCACCGGCGTTGTAATACCACGGCGGCCCTTGACGGTGCTTGCGACGCCCTCGTAGTCGAACGCATCGGGGTCGGGAGCGTCGGCAGTCGGTGACAGCAGGATCTGGGTGGCAATACCCGATTCCTGCCGGTGCCGGAGCGTGCTCTCGAAACGCTCCAGCAACGACGGCGTCAGCGACAGCATGAGTTCGTACTCGGCCACGTCGATGATGTCCTCCAGATAGCGGAGGATACTGGGTCTGGATTTGACGAGCGAGACTGCCTCCGGCCCTCGAGCTGGCGTGGTATACTGCGCCGAGAGATCCTCGACTACGTCATCGAGAGAACGCTGGATATCCCCGAACGCCTCCCGAGGGTCGATGGCGAGCACTTTCATCGGTCGTGATTCCTCGATCTCGACAAGTCCCACCTCCCCGAGGCTCCGGACGGTGTCGTAGACGCGGGGCTGTGGAATGTCGGTACGCCTGGCGATTTCTGCGGCCGTCAGCTCACCATGCTGTAGGACTGCCAGATACGCGCTTATCTCGTAGTCACCGAGGTCGAACCACGAGATGACGCCTTCGAAGGACGCAGACAGATCCTCAGGTGGCATGGGAGGCAGTGAGTTGTATCGATACGGCGTTCAGTCGTTCGATGCTCCGTTGGTCAGAGCCGACAACGACTAGACGCGGCTGGCTCGCCACCCGGGGAGCGGTATCCCGTTCCCAGCGAACGCTAGCTTCGGCATCGTCTGGTGCTGACTTTACCATCACGGGATTTCTTCCAGACGCGAGACCACTCGCTGTCTCTTGCGTTTTGAGGCACATGTCCAACAGGCTCGGTTAAGAATCAGTAACGACACGGACATCATAAATGATGGTGATTGAATCGGCCACGTCACGGCACCCATCGAAATTGTAACCTAGCAGTGATTTACTTCTGAGAAGGAATGGCCACTGACACGGCATCCAGATAGACGGGCTTAGAGAGCGAGACACGCTAGTCGCTCCGCTCGACTGTGCGTACACCCCGGCGGTTCGGGACAGGATATATTTGCAGGGTACGCCGACTCCACTGTAACTATTTACTACTCTTCCAGTACTGGTGTTTTTATTACTGTATAGACTGGGATGTTCGGTACGGATGCAACAGCCACCGGTATCAGCCACGGAGTTCGTGGCTGCGCTGCCCGATCCGAAGGAGTCAGACAATGTGGAGTACAATCCGTCGTTCGAGCAACTCCGCGAATACTCACAGCATATGGAGACGACCACGGAGTTTGGCTCGCCATCGTACGTGAGCCACGAGCGCTCGCGGAACACCGAGAAAACGAAAAACATCGTCGACCACGAGTTTGACCACACGGATTACGAACTCGTCGGTGACGTGCTCTCAGCGCTCGAAAACAGGGAGCTTGTCTGTCTCGACCGGCGGATGGGACGCCACGCCGACAACAGCTACGTCTGCCGGTACTACGTCCCCACGGAGTACAGCCGGATCGCGCTGGGGTGGGCAAAGCTTTTCGAGCCAGCCGACGCCGACCGCGAACCGGATTTCCACACGGTCCAGCTTCCTGACTGGGACGAGGTTGCCGTCCGCGTGTTCCCGGACGCTGGATTCACCGCCGTCCTCGGCAGCGACTACACCGGCGAAGCCAAGAAATCGTTCCTCAGGCTGTTCATGTATTACGCGAAACGGCAGGGCGGACTCGGCCTCCACGCGGGGAGCAAACGGGTCGAACTGGAGACGGACGACGGCCTCGAAACCGTCGGACAGCTGTTTCTCGGTCTCTCGGGAACCGGCAAATCCACCGTAACCGCCCACGGATTGTGGCTCGACGAGCCCGAAGACGCGAGGATGCTCCAGGACGATGTCTGTGCACTGCTCCCTGACGGCACCGTGGCCGGTAGCGAAGGGCAGGGGCTGTTCGTCAAAACTCACGGACTCGACAGTGAGACCGAACCTGCGATGTACGACGCGGTGACTGCCGACTCGGCCGTGCTCGAAAACGTAGATGTGGCGGCAGACGGGACGGTCGATTTCGATAGCGACCGATACACCGCTAACGGGCGGGCCATCATCCAGCGCGAGGAGCTCTCCTCGGCCAGTGAGGAAATCGACCTGCCCGAGGTGGATCAGATATTCTTCATCACGCGTAACCCGGCGATGCCCCCGGTTGCGAAGCTCACGCCCGAAGAGGCTGCCGTGGCGTTCATGCTTGGTGAGTCAGTCCAGACGAGTGCCGGCGATCCGAATTCGGCCGGTGAATCGACCCGCGTCGTCGGAACGAATCCGTTCATCATCGGCTCGGAGGGCGGTGAGGGCAACCGGTTCCGCGACCTCATCAACAACCTCGACGTGGACTGTTTCGTGTTGAACACCGGCCGCGTCGGCCAGGTGGATATCGGCGTCGAAGAGACGGTGACGCTACTACGCAGTATCGCACGGGGTTCCGTAGACTGGGAGCGCGACGGGACGACGGGGCTCACTGTGCCGACTGCTGTTCCCGGGATGGACAGAGACGAGTTCGACGTAGCGAAAGCCCTCCCCGACGCCGAGTCAACGCTTGACGAACTTCGGAACGAACGCGAGCGGTATCTCGCTCAGTTCGACGACCTCGATTCGGCCATCAAGAACGCGCGATACTGAAACGCGGCGCTGCGTCCGAGCCACAAACAGCCGTTGACCGTTGTGCCGCGCTCTTCGGAATTCGAGGGAGGGTGATTTGCACTGCCGGGCGACGACACCTGAAAGAAAGCAACCTGTCCCTGCTGAAGGGGCATACCCCGCTCAGTGGTTCTCGCCTACGGAGCAGCGGCGACGTTCACTGGCGGGTAACCATGTGCATTTAATACACAGAGATTGCCTGTAGGCAGTGTAGTAGCAGATACAGGAGAACCGAACGACGCCCCATCCGAGAGGATTGACCACACCATTTGACCAATGAAACAGAGATAACAATGTCAGCCAACGAACCACAATTACTGGCGAATTGCTGGACCCACTCCGGAGATGTCGACCCGTCGCCCGGCGCACACGGGCATCGAGCGTGGAGCGCCTGGCGCATCGAGAGCCGGGCAGAGAACCTGTCAAAAGTTGGGTTCGACGCCATTGGACTGCATCACGAGGATCTCATCCACGTTCTGGATGTGGAGTTCGCCGACGAGGGCGACCGAGAAGCGGCCTTGGAGCGGTTGAATACCGTGTTCACAGACAATGGCATCGACACCGTCGAACTGGAGCTCCTGACCGAATGGGTGCATGAGGAGGGTGATCCACGAAGAGAACAAGAACAGGAGATCCGTGAACTACTGTTACTGGCCTCGGATATTCTCGACGCGAGGCATGTGAAAATCGGGAATTTCAGCGGGTACAATATCCCCACAGAACAGCTGAAAGGGGCGTTCGACGACATCGCCCGCGACTTCGAGGAGACGAACACAGCCGTTGGATTCGAACTCTCCCCGGCCGATCTCAACGTGGCAACCCTTGCGGACGCGCTCGCAATCGTCGAGAAAGCCGACAACGGAGGGCTGTTCCTGGACCTCTGGCACATGGTGAAGCTGGGCATCTCGTACGAGGATATCGGTTATCTGGACGCCGACGATATTACGGCAATCGAGTTCAGCGACGGGTACGTCGACACCGAGATGGGGTTTATCGAGGAGACAATTAACCTCCGGAAGATCCCCGGTGAGGGCGAGTTCGAGATCCAGGAGTTCATCGACGCGGTCAGGAGCACCGGCTTCGATGGTCCATGGGGGCTTGAGATACTCTCCGAGGAGTACCGTCGTCTCTCGATGACCGACGCGTACTCGCGGGCATACGAGGGTGGCGCTCAGTACCTCCGACATCTTTCCACGATGTAGCAGTAGGTGCTGATTCGACGGCGGTGTTCAGGTGAGCGTCGAACGTCGGGAGAGTTTCTTGGCGATATATGCCAGAAGTCGCCCGCCTCAGCGGGAGTGAGGACTGGGTTGATTTGGATTGTGTGGAGCCCGAGAAGACATCTGAGTGGGTGATATAGCTCAGTACTCAGGCCTCTGTGGCGTAACTATCAGTTTCCAACACTATATTTGTTTTTGAATGTTTAGGTTTCAGCCATCTCGAAGAGCTGTCCGTGATTGGGTACAGAAAGCCGGTTGAGGCTGTCAATGACGACGGACCGAATCCGATAGCCGCCGACGAAACGGTGTTTCGCAGTAACGGCCAACAGCTCTGGCTGTCTGCCGCCACGAATCGAAAGAGCAAGGAAATACTCCGTCTGCGGCAGCATCTAACTCCGATAATCAGTTTCATCGATGTTTTCCTCAGACACTTGCGCTAAAACACGATGGCGAAACCGCCATCTCCGTTGTAAATTATGCGAGCCAGTTTCAAACTGGGCTACACCAATCTGGGCCCGGTGTCAGACAGAATGCCACGGAAACCTGAACGCCGTTGAACATATCTTTTAGGAAGTAAAACCTTTGAACTATTAGATTTCTAATTTTTTCACGGCGAACCGAACACAGCTGAAAATCGGGTTCAGCGTTTCGCTCGCTGAACCAGTGCGCTACAGTCACCACGACCAGAAACGGGGTGTACTCTCGCATGGCCTCGACGAGCAGGTCAGTTCTGTCTGTCCCCATGAGATCGGCGATGGCATCCAGCCGTTCGACAAGATACTCCGGGGACTGGAAGTGAACGCGGCGGGGCTCGTCCGTACGTATCTTACGGGCAGATTTTGCACAGAGCTACCTGTGGATTGTGGGGACAATCGTTATTCCTCGACACACCTATGCCACTAACCAGAGACACTGGACCCGTGCACGCAGCCCAGACCGAGTCGTCAGGAACGTGGCATCTCGTCGGCAACCGTGGGTGTGGAACTGACCCGGACGGCGAAACCATCGAGGGGACGTGGGCGACAATTCGGGATCACGTCGACCGTAGCGATGGCACTCGCTGTACCCGATGCAGCTGGCCACCGGCTCGCTAGTCGGGACGTGCCCCCCGTATCCGACGACAGACCGATGTGGACCGAGCGCTAACGAGGATGGACCCGACAGCCGACGAAATCGAGGCGGTCAATGGGACTGCGCGCAACGGGGTGAGCACGGTGGACCACCGCGAGGCGCGCAATTGCGCCGAGCGCAGCGCTCCGGTCGTCCTCGCGAGCAACAGCGAGTGAGGTGGTTCGAGACGGTAAAGCCGTCTCGTCATGCCGGCAATCTCTGATTGCCGAGCAGCTCGACAGAAAAGCGCAGCGACGTCTGTCGGTGGCGCCGCGCGCCGACACGACCACTCGCCCAACTGACTAGCAGACGGTGACGAATCTGGTCACACGACACCTCACTACCGATCGACAATGCCAGACTGTGGCACAAGCGATATACAGACTCGGGGGCTACGACTTAGACAAGTCACCGACCGACTTCATTGCCGCTCCGACACTACACAGATGAATACGCACGGAGACACACTGGATTCCCAGCCACCAGATGTACCCCCACCTGCCGAGGATGGGTGCGTCGTGTGGCATTGCCGGCAGCTACGGACACGAGACCACCCAGGTCTGGCGTATGCGGCGGCTGAGTATTCGACGCTGCTCCCTCTCTTCGTGTTCGACCCGTCTTTTTACCGGTCCGATGGGTTGGCCTGCGATGCGCGGATTCAGTTTCTCCACGAGTCGATAACGGATCTGGCTGGCCAGTATCGGGACCGCGGCGGCGCGCTGACCTTGTGTCACGGCGATCCAGTCCAGGTTCTCACTGCGTTCGCCGAGGCTGGGTGGGATATCGTCACGACAGCGGACCCAACGGGTCGGTATGGACTGCGACGGGATAATGCGGTGGCAGAAGCCTGTGATGTGACGTTTATCGACGCCGATGGACTCGTCCGGGGCGTCGATGATTCACGCGACGGGTGGGCCGACCAGGCCGAGGCCTGGCTCACTGGGACACCCTGTTCCTGGAGTGTTGACGATGTCTCGCTCCACTCTCTCGACACGCCAGTCACGACCGACCGCGTTGCAGATGCATACGATATCACGCCGGACAAACAGCAGGTCCCGACAGGGGGGACGACGGCAGCACGAGAGCGTGTTATCGACTTTCTCGACCAGCTCGACTCGTATCCCGGGAGTATCTCCGCCCCAGCGGATGCACGGACGGGCACGAGTCAGCTTTCGCCGTATCTGCGATTTGGCTGTCTCTCCGTGCGGGAGGTGTATCAAGCAGTGACCGAGCACGATGGCGCCGACCGGGCGACGGAGATGTTCCACTCGAGGCTCTGGTGGAATCGCCACTACAATCAGAAACTGGCCGATTGGGCTGGCTGGATGGACGAGGCTGCGAATCCAGTGATGGAGGGGTTCCACGATGACACACATGACCCGGCCCTCGTCGAGGCGTGGAAACAGGGCCAGACCGGCTATCCGATGGTGGATGCATCGATGCGGTGTCTGCAAGCGACTGGCTGGTTGAATTTCCGGATGCGAGCGATGTGTGCGTCGTTCCTGTGCGATTTGCTCCAGCAACCCTGGAAAGTCGGGGCCGACTGGTTCTATTATCATCTCATCGATGCTGACCCGGCGATCAACTACACTCAGTTTCAGATCCAGGCCGGGATGGATGGGACGAACATGCTGCGGATCTACAACCCACGGAAACAGGTTCGCGATAACGACCCCGATGGCGAATTTATCTATCGGTGGGTCCCGGAGTTACAGGCACTACCGGCCGAGTATCTAGATCAGCCGGAGAAGACGCCACTCCACGTACAAGACGAGTGTGGCGTGACAATCGGCGAGACGTATCCGTATCCGATTGTCGAGTACGAGGCTGCTCGTGAAGCGATCGTCTCGAAATTCGAAGGCGTCCGAGGGCGTGCGAAGCGCGCCTTGGAGAACGACGCTGTCGCTCGCCGTATCTCGATGTCTCAACGTGGCCGCGTTGAGGATGATCCTGAGGAAAAGCGGTCAGAAAGTGACGCTGATTCGGGGAGCACGCAGTCATCACTATCGTCGTTCTGAGCGGCGCGTGACAGAGCAACGCGGCGGTAAGTGAACTCGCAATCTGATGTTCGAGGTAACCCCACGAATTGTGGAGTGGGTCTCACGCTGGCCCGACAATACCAGCGCGCAGAGAGCAAGGCGAGAGCGCGTGGCGGAGCGGTGCTGGCGTTCGTGGCAGCAGGTGTCGCTGGGTTTCTTGTTCGACACCACAGCCACCAAGCCACATCGGTTTCCCACCTCGACATTGCACCGGCCAGCTGCTCTATCGGGTATGCATCGCGGATCCGTCCCGGACGGGAGGCTCATATGCAAACTGGCGGCTCTGTTGAAATCCTCGCCCGTAGGTACTTTTCTGAGAGGGTGCAGTCAGCCTAGCAGCCACGTTTCTTCCACGCTGAAGTTAGCAGAGGCGCTAGTGAGCGGATGGGCGAATCTTGGGACTTGCTGTCTACCTGCTGTCAACAAATTCTACATTCTCGAATTCAAACCGGGCTCCGCCATCGGACCCATCAGTAACCACGACTTCCCAGCCGTGTGCTTCAGCTATCCGCTTGACAATGGCTAAGCCAAGCCCTGTCCCATCGCGTTCAGAGGTATGACCTGCTTCAAGTACATCGTCATGGGTATGTTCAGGGATACCCGGGCCATCGTCCTCGACATAGAATCCGGTCTCGCTAAGTCGGCCAATACGGACTGTCACACTGTCAGAACCGTGTTCAACGGCGTTGTGGAATAGGTTCTCGAAGACGTGTTTGAGTCTATTGTCGTCGCCTTTGACAGTGATTTTGTCTTGGAAATCAAGTGTGGCCTCGGCCGTATCGACTCCCTGCCAGCAGTTCCCACACAGTTCAAGCAGTGAGATGGGTGCCGTGTCCCCGACGGTTTTTCCTGTTTGAGCGAGTGTGAGCGTGTTATCAATAATCTCTTCCATGCGAGTCAGCGACTTTGCAATCACATCTAACTGCTCAGCCGACTCTCCGTCACAAGTCTGTTGCAGGTATGTGGTCCGGCCGAGGGCGACAGTAAGCGGATTCCGAAGGTCATGTGCAACGAGACCTGCGAATTCGTCGAGCCGCTCGTTCTGTTTTTTCAGTTCCTTTTCGCGCTCTTTGCGCTCGGTAATATCTTGAAACATTCCCCGAACGCCAATTATATCGCCGTCTTGATACAATGGCTCGCCACGCGTTCGAACCCATCTAATCTCACCGGTCTTCCTGACAATACGCAGTTCTAAATCATACGGTTCTCCATCAGCGGTCACCTCATCAAATGCATCTCGAAGGGTATCTCGGTCATCCGGGTGGTAGAAGCTGATACTGTCCTCAATGGTCGGTTGGTGTTCCAGCGGCTCACCATGGATTCGATATACCTCATCAGTCCATCGGAGCGACTCCGTTCGCATATCCGCTTCCCAGCCACCGACATTTGCTACTTCTTGTGTCTGTTTGAGGAATTCTTGCTGCCGTGCCAGCTCTGTTTCACGCTCTTTGCGTTCCGTGATATCTTGCATGATACCACGAACTGAGGCGATTTCGGTACCACTGTTATCGTATACTGGCATTCCGATACCACGAACCCATTTCACCGTCTCGTCAGCTATCTCGAGTCGTAGTTCCAAATCGTACGGCTCTCCTTCGTCGGTCAATCGTTGCCAGGCGTCCTGCATTTTACCTCTGTCTGCAGGATGGAACGCTTCAATTGACTCGATCGGAGATGGACTTTCAGACAACGACTTGTCGAATATTTGATATATTTGATCTGTCCAGTTTCCAGACCTCGTCTCAAGATCAAACTCCCAACCACCTAGCTTTGCGGCTCGGGATGTTTGATCGAGTAACTCCTGATTCCGTTTCAGCTCTCGCTCCCTGTCCCGAAGTTCTTTTTCGGTCTGGAGCTGGTTCAGGGCTGTTTCCGCGTTTTTTGCCAGTATTTTAATCAAGGTCAGGTCCTCATTTCGGAACGCTCCAATTTTGCTATCCGAAGCCAACATAACGCCGTGGTTCCCGAGCGGGATCGCTAACTCACTTCTGAGCACTGTCCCCTCGTTGAACACATTATCTGCTTCTTCCAGATTGTTACAGACCTGTGTTTCTCCAGTCTGGAACGCCCTCCATGCGATTCCGGCATCAAGTACTGGCACATCACCAATCAACTCTTGACTCGTTTCAGAAACACTGGCTGGGATAAGGCCATCAACCGATTCATCATAAAAATGCACGCCGTTCATCTCGTACCCGATTGACTGGTCAGCCGTTCGGGTAACAATATCCGCAACATCCTGGGGCGTTAATGCGGACACCATCTCACGAGTGGCATTATGTAAATCCTGGAGTTTGTGCTTGTACTCTATGCGCTCGGTGGTATCCTGGATAACACCGATGAAATACTCCTCTCCATCAATTGCATCGAGAGACGCGGTTGCCGAACCCCAGAAACGCTCCCCAGTGGGTTTCTCAAATGCAACCTCGAAGTCGTTAATTTCGCCCTCAGCCTGTATCTTTTCATTGAATACCTCCCGTTCTTGAGGGTCCGCATAGAGGTCAGCCGGCGAGTACTGCTTAGCCTTCTCTTTCGATTCTAGGCCAAACATCTCAACCATACCGTGGTTCACGTATTCGAATTCACCCTCACTGCCGGGTGCATTTTGTACAACAGCAACAGGTAGCGCCTCGACGAGTTGTTCATAACGCTTGAGCTCACCTTCGCGTTCTTTTCTCTCAGTGATATCGCTGAAAAAGATTGAGAGACCACTTGTATCGGGAAACACCCGAACCTCGAACCAGGAGTCAGCAGATTCGTTATACCGTTGGTATCGTGTCTCTTGATTGGTCCGTAGCGCTTTCTCAATCCGGTCCTGAGTGATGGTATTTTTGATCTCAGGGAATGCGCTCCAGATAACGTCACCGAGCAGTTCAGACTGGGTTTGGCCGAGTAGCTCCTCAGCCTTCTGGTTGAGATACGTATATTGGAAGTCAGTGTCGACAGAAACAACGGCGTCGGATACCCGATCAAGCGTTCGCTGGTGCACATTTTCGTCAGGCGATTCACGCTTGCCACTCATACCTCAAGGTTAGTGACATACGCTTTTAAATTGTGCACCAACAGTATCAACCGCTGAAATCGTAGTTTATATTCTTGAATCGTATATTTCAGTCGTCGAAATCTCTAACCATACCAAGCTGATGGAGTCCGTTGGGAGCAGAGCCCAGAGTGCATTCACGCCCGAAATGTTCATTTCGATGACCAAGACGCGGACCAACTCCACGCAATCCTTCGGCGGCGCCACGACGCCTTTTTCGAAGGAGTTGGTGATGGCGATATCACTCCCTGGCTGCTGCGTTTGCCGCACAGACTCATGGGGACTCCAGGAAGGCGATCGACCTGATGCGAGTGGCTGGGGAACTCGCTGAACGGGAAGCAGCAGACTGCGTTCGTGAGGCCCACGAAAAGGTGGAAAAGAACCGTGCCCTCGAAGTAATTCGTGGCAGCAGCATCAAAAGAAACTCTGTCTGTATGCCACCGCGTCCGTCGCTGCACAGCATCAGTCCGGATGTGCACGCAGTTCGGCGGGTTACAGCGTATATCAGTACTTCACGGACTCTATCGATGCCGACCAGTATCATCAAGAAACATACGCCAATAAGATGAAGGGTCTCACTACCTACTCACTGGTCGATTTCAGTTACCGTCGAGGACGTGGTAGTCGTCGGCGACGGCGTCTATCGGGAAACCTACGAGCAGAACTCTCCCAACGGAATGAAGCATTCTAGATTGGTTTGGCGCTATTCCTTCTCGGAGTGATTACTTCTGAAGCTCTTCTTCTCGGAGGGGTTGAGTTCGCATTGAGTCGTATCTGTGTTGGTGGTGGGATTCTCAAGGGCAAGATTTCCGTTGGGATATACCGAACCCTGAGAACGATGGCTGAGGCAGGAGTAGTTGGCTATCGTGAGGGGAAATAGAGCGACCGATGGATCCTTACCATCGGTCACTCGCGTACTGCTAGACACTGAGTAGGTGGAAGAGGCGTTACTGCATATACCAGGCGTGTCGGTCAGTGTGTAGTCATTCCTTCTCGTGGCTGCGCGGTAGGCTGATATCGATTCGCGTCCCTGTCGAATCGGCCTCGATAGCCAGCGAACAGTCCATTCGCGTCAGGATCTGCTTCACAAGCCAGAGTCCAATGCCCGTGGAGTGATCGAGATTGTTTTCTTCACGTGACCGCAGAATCAGGGTTTCGTTCTCCGGAATCCCTGGACCGGTATCCGAAATTCGAAGAGTCACCTGGGTATCGGTGATGTCGGTCGAGAGGCTAATCTCTGTGGTTCCTGCTGTCACGTCGTGGATAATTGCGTTCTCAATGAGTTCCCGTAGTGCGGTGACAAAGTCAGGGTGGACTTCCACGCGGACATCGTCGATGGCGGTCCGAATAGCGACCCCAGACTGGCCGGTATAGTGGCTGACTGCCGCGTCAATTACCTCACGAAGTGACCGGTTGACGGGATTCTGGTATTCGAAGATTTTCTCGAACTGCTGAGCCTTCTCTGCCTGTTTTTGCAGCTCTTCGACCCGGTTTATTATCGCACTCGTCTGGTCGGCAAACGCCGTGCTCTCGGCCTGAATATGAGTGGCATTGCCGTGGATTACGGTTAGGGCGTTGCCCATGTTGTGTCGGAATATACGAGTCAAGACCTCTTTCAGTAGGTAGAGTTCGTCTTGTCGCTGTTGGAGCTGGGTGACATCGTTCAAAACGACAATGGTTCCTTCCAGTTTCCGGCCGTAACGCACAGTGGATTTCTGATACCTGAAGTAGCGCTCATCGGTCTGGCCTTGCAACTTAATTTTTGGAATTGGCTCGCCATTCTCCGCGGTCGAGAGCTTGGGGATCACCGAGTCGAAGGTGGATCCAAGGACCTCGACCCCAAAGAACGCCAGCCCGGACTGATTAACTTCGACGATGACACCGGCTGAATCGACGATGAGCACGATATCCTTGATTTCCTCGAACGCCTGGTCTCGGCCGACCGAGATGAATTTCAGTAACCCATGCTTTTCTATCGAATACGTGAACAGGAGACCCGAAAGAGAAAAGGCTGCGGACGTAGGATCGAAATACTCCGGGACCAGCCCAAATATTTTGACTAGCGTCGAGGCTACGAGTGCCGCGAGGATCATAAACAGATAGAACGTCTGTCGGCGACGGATCCCGTCCGTTCGCAGTATCTCACTGAGAAAGATTCCCGCCGCGAACGACGCCAGAAGATACCCGTACACCTTGGTGACGAGCAGTTTGATCGGCCCCCCGACAGGTGGAATGTGTAAGATACCGTCGGGCCCCACACGGTATGCTGGCGTGAAGACGAGATTCTGGGGGTTCGTCCACGAGAATAAAAAAGCACGATAACAGGAACGAACAGCACGAACACAGTCCGAGGGGCGACAGGCGACCGAAATACGTACTCGTAGGCCAGCAAGAACATGAATATCGCGGCAGTCGGAACCGCTGCCCAGAAGAGATTCGCCAGCGCTAGGGTCACTGGTTTGGATGGAACAAGTGTAAACGAAGCGTACAGCAGCGCCCACAGCCCAGAGGTGGCCATCAGCGCTAAGAACCACAGCACTCCGGGCTTGTGCCGGTCGTCGTACAGCAAATAGACGATGCCAAGTGGCGGGAGAGCGCCGGAGTACATGAGAACCACCGCCAACCGGACGCTTATCCACTCTACCATTATCTATTGTGTGTTTACGAACCAATTGCAACGAGATATACGTTATGTCGAGCTTGTTGAAACCCTTAGAAATTGACAGGATCTAGCAGCCGTGCTGAGTATACAGCGTGTATGTCGTATGAGACGTTACATCAAGCTGACTAACTCGGACCACCCTGCACAGAAGGCTGAGATAGCGTCGCAATTAGTGAACCACACAGAGGTGGTTCTGCTTTATTTCCTGAGAAGTGCTTTCTCATAGCCCTTCGTTTCCTGTGCTGGTTCTCGACCTATCGATTAAGTTGCTCGCTCATGGACGCACGTCGTCTTTTCGTCTTCATCTCCTTACGTGCCCGAAGGATACACTCTGAGTACACCACTGCTTAGGAACTGTATTTTGTGGTTCTGATATGTAAATTCAACTATACGTTTGCCACGATATACATCGGACGGGTGATCCCCGATAATCCGGTTAAGAGCATCCGAATCTACCACGTGGTACAACGGCTGGAGATCCGTTGCTGACTGGCCAGTTATTTTTGCAATCACCGAT
>Ga0209946_1000504_pt1 | contig 16161 bp, 15 predicted proteins | sample SalPon2_A_H2O_MG_FD_185704 | JGI IMG/M metagenome (GOLD analysis project Ga0209946, IMG submission 185704) | Salt pond water microbial communities from South San Francisco under conditions of wetland restoration - Salt Pond MetaG R2_A_H2O_MG... | ecosystem: Environmental > Aquatic > Non-marine... | reverse complement strand
CCGAACGATATCGACCTCGTTCTGTCCCGCACCGACGGTCTCGACGATGACGTAGTCCTTCCCGAAGGCGTCGAGCGCAGTGACGGCGTCCGTGGTCGCCGTCGAGAGCCCGCCCAGTGAGCCCCGTGCGGACATCGACCGGAAGAACACGTCCATGTCGCCGGCGTTGGAGGCCATCCGGATGCGGTCTCCCAGCACTGCGCCGCCCGAATACGGCGAGGAGGGGTCGATGGCGATGACGCCGACGGTGTGGCCTCTGTCGCGATACGCCGCGGCCACCTTGTCAACGAGCGTCGATTTCCCCGCGCCGGGGCTGCCGGTCACGCCGATGATTTCGGCGTGACCGGTGTGCTCGTGCAGCGCCGAGACGATTTCCCGGTAGCCCGGCGACCGGTTCTCTATCTTCGTGATGACACGGGCCAGCGCGCTGTGCTTGCCGGCGAGCAGCTCCTCGACGAGCTCGCTCATCGCTCGGGGGCCTGCTCGCGGATGTACCGAATCATCTCCTCCATCGACGCGCCGGGGCCGAAGATCTCGTCGACGCCCAGCTCGCGCAGTTCGGCCTGGTCGTCGTCGGGGACGATTCCGCCCACCAGCACGAGTCGGTCGTCAAATGCGTCGTACTCCTGCAGGCCGTCCAGAATCTTCGGGACCAGCGTCTTGTGGGCTCCCGAGAGAATAGAGATGCCGACCACGTCGACGTCTTCCTGGACGGCGGCCTGTACCACCTCGTCGGGCGACCGGTGAAGGCCGGAGTAGATGACCTCGAACCCCGCGTCCCGCAGCGCGCGGGCGATGACGTGGGCTCCGCGGTCGTGGCCGTCCAGTCCGACCTTGGCGACCAGACAGCGGATGGTGCGCTCGTCCTGCTCGCGCTCGACGCTCATGCCAACCGATACCACGTCATCGGGTTTGACTCTTGCCCCGGTCCGCGGTCTTCGCGCGCAGGAACTCCCCGCGTTCGGCGAGTCCGGGCACACCCGATCATACGATACCTGACAGCTGCTGGCGCGAGGCTCTGACGGACCACGTTGTCACTCGATGCGGACCTCGAACCTGGCTCCGCCGAGGGCACTGTCTGTGACACCGACCTGCCACCCATGGGCCGCCGCGATACCCCTGACGATAGCGAGGCCGAGACCGGTCCCTTCCGTCCCGGTCGAGTAGCCGTGCTCGAACACCTCGTCTCGCAGCGGTGCCGGAATCCCCGGGCCGTCGTCGGCGACGTAGAACCCGTCGCCGTCGTCTAGGCGGCCGACGCGGATGGCCACGTCCGAACCCCCGTGTCTGACGGCGTTGCTCAGCAGGTTGTCGAGCAACTGTCCCAGACGCGCGTCGTCGGCCCGGAGCGTGTACTCGCCGACGGCGAGGTCCAGCGTCGCGTCGTCGCTCGGAATCATCTCGAACGCGCGCTCGACCTGCGTTCCGAGCGTGACAGCCGTCCTCTCGGTGACCTGCTGTCCCTCGCGGGCGAGCGTCAACAGGTCGGTCATGAGTGCGTCGATGCGCTCGTGGGCCGCTGTGACCCGTTCGAAGTCCGTCTCCGCCTTGCTCTCGTGATACAGCTCCAGTGACCCCTGTGCGACCACGAGCGGGTTTCGCAGGTCGTGGCTCACGACCGAAGCGAACTCGTCGAGCCGATGGTTCGTCAGTTCGAGTTCCGTCTCGCGTTCCTTCCGGACCGTGATATCCTGCAGGATGCCGCGAGCCCCGACGCGATCGTCGCCCTCGTACCACGGCTCCCCACGGGACCGGACCCAGCGGGGCTCGCCGTCATCGGTGTTCAGCGGGAGTTCGAGGTCGTATGGTTCTCCCTCCGTCGACAGCCGCTCGTAGGCGGTTTCGACTGTCGGCCTGTCCTCGGGGCGGTAGCAGTCGATAGCGTCCGCCATCGTCAGTTCGGACTCCGGCGGTCGCCCGTGAATCCGGTACAGTTCCGTCGTCCACTGGACTATCCCGGACCGCTCGTCGATCTCCCAGCCGCCGATCTCCGCGACGCGCTGTATCTGCCTGAGAAACTCCTCAGTTCGCTCCAGCTCCCGCTGCTTTCGCTTGCGCTCGGTGATGTTACGCGTGGCCCCGACGAGTCGCACCACTCGGTCGTCGACGACGACGGGGGAGATGCGCGTCTCCCAGTAGGGGCCGGCGGAGGGGACTGAGAGTTCCTCTTCGTATTCGAGCGGCCCGCGCGCCTCGATACAGGCGGTGTACTTGCTGAGAATCCGTTCTACCTCCTCGGCACCGAAGATGTCGGTGAGGGGCTGGCCACAGAGCTCCTCGTTCGAGAGACCGGTAATCGTCTCGTAGGCGGGGTTAACTCGCTCGAGCCGGAACGACTCGCCGGTCACGTCGACGACGAAGAGCGCGTCCTGTGTGTTGTTGAACAGCGTCTCGGCGATTTCGAGCCCCGATTTCTGGTCGGCCAGTCGCGTCTCTTTGTGATACTCGCCGACGGCGCTCTCGATGCACCCCGAAAGCAGCGAGTACTCGTCGGTTTCGGCTCCCGGTCCGAGGCATCCGCTCACTCCACTGGCGATCGCTACTCTCGCGCCGCTCTCGGTCCCGTGGGCAGTAAACAACACGACGGGAAGCGACTCGTCTACACGCCGGACCCGCTCCAGCACCACCACGCCGTCTATGTCGGGCGGTCTGTGGTCGGTGACGACACAGTCGACCGCGTCGGTCTCGAGGGCCTCGACGGCGCCGCGGACGCCCGTGGTCGTTCGCGTCGACCACCGGTCGCCCTCTTCAGCGAGGCTGTCCGCGACCCGTTTCGGGGGCTCTCCGTCCGGGCCGACACAGAGGACTCGAATCGGCCCCTCGCTCTCCACTGTCCGCGCGTCTTCAGCCGCGTCGTATCTATCGAACATTGGTCGGGAGACCGCTGTTCACTCATCGTCTACCGTGTCCACGGCACGCCGAATCCGCTCGACAAGTGTTCGGTACTGGTCCGTCGACGAGGTTTTTTGAACGTAATCGGTGACGCCGGTGGCGATCGCCCTGCTCGCTATCTCTTCGCTCCCCTTCGCTGTGAAGACGATGAACGGGAGCGTCGCATCCTCCTCGCGGATTGCCGCCAGGAAGTCGAGCCCGCTTATCGCCGGCATCTGGTAGTCGCTCACGATGCAGTCGAACGATTCCTCTCTGACGGCGGAGACGGCCTCCAGCGCGTTCGTCGCGGTCGCGACGGATATCTCGGGGTAGTCGCGCTCGATGTGGCCCGCGATGGTCTCCGGCAGACCGGGTTCGTCGTCGGTCAGGAGGACGCGAATACTGTCTTCGTCAGCGGCCGGTTCGGACGTTCCGGCGCTGTCGCCAAGCCGTATCTCCCGTCGTACCGCGAGGTCGAGCCACTCACCGATCTCGTCGTGGATACCGACGGACTCGACGACACCCGTGGCCTCGTTGTACGTCACGAGTCCACTGGCCGTCAGTATCGGGAGGTGGACGTGGTGGAGAGCGACTTCGACGCGGTGGGGCGCTTCGAGTTCCGCCTCGGTGAGTTCGACGACCACGTCGACGAGTTCGGCGTGCGTCGCAGCCCGGTGCTGGCGGAGGTGGAACAGCACTGTTCGACGGGTCCAGTCTGCGAGGACGGAAAACAGTTCGTCGCTCGACAGGTCACGCGGGCCGGAACGACTGTGCAGGCCAGTCATACCGGTAGGAAGGTTGAGTCTATATAATACCGTTATCGCACCTTCCGGACCGTTACAGCCGAGATGCCGGCGGCTACGTACCAGTAACTGCCCGGGCTACAGAGCGCTTGCCGGAACGGGCCCGCGGTAGGACGCCGTGGTTACATCCCCATGTCGTCTGCCGCCTCGGGCACCGGCAGGGCGTGGGCCGCCACCCCGAGCAGTTCCGCGGCGTGGTCGAGCGCCATGTCGAACCCGTAGTAGCGTTCGAGTTCGTCTCCGTCGGCGGTCGGCCGGACCTTCAACATCGCGTACCCTTCGACGTTCTGGGCGACAGCCGCAGTGCCGTTCGCGCCCTCGAAGGTGAGCAGTCGCTCCGCCTCGGTCTCCGTGTACCGGGCCGTGATGCCGTCGGCCGTCGCTTCGGTCGCTGTCATTGCCAGGTGTTAGGACTGAACTGCTTGAAAGCTGTCGGTCCGCGGTGGAAGATTTATATCTGCGACTGTTGTGACCTGGGACACCGTGACCGAACGCGTCGACGCAGTACGGAGGGCCGTCGCCCGTCGGCTGGCCATCGACCGGCGGGGACTCGCGGCGTTTCGGGTCGCTCTGGCGCTGGTCGTCCTCGCCGACCTCGCGCGGCGAGTCTCCGACGCCGGCGCCTTCTACACCGACGCCGGCGTGCTCCCGCGGTCGCTGCTGGCCGCGCTCTCTCCCGGCTACGCCGCCGTCTCCTTGCACGCGCTCTCCGGCGCTCTCTGGGTGCAGCTATCGCTGTTCGCTCTCGCCGCGGTCGCCGCGCTGGCGTTGCTGGTCGGCTACCGGACCCGTCTCGCCGCCGTCGTCTCGCTCGTCTTGCTCGTTTCCCTCCAGTTGCGCAACCCGCTGGTGCTCAACAGCGGGGACGTGCTCCTGCGTCGCCTGCTGTTCTGGGGCGCGTTCCTCCCGCTCGCGAGCCGATGGGCGGTCGACAGCCGGCCAGACAGCGCTGACGCCGAACCGAGCGACACCGTCGTCGGCCTCGCTACCGCCGGGCTGCTCGCGCAGGTGGTCGTCGTCTACGCCACGAACGCCATGGTGAAGCTCCGAGCCGACGTCTGGCTCCGGGGCGACGCGGTTCGCTACGCCTTCCAGCTCGACCACTTCACCGTGCTGCTGGGGGATATCGTCGCCGGCTGGACGCCCGCCCTCCGACTCGCGGCCTGGGGGTGGCTCTGCCTGCTCGTCTGTTCGCCGCTGTTGGTCGTCCTGACCGGCCGCGCCCGGGCGGCGCTCGTGGGGCTGGTCGCCGCATTTCACGCCGGGATGGCGCTCACGATGCAACTCGGCGTCTTCCCGCTGGTGTCGCTCGCCGGACTGGTCCCACTGCTCCCGGGATGGGTCTGGGACCGCGTCGAGGTGCGGACGCCCCGCCAGTGGAGAGTCCCACGGCTCCCTCGGACCCCCCTCGCTGAGCGCGTGCCAGGCCTGCGGACGGCCGCACGGAGCCTCGCTGCGCTCTGTCTCGCCGCGCTGTTGGTCGTCAACGCAATCGGGCTCGGGCTGGTCGCCGCGCCGGCGGGGACGCCCGAACAGGTGACCGAGCGCTCCTGGGACATGTTCGCACCGTCGCCCCCGCTGTCGACGTGGTGGCTCCTCGCGCCGGCGAACCTCACCACCGGCCAGCGGGTCAACGCCATCACCGGGCAGCCACTCGAAGCGTCGCGACCGGCGGAGGTCGCGGCGATGCACCGCAACGAGCGCTGGCGCAAGTTCTTCGCCGACGCAAAACGGGAACCGCGGCTGCGCGAGTCCCTCGCCCGCCGTCTCTGTGTGCGCTGGAACCGGACCCACGACACCGGCATGACCGACCTGCAGCTGTGGCTGCTGACCGAGCGAACCGAGCTCGATGGACCGGAGACCGTCGAACGCGAGCGACTGGGTAGCTATCGCTGTCGGTCGAGGTAAGTCGAAAGGACCGACACGGAGGCGGCCCTTGGATGTCGCATGGCGAAGTGGCTCCAGAGCGGCCGGCGGCGAGACATCTGCGTCCTGCTGGCGGCGGCCGACGGCGGCGAGCTGGCCGGCCAGCGGCTGAAGACGCGGCTCGAATCCCGATACGACACACGAATCGACCCCAAGAGCTTCTACGGGGCACTGGAGGCGATGAGGGACGCGGGCTTCGTCGCCCAGCGGACCGACGGTATCGCCGACAAGTACAGCCTCACCGACGCCGGCGAGCGACGGCTGCGTGAGCAGTTCGAGTGGATGCGCGAGAGTCTCGGCGAGTGAGTGGGCAGGACGCGGTCAGCAATCGAGGTCTGTCCGCTGTCGTTCGTTCTCGGATAGTCGTCGGACCTGGGGTCCGAGAGGACACCCAGGGCGCTATGGTCTCTCATAGGTGGGATAATTCATTACTTCCAACTACTCTAAAAACGGCTTTCCTTATGCGATTTCAGCTACTACCTATCAATATAATGAATAGACGTACGTTCATCCAGTCAGCAGGCGGTGCGACCGGCGCCGCGACCCTCGCAGCGGCGTCGGGGACGGTGACAGCCCAAGAGGAAGGCACCGAAGCGGGCGGCGGAGGCGGCGGGACGGTGCCGGATTACGGCGACTGGTTCGACGACGTAGACAACTTCTCCGGACCGGGGGACACTGTCGACGCGACCGGACAGGACACCGTAACAGTGGAGGTCGGCGTCCAGGCCAACGGCGGCGCTTTCGGCTTCGGACCACCCGCTGTCCAGGTCGACAACGGCGCGACGGTCCAGTGGGAGTGGACGGGCGAAGGCGGCGGCCACAACGTCGTCTCCGACGGTGGCGGGCCGCTGGACTCTGGCGAACCCGTCGCCAACGCCGGCGTCAACTACGAGTTCACGTTCGACGAAGACGGCATCTTCAACTACTACTGCGACCCCCACCTGGGACTGGGAATGAAAGGCTCCGTCGTCGTCGGCGAGGAGTTCCCGACAGCGTCCGCGGGCGGCGGCGGGCCGGTCGAGGTCGACCCACACGAAGCGGGCGTTCCGATTCAGCCCCATTACGTCGGCTTCGGGGCCGGACTCGCGGTCATCATCCCGCTCATCTTCACCTTCTTCCAGCTCAAATACGGCGAGTCCCCGCACACGAGCGGCGGCAACGACTGATCCGTGTCGTGGTCTCGGCCGGTCCCGTATTCTGGTGCCCGCGTCGGTGTACGCTCTATTGGTACTCGTAAAAGCCGACGCCGGTCTTCTTGCCGAGGTCGCCAGCTTCGACTTTCCGCTTCAGCAGGTACGCCGGCTTGTAGCGGTCGCCCAGTTCCGCGTGGAGCGTCTCGCTGGCGTCTAACACCACGTCCAGCCCGACGTGGTCGGCCAGTTCCAGGGGGCCCATCGGAACGTTCGTCCCGAGGCGCAGCCCGCGGTCCACGTCGGCCTTCTCGGCGACGCCCTCGTCGTAGGCCCGGATGCCCTCGTTTATCCAGGGCATGAGGACGCGGTTGACGACGAACCCCGGTTTGTCGTCGGCTTCCCAGGTCTCTTTGTCCAGTGACTCGGCGAACTCGTGAGCGAGGGCGACCGTCTCCGGGCTCGTCTGTTCGCCGACGACCACCTCGACCCCGGCCATCACCGGGACCGGGTTCATGAAGTGGAGGCCGACGACCCGTGCCGACCGGTCGACGACGCTCGCGAGACTCGTTATCGAGAGGGTGCTGGTGTTGGTCGCGAGGACGGCGTCGGCACTGCAACTCTCCGCGAGGTCGGCAAAGACCGACTGCTTGACACCGAGGTCCTCCGTGACGGCCTCGACCGCGAGGTCGACGTCGCCCAGCGCGTCGATGTCGGTCGTCCCGTCGATACGGTCGCGCGCGCTGTCGGCCGTCGACTGGTCGAGATCGCCTCGGGAGACGAACCGGCCGAGGCTCTCCTCGATCGTCTCGAAGCCGCGGTCGACGAACCGCTGCTCGATGTCACGCATGATCACCCGATAGCCCGCGACGGCCGCTACCTGCGCGATGCCGCTCCCCATCGTCCCCGCGCCGACGACGCCGACGGTGTCGATCTCGTCGAGGTTCATGCGATCAGTTGGCCCGGGTCGCGTGTAAGCGTGCCGACGGGACGGAAAGTGTATTGTTTCTTATTACTACGATAAGAACGAATCCACCGAGACGTATAATCACCAGACAACGACGGTTTGGAGAAATTTACTCACTTCGTAGTAAGTGTCAGACTAAAGATACTTATACTGGGCGCCTGAACGAACAGACGACGCGTTCCCAGACCACTGCCCGACGTGTCAGGGCAGAGCATCTACCCACCAATGAGCGAATCACTCGACGCCTCGGCCACGAACGCCGACGCCACGGTCGCACAGGTCATCGACACCATCGCGGAAACCACCGCCGACGTTCGGACGGCAATCTTCACAGAGCGAGGCCACAGCGACTCGGTAAACCCGACCGGTGACGAACAGTTGGCCGCGGACCTCAGAGCGGACGAGATATTCGAGCAGCGCCTGCTCGCCATCGACGGCGTGGCCAGCTACGCCAGCGAGGAGCGCGAGGACGTGACGACCTCGACCGGTCGGCTCCACGTCGCCGTCGACCCGCTCGATGGCTCCTCGAACCTCGAGCCCAACAGCGGGATGGGGACGATCTTCGCCGTCTACACCGAGCGCCCGCCGACCAGCGGTCGGAACCTCGTCGCGTCGGGCTTTGTCATCTACGGCCCGGTCACGTCGATGCTGGTGGCCCGCGACGGTCGCGTCCGCGAGTACCTGCTTGACGACGGCGAGAAACAGCTCGTCGACAACGACGTCACCGTCCCCGAGGACCCGACCGTCTTCGGCTTCGGCGGCGGCGTCGACTCGTGGACCGACGAGTTCGAACCGGTCGCCGAGTCTATCCGCGAGGAACTGAAACTCCGCTACGGCGGTGCGATGGTCGCCGACATCAATCAGGTGTTGACCTACGGCGGCGTCTTCGCCTACCCGGCCCTGGCGTCCCGGCCGGAAGGCAAACTCCGCCTCCAGTTCGAGGGCCACCCGATGGCCTACATCGTCGAATCGGCCGGCGGGGCCTCCTCGAACGGCGACGGCTCACTGCTGGCCACCGAACCGGACGACCTCCACGAGCGAACGCCCCTGTACCTGGGGAACGAGGAACTCATCGACCGCATCGAGGCGTCCGTCGAGCGCTAACCCGGCGCCGCGAGCTCAGTAGCCCAGATATATCGCCAGTCCTTTCAACACGCCGTAGACGAGCACGACGAGCCCGACGACCGCACCCAGGATCGTGCCGACGATGCCGCCGGGCCACAGCGCAAGCGGGTTCGGCAGTCCCGAGAGGAGCCCACCGACAGACGCGGGCAGGAGCGATCCACCGCTCGACGCGCTCACGTTCGCGACCGGCGTCCCGGCTACCGATAGCTCTCCGGCCGCCGAGAGGTTCTGCTCGTAGCTCCGCGTTCGCGTGGCCCCCGCGGGGACCGATATTTCGCGGGTGGCGACGCTGCTGTCGTTGAGCCGAACGCTGAACGGGTAGCTCCCGTCCGCGTTCCCCCGGTTCGTCGCGGTGACGTTGAGTACGACAGTCTCGCCGACGCTCGGGGCCGTCGCGTCGACCGTTACGTTCGTGACAGCGATGTCGGGGCGCGGGGCCGGTTCGGAGTCGGTCGGCGGACTGTCGTCGGCTACCGACTCGGCCGTCGCGTCGGACTCGACCGCTGTCACCGCGGTGTTCCCGTCGCCGGTGGCTGGCTCGCTCGCCCCGGTCCCCACGACGAACTGTGACAGCCCCGGCGCGGTGGCTTGATAGCTCACCCGGTCGTCGGTCTGGCTGACAACCGAGGTAGTCAGCGGCGTCCAGCCGTCGGCGTACCGGTGTAGCCACACGTCGCCGGGAGCGACACCGGATCGGTTGAGGGTGGCTCTGTCGACGCTGAACCTGACGCTCACCCGGTTGGCGGGCGTCGCGTGGTCGACAACGAACAGCCCGAAGGACTGTCCCTCGAACGTCTCGGGCCGACTGTCGGCGGCCCGGAGCCACAGCGACACCGACGTGTTGACCGGAAACGCCGCACTGAGGCGCTCGAGGGCGACGGTGTTCGTTCCGACGAGGTCACCGTTCTCGGCACGGACCTGTTGGACGAGACCGGTCCCCCGGACGAGCGCGTTCGCGTGGGTCGCGTTCACCGGCGTGACAGTGACCGAACTGTCCGCGGTCTTTCGGACCTGAATCTCTCTGGCCTCGACCGCGGTATGCCCTCCGCTGTCGGTCACTTCCAGCGTGATATCGTGACGGCCGGCGGCCGCGAAGGCCACCTGAATCGACGGTCCCGAGAGCACCGTGCCGCCGTCGATGCGCCAGCGGTACCTCTCGATGCCGTCCTCGTCGGTCGACTCGGCAGCGCTGAAGCTCACCGCCGTGTCGACCGTCGTCGCCTCCGGCCCGTCGAAGACGACCTCTGGCGCCGAGTCGTCGTAGCGGAACTGCCGCATCCGGGACATCACTCGACTGTTCCCGTAGCGGTCGACGGCGCGCTCCCAGACGAAGCTGTAGGCGCCGTACTTGGGGACGGTGTAGCGGGTCCGAAACGTCGTGTTCGAGCCGTCCACGGCGGTGACGTTCGCCATCGTGAGCCGGTCGTTCGCCGGGCCGGTGACGCCGATCCGCAGCGCGGTCAGGGGCTCGTTCGACGCGACGCGGACCTCGACGGTAGAGGCGTTGACGCGTGTCAGCTCGAAGCGTTCGAACTTGGGGACGAGCGTGTCCATCCCGGTCACGGTCTTCGTGCCGGTCGCCAGTTCGTTGCCCTCTGTGTCGGCTATCGAGCCACTGTCGGCGAACCCGACAGTGATGGTGTTCACGTCGAGCCGATCTTCCAGAAGCAACACCACGCTCACCCCGCCATCGGCCGGTTCGACGGAGACGTTGGAGACGTTCACGGCGCTGACGGTGAAATCGTCGGCGGCTATCGACGACCGGTCGACGGTGCTGTTATCAGTGAACGTAAGCTCGATTTCCGTCGGTCCGGCTTTCGTCGCGTTCTCCCACTCGGGCGGGTCAGTGTCGTTCGTCCCGTGTTCCTGCGCACCCGCCGCCGTCACGGAGCCAGCGAACGCGAGCGAAACCGCAAGAAACAACAGCGGTATGAGGTGCCAGCCACCGGGTCGGAGCCGCCGGGTAGACGCCGCACTGTCGTCACTGACCCCTCGCATACCTCTCAGTTGCTCCGGACCGACTATCAATGACCCGGCATCATTACAACCGATGATAATGACCTGAGACAGCGGTCACAGCGGGCGTGTCGAGCGGCGTTGATCAGCGTCGGAGCGCACCGACCGAGGGCGGTCTATTACGACGACAATCCGTATCACCCCTCGGACCGTGTGTCGTGGTATGAAGGTGCGTATCGCCGCGGCGGCGACCCGTGACGAGGCCACCGCCATCGCCGCGGCCGTTGCCGAACACGTCGGCGAGACCGTCGAGGTGTACGTCGGTGACAGCGACGAGCCGACACTCGTCCGGGAAGTGGACGGGACGGACGAGGGTGACGACAGTGGCTCTGTGTCGGCTGGCGCGGAGTCGGAGCCGACCGACCGGGAGCGACGGCTCCGCAAAGAGATTGCCGACATCGAACGCGGCGGGCCCGAAAAGTACCGTGAGCGCCTCGCCGAACGGGGAAAGCTGTTCGTTCGCGACCGGCTCGAACTCTGGTTCGGCGACGGCGGACTCGACTTCGAGGACGGCCGCTTCGCGAACTTCGATAGCTGGCACGAGGACAGCCCGGACGTCGACGAGTACGACCCGGAGACGCGCCTCCCGGCCGACGGGCTCGTCACCGGCGCGGGCCGGCTGGACGGTCGGCAACTCCACGTCGGGGCCAACGACTTCACGGTGAAGGCCGGCTCCGTGGCGAAACACGGCGTGGAAAAGTTCGTCAGGCTTCAGGAGCGGGCGCTCAAGACCGGGCGGCCGGCGCTGTATCTCGTCGACTCCTCGGGGGGACGCATCGACCAGCAACGCGGCTTTTTCGCCAACCGGGAGGGTATCGGGAAGTTCTATTTCAACCACTCACGGATCTCGGGCGTCGTCCCCCAGATATGCGTCCTCTACGGTCCCTGTATCGCTGGTGCCGCCTACACGCCCGTTTTCTCTGATTTCACCGTGATGGTCCGCGGGATGAGCGCGCTGGCCATCGCCTCCCCGCGGATGGTCGAGATGGTCACTGGCGAGGAGATCGGACTGAACGAACTCGGCGGTCCCGACGTCCACGCCCGCCACTCCGGGAGCGCCGATCTGGTGGCCGATGACGAGGCCGAAGCCAGGGAGCTCGTCGCGCGGCTCGTCGGCTATCTCCCCGACAACTGCGACGAGCGACCGCCGAGTGCCGACCCGGTCGACCCCGCTGAATCGCCGGCGGGCCTCGACGGCGTGATCCCCCGGGAACCCAACAAGGGATACGATATGCACCGGGTCATCGAGCGCGTCGTCGACGGGGACTCGTTCTTCGAGCTCCAGCCGGAGTACGGCAGGGAGATTCTGACCGGCTTCGCCCGCATCGACGGCCGGTCGGTCGGCGTGGTCGCCAACCAGCCCGCCCACCGCGCCGGGGCCATCTTCCCCGACTCGGCCCGCAAGGCCGCCGAGTTCGTCTGGAAGTGCGACGCGTTCAACGTCCCGTTGCTGTACCTCTGTGACACCCCCGGGTTCATGGCCGGTTCGGGGGTGGAAAAAGAGGGCATCCTGGAGGCCGGCAAGAAGATGATCTACGCCACGAGCGAAGCGACCGTCCCCAAGCAGTGTGTCGTCGTCCGGAAGGCTTACGGCGCCGGCATCTACGCCATGTCGGGCCCGGCCTACGACCCGGAGGCCACGCTGGCGCTGCCGAGCGGCGAGATAGCCATTATGGGTCCGGAGGCGGCCATCAACGCAGTCTACGCCAACAAGCTGGACGACATCGAGGACCCCGAGGAGCGCGCCGAACGCGAGCGGGAGCTACGCGAGCAGTACCGCGAGGACATCGACGCCCACCGGATGGCCAGCGAGGTCGTCATCGACGAGATCGTCCCGCCGGGCGATCTCCGGGCGGAGCTCGCGGCCCGCTTCGAGCTGTACGAGACCGTCGAGAAGGGCCGGCCCGAAAAGAAACACGGCACGATTCTGTAGCGTCGCGACTCACACTGGTCGACAGCATCAGTTGAGCCACGGTGCCTCGACGGTCTCGAACCGGTGGCCACAGGCCGGACACACCACGACCCGACTTCCGTCGACGTATTCGGCCCCGAACCGCACGGTCCAGTCCCGGTGTCCACACTGGGGGCATCGGCGCCGAAGTGGCGGGATCATAGTTGGCGATACACCACACAGCCGAAAGGCTGTGTCGGGAAGAATTGGACCGATCGGAACAGTTATTTAGAGGTAGTTTTGACAATGAATTAAGGCACCAAAACACATAGAAGAGGTGTGTTATGGGGGTTAGATGTGGTTATTTGAGGACACGGTCCGTCACGGGACCATCGACCGGTGGGGGCACCGAGCGCTCGACTTCCTGGCGAGCGTCGAGCGAGAGCTGTGGACCGTCGTCGTCGTGACCCTGCTCGCGGACGTCTATCTGACACAGGCTGGCCTTCGGGCCGGACTGCACGAGGGGAATCCCGTCGTTCGGCACCTCATCCAGCGGTTCGGCATCGCCGCCATCGTCGCGCTCAAGATCGGAGTGGTGGGAGTGGCCGTCGTCGTCCGCGAACTGGTGCCGGAGCGGCAGGCGCCGACGATCCCCCTCGGCGTGGCTCTGCCGTGGGTCTTTGCCGTCTGCGTCAACGGGGCGCTGCTGCTGGGCGGATAAGTTCCCTCTCAGTTCGACGCGGCTCGCTCGACCAGCGCCGTCCGCTCGAATCGACAGACCAGCGTCTCCTCGCCGGTGTAGACAGCCACCTGCATCGTGACGACGCCGCGGTCGCCGTCGCTCGTCAGTCGCTTTTCCAGTACCGTGGTCGCCGCCCGGATAGTGTCGCCGTGAAACACTGGGTTAGGGTGTTCGACGGCGTCGTAACCGAGGTTGGCGACGATGGTCCCGTCGGTGGTGTCCGGGATAGTCAGCCCGACTGCCAGCGACATCGTGTAGAGCCCGTTGACGACCCGCTCGCCGAACGTCGTCCCGGCGGCGAAGTCGGCGTCTAGGTGGAGTGGCTGCTGGTTCATCGTGAGGTCGCAAAAGCGCTGGTTGTCGCTCTCGCTGACGGTCCGCCGGCGGTCGTGCTCGATGGTCTCGCCCTCGGTGAACCCCTCGTAGTACAGCCCGACCATAGTGTCGACACGCGGGCAGCGCCCTTAGCGGTGTGGGCACACATCACTTACCACCGAGGCCGTCCAACGCACTGTATGGTCCGCCGAAGTCTCCTGTTCTCCCCGGGCGACGACCCGGAGAAGCTGCGGAAGGGGGTCAGCTTCGACGCAGACGTCGTCGTCTTCGATCTCGAAGACGCCGTTGTCCCCGCCGCGAAACCGGCGGCCCGCGAGACCGTCCGCGACGCACTGACCGATATCGTACCGGCCGACGCGGAGGTCTGTGTTCGCGTCAATCCGGTGGGCCGGGGCGCGGCCGACGACGTGGCCGCCGCGCTCGCTGGGACCGCCCCCGATTCGGTGATGCTCCCGAAGACGGGCGGCGTCGGGGACGTAGCCGGGCTCGAAACGCTGCTGTCCGAGGCGGGCGTCAACTGTCCGATACTCCCACTCGTGGAATCCGCTGCGGGCGTGCTCCACGCCGAGGCGATCGCGGCCCACGACAGAACTGACGCGCTCGTCTTCGGTGCGGAGGATCTCGCCGGCAACATCGGGGCGACCCGTACGAGTGACGGCGGGGAACTCGCTTTCGCCCGCCAGCACGTCGTCCTGGCGGCGCGGGCCGCCGGCGTCTCGCCCATCGACACGCACTACCCCGACTACACCGACGACGAGGGGTTGCGCACCGAGGCCGGCCGCGCCGTCGCACTGGGCTACGACGGCAAACTCGCCGTCCACCCGGGACAGGTGGCAGTCCTCAACGACGCGTTCACGCCGGACCCCGAACGGGTCGCGTGGGCCCACCGGTTACTGGACGCCCGCGACGACGCCGACGGTGGCGTCTTCGTTCTCGACGGGGAGATGATCGATGCCCCCCAGATCCGCCAGGCCCAGCGCGTGCTAGAGCGTGCCGGCGTCGGCCGCAGGTGAGCCAAACGACTCATACTGGGTATTGTAGCGTATTCCCGGCGCGCCCCGACTCGGTGGGGCGCGTGCCGGCACACCCCGACTACAGTCCGTCTCAGTCCAGCCACAGCGGTTTGAACGGCGAAACGCCGAGCTCGTTTCCGGGGCTGTAGTGGACCAGCGGATCGCCGACGGGGTCGGGCAGGTCGAGGACCGAGAGCAGATCGCCGTCGACGGTCGCCTCGACCGGCCCCAGCTCCCAGGGATCGTGGCCGACGTGCCCCACGAACTTCGCACCCAGCGGCCCGTCCCCGAAGACGCGGAACCGCTCGACGAAGAAGGACGGCAGCGAATCCGGCGGTGCCGCCGCCGCGGGGTCGTCGCCGGGCGTGTACCGCACTGTGAGCGCGCGCCGCCCGTCCACGTCCAGCGTCCGTTCGGTTCGGTGGTCACCGCCGGCGTCACGACGAGTCACCCGGCCCTCGCGGTAGTTCAACCGCAACAGCGGCCCGGCGGCGCTGGCGACCGGGTCCGTCGTGAACGCCGCGAAGAAGTACAGCCCTCGCTGGCCGTCTGGGCCGGTGACGTACGTTCGGACCGTGACCGACTGGGCCGGGGTCCCCAGGTCCACGCCGAACGCCGACACCCCTGCGACGGTGTGGTGGATCGCGGTTATCCAGGCGTCTCCGGCCGCCCGCTCGACAGTAAGCCACGGCGGTATCGCCCGGTCCAGAACGTCGGGGCCGACCGGCCAGTGACAGAAACAGACGTCCTCGACGCGGACGGTGAGCGGCTTCCTCAACACAGTCGGACTCAGGACCCCGTCCTCTTGAGTGTCACGTCGCTCACAGCCGTCGCAGCCGCCCCGCCGTCACGTCGATGCCGGGGCTGTAGTGGACCACCGGGTCGCCCGGTGGCTGGTCGAAGCCGTTGGCGTCGAAGAGGCCGTTTGCCCGAATCTCGGCACGCCCCTCTTGCAACGGCCAGGGGTCGTGGTCGATGTCGGCGTAGTAGATGCGCCCGGACTCGTCGGCCACGTAGAACCGGTATCGCGAGACCAGAAAGGACTCCAGCGACCGCGGCGCCGGCTCGTGCGTGTCGGTGCCGTCGGCAGGGCCGTAGGTGGCGTCGAAATCGGCCGGTGGGGCGCGGTCGTCGGTCCTGTGGCTTCGGAATCGGACCCCGTCAGCGGTCTCCGTCACGCCCATCGACGCGCGGTAGTAGGGCAGTTCGAACAGGCGGCGGGCCAGCGCGACGCTGAGGCGGTCGTCGGCGTCGAGGTTGTAGAAGTAGACGCCCGGTGTCTCGCCGTCGGTGACGTACGTTCGGAGGTTCAACTCCCCGAAAGAACGCCCGATCGGACTC
>Ga0209946_1000503_pt1 | contig 16162 bp, 16 predicted proteins | sample SalPon2_A_H2O_MG_FD_185704 | JGI IMG/M metagenome (GOLD analysis project Ga0209946, IMG submission 185704) | Salt pond water microbial communities from South San Francisco under conditions of wetland restoration - Salt Pond MetaG R2_A_H2O_MG... | ecosystem: Environmental > Aquatic > Non-marine... | reverse complement strand
TATTCAAGGCCTTGTCTTTAACATCACCGTCAAACGGATAGTAAGCGATCAATCCATCAGTCAAACTTCCCAACTCATAGCCTTGCTTCAGACCTCCAGAAAAATCACTTTTCGAGTCATCCGTCACTCCTGTCGAGTCTTTTTCTGTGAGTTCTTCAGCGTTCCAGCGGATGCTCATTGTTTATCAATTTGTTTGGCTTCGTTGTTAAGCGTTTCTTTTTTTCTTTCTTTTTTTATTTGTTTATTCTTTTGACAATCTTTATGCTGATTTGATAGAGGCCTATCATCGGGAGGACTATTAATGTCTGTGAGATTATGTCTGGCGGAGTTGCAAACGCTGCTAGGACTAATATAGCTATTATGAAGTAGTTCCTGTAGTCTATCATCATCTCTGAGTTCAGAAGCCCTATTCTGGCTAGTACGGCGGAAACTATCGGAAGTTGGAAGAAGATGCCTGTGAAAGCAGAAAGCTTTAACGCGAAGCCCATAGTGCTTTGTAGACCCCAGACAGAGTTGACTGCAGCGCTTTGATTGAATCCTTGGAAGAATGAAAGACTCAATTTCACTATAAACTGGTATGCGAACACTGCACCGCCTATAAATAATATTATTGAGAAAGGAAGATAATTTCTCAAAGCCTTATACTCTCTCCTTTTAAGCCCAGGTTCTGCAAACTTCAATGCCTGATAAACAATCAGAGGAAGAGAAATAACGATACCAAGTACAAGCGCAATCATCAATTGAGTATAGAAGACCTCATAGGCCTTTAAAGCGTTCAAAGTAAAGCCAAGATCACTCTGCAAAAACGCCAAGATCTCACTTGACTTGTAAAAAACAATGATTATAGCTGAAACAGTGAAAAAAGCTGTATAGATTAATCTCTTCCGCAGTTCTCTAAGATGCTGTTCAAAACCGTCCATGTTTCAGAACCCTTACTCTTCCTTGACATCCTCTACTTCAGACTCTACATCCGGAGCAACTTCCTTCCCTACGTCCTCAGCCTCTTTCATAGACTTCTTGTACTCCTTCTTCGATTCACCCAAAGAACGAGCAAGCTGAGGCAGTTTCTTAGGTCCTACAATCAAAGCGAAAACACCTGCTGCAATCAAAACCATTTCCCAAGTTCCAAACATAAACAACAATTAAAATCGAACCAATAAATAACTTAGGCCTCTCAAGAAGTTTGAGTCAGAGGCCTCTAGAATTAACTGTCAACTTTCTCAAATCACGGCCTCTAGTCCCCCATCTGTATAACTCGAAAACTTCACTAGGCGAAAGAGCTTTATCGTAGATTCGAACATCGTCTATTTTTCCGTCCAAGTATCCTGTATCGCCACTGTTGGAGAAACGTCTTCCTACATCAATTGTCTGATTACTGGCGTTCACTGTATTATTCGAGTCATTCTTTATACTACCGTTCAAATATAGCTCTGTTGAAGACGAACCGAAAACAGATACAATATTATACCAGTTCCCTGTCTGCGGGGAAACACCAAGCGAAAGATTAGAACTTCCGTTGTAAACAGATAGTTCTCCATTATTTATTCTCGAAATCAAGCCCTGCGTATCCGAATTTCTGGGATCATAAGCTGAAACCTGTACTTGTTCGCCGCTGACACTACCAAAATTAACCCAGTAACTCAATGTAAAAGGAGGATCAGGCTGTTCAAAAAGAGAAATATATTCCTGATTACCTGAAACAAAACTCGCCGACTTGCCTCTAATAGAATTCTTCACAAACGAAGCCCCATTCACAGTACCGTTATTACTCCCCCAGGAATCCGTGGCATCACCATCAAATGCATAACGAGAAACAGTTGAAGAACTATTTTCGTTGTTGAGAGGTCTCGCATAGTCTCCAGATCCCCAATCATATAAGGTCTGAATTTCCTGCGATGAAAGAGCACGATCATATACTCTTAAATCGCAGATATTTGCTCCTGATATGCGACCGACTTGATCACTTCCATCCCATCTCGCTCCTATTGTCATTTTATTGGCTGGCCCCGATGTGGAATCGTCGTCTTGACCTGTATTTTGGTGGGAACCATCGATGAAAGTCTCCATAATCCCTTGAGAAGATGCTTGAGATTCGTGACGCAATACGAAGTGGTGCCAACCCCCATCATCCACACTTTTAGAAGTAGTCACATAATCTCCAGAATTGTCATCTGTAGCTCTTGCAGAATCTATAGTACCATCGCTATTAACACGTGGATCAAAAATTCGATGACCTGAACCATCTGCCAGTTCGCAAATAAATCCAGACGATATATCTTTACCTCTGATCCATACGCTTACTGTGAATGAACCATCATTTATTTTATCGAGACCATTTTGTGGACTCCCACAATCAATATACGCGTTGTCAAAACTTGAAGACTGCAAACCGCCAACGCCAATTACTCCTTTTTTAGTCCCATTATGGTCTCCATGATTTCCGTTCCCTGAAAGATCATAGGCCTTACCGCCAGAATCTTCGTGCAGAGGCCACCAGCCGACTAGGCCTGTCACTCGAAATCACTTTCCGATTCTTGTAAAGTAGAAGAATTCCTGAATTTTCGAGTCATTTGGAGAGGCCTCTCAGATAGTGTTTATACGGAGAGTTCAATGTTGTTGATTACTGCTGTTTTTTCGATGTTGCTGTTTGAGAGTTCGATGTTCATCCAGTAGTCGTTGCCTTCTCCTCCAGACAGATTCGCCAGGCTGTAGGAGTTGTTGCCGTCGTTCAAGTCGATAGTCTGTGTGTTGTTGGCTGTTCCGTCTCCTGAACTGTCTTCGTACACAGTGAGTTGTGCTGTTGTTTCAGTGTCTACGTTTGCGTCTACTGTTGCTACTGCACTGACTCCTTCAAGTTCAACGTAGTCTATCACTGCTGTACTTTCTATATCGCTGTTTTCTAGATTAAGCTGTATCCAGTAATTGTTGCCGGATTCTCCTGAAAGATTAGAGGCCGTGTAAGTATTTGTCCCGTCCTGAAGATTTACTGAATCAACGTTGTCAGCTACTCCGTTGCCTGAGGTATCTTCGTATAAGAAAAGTGTCGCTGTCTGACCGTTTAACGTTGCTGCGACGGTTGCTTCTATGCCTCCTGTTCCTCCTGAAGTTATAGTCGTGCTTATGGCTACAGTTCCGTTGTTATCTGTCTGTATCTTTATCTGATTCAGTTCTGCATCCGCAGGATCCACAAGATTAAGTACTCCTGTCCCTTGATCAGTATGTACATGTACTATCGGAAGATCTACATCTGATTCTTCGAAGATTGGTACGTCTTTTGTACCCGTAGAGGTGTTTACTCTTATTGTTCCTATCTGGGCCATGAATTCATTCCCTCCTTCAATTATCTAAATCTGTTCTGTACCACATCTGACCTACTTCAGGGCTAGATGGCTCATCTGCTTCAGAACTTCTTTTATCGAGTACAAAGTTCTTGATTTGTCCAGCCGCTCCAGTACCTGAAAGACCGGAGAAAAGCTGTTTATCATCTATAGAGATCGAATCGGAGCCGATCCTTACCTGCGAAGCAGCTGAAGGGATGAAACTCATCAATCCAAGACCAAGTGAACCTGCACCGAGAATCTTCATGAACCCTCTACGCGAAACCTGTTCATCGTTATCCTTTGACATTGTAATAGGATTACAATACGTTATTTTTAACGTTTACACATGGAAACGGAACAAAAGATACAGACTGAAGACGATAACAGAAGGCACCAAGATATACAGATAGTAATTGAAATAGGCTTTCCCAGCCAAGAAATCCTCTTCTCCACCTGATTTCTCTGTCTCAAACGCCTCAAACTTTATATCATCAGAGGCCTCTCCCACCGGCATCAATCCTGTGTATCCACATTCAGAGCAGTTCCACTTATCGTTGTTGAAAACGGCCTCTCCCAAGACATTACTCTTCCTGAAATCAGGCCCGACATCTTCAGATCCGCATTCAGGACAGAAACGTCTTGACATAGAAAATATTACAGAAAAAAGCCTTTACAAAAACATCGCATAGGAAAAAGATGATAAGAAAATATGAGAGTCGAGAGGCCTTTATCGTGCTCCGTCGGCCTCTCTTTCACGTCTCTCTTTCTCTCTGACGGCTTTAACTGAGTTGTCGCCGTCTGCTGCAGAGATAAGTTCTTCTGCAAGGGCCTCTGCTGCGTCTTCCTTCGTGTTCATTCTGTCTTGGTATTCTCCCTGAACAAGAAGTCTCAAAGCCAAGTCTACTCTTCTCTGAGGAGCTACAAGTACTGCTTTACGAGCTCTTGCTCCTCCTCTCGAGTAAGTAACTACTTCCTCTACAGGAGCAGAGTTTTCTATAGCATCGACTAGAACTTGAATAGGATTCTCTCCTGTCTCTTCCTCGATTATATCGAAAGAGTCCTCAATCACGTTCCAAAGTCTTTCACTGGATCCTGTGTTCCTTCCGGATGTCATTAAGTGTTTCTTTCCAGAGTGTCCTGCGACGTACATCCTGTTAAGCAGTCTCTCAACGATCGGTACGTCTGCCTTGTAGAATTGTTTTTCGCTGTGTCTTCCTTTTGAGCGTGGCGCTGCGATGTTGTCAAGATTGATGTACCTTACAAGTCCATCGTCGCTTACTTCTACTTCTGATGCATCCCATCTTCCAAATGTGAGAATCTCGTCTTCGAGCTCAAGTTTAGCTGCATTACTCATCTTATATTACCTCGTTGGCTTCTGCTTGTTTCCAGCTACAAGCTCCTTTAGGCTCACACCGTTTACTTTGATTACCTTGAATCTGACTGTCGGAATATCTCCTTTAGGCCCGGAGTCTGCTCCTCCGATACCTTCAATCAGTACTTCGTCGTGCTCGTCGATGTGATCAATCGCTCCGTCTCCTGGAACGAAAGCTGTTAATTGTTTACCGTTTTTGAGGAGCTGTACACGCACACATTTACGCAGCGCTGAGTTCGGCTGCTTTGCTTCAATAATTCTTTTCTCAAGAACGATTCCTCTTCCCTGTGGCGAACCTTCTAGAGGATCTGCCTGTTCCTTCAAGTTCAGCATTCTTCGCTTATAATATTTATCGCTCCAGCGGTACTGCTGGCTATTTTTCCTCATTTTACGTGCACTATACAGTCCCATACAGATAGATAATCATTGTTAAACTTTTTATACGGGGAGGCCATTAAGACACTAAAAACGTGTAACTACCTTTTGCTATGGAAGAGCCAGACAGCCGCAAGCAAGAGGCCTGCCCCCATCAACTTCAGTCTTTCACTGGGCAGTGTCTGAGCGAAAAGAAATACTGCAGATAACAGGAGGCCCGTAACTACGACATCTGCGTGTTCATCTGAGTGATGTTCTCTGTCACGTGTTGTCTCATTTTCCTCCAGTAGTTCGCTGATCTTTGAAGGAGCTTTAGTCAATAGTTCCTTGTTCTGATAGAAGTCGATCATGAAAGTTTTTCCAAGATCTTTCGGACTGTTCTGCTCTTTGAGTATAGATTTTATCTGATCCCTGTACTCTGTCGTAAGACGGGCCTCTGGATTGATCGTCAGAAGTATTCCTTCAAGAGTAACTAGAGCTTTCCCTGTCAACACGAGATTAGTCGGGAGATATATGCCTTTGTTAGAGGCCCTGATAACGATGTCAAGCATCGTGGAGCTCAAAGTGTTGTCCTTTACTTTGGCGTTCCTCAGTAGGAGTATCATCTCCTGAACATCGTCCTTGAATCCCTCTACATCTGCATCCTCTGAAACATGCCCTATCTCTTTAATTACATCTACGGCGCCGTCTACATCCTCATTCCCGATATGGAGGAAGAGAATTCCTAGTTTCTGCCTCTCTTTCTTAGTCAACTTGCCTACCATTCCAAAGTCTATCAAAATTATGCTTCCATCCTCGTCTATGAAAAAGTTGGATGGATGAGGATCTGCATGGAAGAATCCATCTCTAATGACCTGATCAAGGCCCATCTTGATCCCTAAACGAGTTAATTCAGCTGTCTGAATATCCAGTTCCTGTAATTTTTCAGTATCAGTGCATTTAATCCCATCAACTTTCTCCATAACCAAGACACGTTCACTAGTATACTCACTGTAGACCTCTGGAATCCTTACCCTGTCGTTCTTTGACATGTTCTGCTTCATGACTTCAGCGTTCCTTCCCTCTCTGTTGAGATCCATCTCCTCTCTTATCCATTTATCAAACTCTTCCACCAGTGCAACGAGCCTGACATTCTTCATAGTGCCTGAAAGATTTTCAGCTCTCTTCGCCATGAAATGTATTATATCCAGATCAGTCTTCACTTTCTCCTTTATGCCAGGCCTCCTGACCTTGATTATAACCTCTTCACCATTCTTCAACTTAGCTGAATGAACCTGTGCTATAGAAGCAGCAGCCATAGGCTCGTGATCGAACTCTTCAAACACTTCATCTATATTACCAAGCTCTTCTCCAATTATCTCAACCGATTTATTAGAATCAAACGGAGGAACAGAATCCTCAAGCTTCTGTAACTCTTCAATATAACGTTGTGGAACAATATCAGGCCTCTGAGCCATTATCTGCCCCAGCTTCACAAAAGTAGGCCCGAGTTCTTCAAATGCTTCTCTCAATCTCTGGGGTTTCGGCTCCTTCTCTCTTGTAGAGTATCTCTTCGTAAATGGAAGCCTATGCTTCAAGTCAAGCCTGTCAAGCACAATCCCCAGCTCCTGATCAGCCAGTATATGAACTATCTCATCAAGTCTCTTCAAATCATCAACATCGCCGGATATGCCCATCAAGTACCAATTAGTCAGAACTCAAATAAAAGATGACAGGTACAAAGAAAGAGCAAACTACCGGGATAGAGTATTGCAGAGGTATAGAGGCCTCTATCAGATTAATTTTTCGGAAAGGAAAACTCGATCAAATCTAGAAATAGGGAGAAAGAATTTACTCTACTTTAACTTCCTGTACACCGTGAGTTCTCTGAAGTATTTCACGGATGGATTCAATTTTCTGTCCGTTCTTCCCTACTACTCTTCCTTTATTGTTGTTAGGAACGTCTATCTCAACTGTATCCCCATCAATATCTACTCCTCTGATATCAGCCGGGACAAGATTGTTGATGAACTTGCCCAAGTTGTCGCTGTATTCGTAGATCTTGATGTCTCTTCCAAGTTTTTCCTGTACTTTCTGAACTACTTTCCCTCCCTTCCCGATAGCCATTCCGGCCTTTCCTTCAGGTACTACAAAGTAAGCTTCGTCTTCCTTGATTATAGCATCTCTGACCTCTACATCCGTAATGGATTCAAAGAGGTTGATGTTTCTGATCATTTCAGTGTCGTAAGTCGCTGTTGCCATAAGATTGTAAACCCTAAAAAATACGTGTCTTCGTGTAATTCAATGAGCGTGGTTACTCTTATATATGAATCGAATTAAAGAGATTCAAACAACCCCAGAGGCCTCTACTCGTTATCCCCTGGAGCGAATTTAGGTTTTAACTCGATCATACCGGTACCGTTAGGCATCGGCTGTCCAACAAGGATATTCTCAATAACACCATCCAAGTGATCCACATCTCCTCTAAGTGATCCTTCCCTCAAGTGCTTCTTCGTCTCCTCGAAGACAGAACGGGCAAGGATTGACTCCTTGTTACCCATGATACCATAACGAGTAGTACCATTGAGCTCTCCTTCCTTTGTCATCATATCCGATAAGAGCATGATATGTCTATCATCTACACCGATTCCCTGGGCCTCCAGAGTTTCGTTGACCTCGTCAATAATTGTCTGACGCAAGGCCTCTACTCCGAAAACAGAAAGGATTTCGAAAAGATCGTTACTCTTAGTACGATCCTCATCTACCTCCTTAATCTTCAGAGTCTTTCTCAAAGAAGTACCGGCTGTCTGTAGACGCCATTCGCCGTCGTCTTCATTGACAACTACCTGTTCAATACCTTTGATACCTTTGATACGGGCCTCTTCAGCCTTGATCTTAATCTTCTTCAAATCCCTTAGATCATAATCCTCCTTAGAAGACTCAAGAACCAGATTGTTGCCCTCAACAGATACTTTGGACTTTCTAACAGCTTCTTCGACACGAGCCTTCACATCCTCTGCATCAATGTCGTAGTCATCAAGCAAGTCTTCGTTAAGCTTGTACTCAACTTGTAACTGCATTATATCGATAGTATCCTGTGTTATCAGGTCTTCAAGCAGTACCTGTCTTAGCTTTCTCGCTACTCTAAGAGCATCCTCCCTTGAATGGTAATCCTCGTGAAGATAGACGTCCATAGCAGGAGTCTTCGGATTCCTACGAGCATCCACGATCTCGATAAGACGCGGAAGGCCAGCTGTCAGGCTAACCTGAGCTCCTCCAGCCTGGTGGTACGTTTCCATAGTCAGCTGTGTAGCTGGCTCAGCAAGAGACTGAGCAGCAACAACACCGATAGACTCACCTGGCTCGTACTGCATCTGCTCGTATCTTTCCTGTAGTTTTTCCTTCTCATCCTGTGAGAGGCCTCTCCCCTGATACATCTGAGGGAGTTCCTCTGCTCTTTCCTTCCAATCAAAATCTGTCATTATTCAGCACCTCCGTCAAGACTGATAGAAGTAGATAAACGGCCTCTATCAGATTTCTGTGGATCAACGCCGTCTTCTCCTGCACGGAACTGGATAATATCTCCCTGAGCATTCCGCACTGTCTGATCATATTCGACACGCAGATCCTGCAAAGCATTTGCAACTCTCCTGTACATGTATCCTGAAGTCTTCGTGTTCAAAGACTTGTCGGCTAGAGCCTTTCTCTGGCTCATCTGATGGAAAAACATCTCCTGAGGGTTTAGTCCTTCCAAGATACTGGAAGATACAAATCCTCTGGACTCCGGAGTCATCTCTCCCTTCTTGAAGTGGGAAAGAGTTCTCTCATTGTATCCTCTCTGGATACGAGTCTCTCTAACAGAGTTCTGTCCAAGCATACCCGCCATCGTTGTAACATTCTGCATACTTCCTCTGGCTCCTGAATCTGCCATGACGTAAGCACTTGAAGATTCATCGAAATGATCAGAAATTATGTCTCCGATCTCTGTAAAGGCCTCGTTCAACTGTTTAGTCACTCTGATCTCTCTGGATTCCTCTACAGTCTTTCCTGTGATGGCTTCCATGTCTCCGGAATCGTACTCGTCAAGAAGTTCTTCAGTATCGTCTATCGAGTCAGCGATTACATCTTTGATCTGTTGAGTCGCTTCATCAGGCACTTCAAGATCTTCAAGTCCTATGCTGAATCCTCTCTGAGTCAGGAAGATGGCTCCAACTCTGGATACTCTGTTAAGGAACTCTGCAACTTTATCGCTTCCGTACTCAATGTTTAACTGCTGGATAATTTCTCCTCCGTAGTCTCCAAGAGCATCCTCGTCAAGAACGCCATCGATAAGCTCTCCTTCTTCGATTACCACTTCGTCTTCTTCTCCTTCATTGATAGTAAGTGAGATATCTTCAGGGATGAACAGTGAGACAAGCTCTCTTCCAGAAATCTGCTCTTTATCCGGAAGATCTGCTTCGTACTCGCCAGCGTCGGCAATCAGATTGAAAGCCTTCTCTCTTGAAATAGTCCTATCAGGCTGTGTCAACAGATAGAGGCCTGAAACATAGTCCTGAAGCATACCGACGATCGGTCCTCCCATCTTTGGAGACTTGATATGCTCTTGGACTTTCATCAGTTCCTCTGCTTCTGCACGGGCCTCTTCTGTCTGAGGTACGTGCAGGTTCATCTCGTCCCCGTCGAAGTCTGCGTTGTACGGAGCACAAACATTTAGATTCAGTCTGAAAGTCCTGTACGGTAGTACACGGACTTCGTGAGCCATTATAGACATTCGGTGCAGGGATGGCTGACGATTGAATAATACGGTGTCTCCATCGCTCAACTGTCGTTCAACTTCCCATCCTGCATCAGGTTCGATCTGATCCAATATCTCTTCTTTATTTTCGTCAGTTATCCTTTTTCTCTTCCCGCTTGGAGGATAAACATAATTCGCACCCGGATGTGTATCAGGCCCGTTCTCAATCCTCTCCTTCATCTCCTCAAAGTTACGATCGTTTACTTTCTCAGGGATCGTAAGCTTCTTCGCGATAACATACGGAACTCCTACTTCGTTAATCCCGATATTTGGATCAGGCGAAATCACGGTACGTGCTGAAAAGTTCACACGTTTTCCGATCAGATTTTCACGGAAACGCCCCTGCTTTCCCTGAACACGTTCAACAAGAGACTTCAGACTCCTTCCAGATCTATGTCTTGCCGGCGGAACACTACTCATATCGTTGTAGAACAGTGTTGCAGTGTGGTACTGGAGTAGCTCGTGAAGATCATCGATAATGAAATCCGGAGCTTCTATCTCAATATTGTTCTGAAGACGCTTGTTGATCCTGATAACATCGACAAGCTTGTGAGTAATATCGTCCTCACTTCTTTCTCCAGTCTCAAGTGTGATCGAAGGCCTCATCGTTACAGGAGGAACAAGTAACTTCTCGATGATTAGATCTTCAGGCCTGCCTCCCTCAACTCCAAGTTTAGCTGCCATCTCATCAGGGATCTTCTCAAATCTCTCCTGAATCTCTCCAGGAGTCAGCTTATCTCCGTCTTCATAGTAAGTGTAAGGCTTATCAAAATCGATATCAGGGACTTCCTCTCCTGTCTCAGGATCCTCAGTCATCCTGTTCGACTTTCTCAAAGGCTTATCTTCATCCTTCAGGAGAAGTGAAACACTACCGTCATCATGAACATTTGTGAATCTCAACAAGTTTCTGACTTTCTTCGCATAAAGAGAGTGAACAACAGGCCTCGAAAGAGTTATCTTTCCAAAGTGGCCCTGACACTCACGCATCTGGCCTCCACACGTCTGACATGTCATCCCTGGATCGATAACTCCAAGCGCAGGATCCATAACACCTCCCTCTACAGGGTATCCGTCTGCATCGTAAACTTCTGCCTTGTTGATCTCTTTTACAGCGTTTTTCTCTACTTCCCTCGTACTGAGGATTCCAAAGTCCAGTTCAGTAATACTCTTCATTTTGAATCAATCCTCCAACTCCATATCAACATCGATCATCAAGGATTTCAACTCATCAAGCAACAGCAACATAGCGTGAGGAATCTCAGTCTCCTCAAACTCACCATCTTCACCGTTCTGCTTGACAACTTTGTTGTTCTCACGATCTAAGTACCCAATATCGCCAGAATCCTTATCGACATGGATCTTTGTAGCGTCAGCACCGAACCTCTCCTTCAAAAGCAGAGAAGCACCGTGGCCAACAAAAACGTCTTTTTCCATCTCTCCAAGTCTTAGTCCTCCTTCCTGGCTTCTTCCTTCAGTCGGCTGCTTTGTAAGCAGTGTGACAGGTCCACGGCTTCTTGCGTGCACTTTGTCCCCAACCATGTGAGATAGCTTTAGGTAGAAACCAGGTCCGATCATGATCTCGGCCTCCATCTCTTCTCCAGTCACACCGTTGTACATGGTCTCTTTACCGGAGGATTCGAATCCCAGTTCTTCAAGCTGGTCTCTGAGATCGTCTTTGTCCTCTCCGTGATAAGCTGTTGCATCTACTTTCTCTCCACGCAGAGCTCCAACTTTTCCTCCAATTAACTCGATTATCTGCGACACGGTCATACGGGAAGGAATAGCATGTGTCGAAAGGATCATGTCAGGAGTGATTCCCTGTTTCGTGAACGGCATGTTCTCCTCTGGAGTAATCATTCCTACAACTCCTTTCTGTCCGTGGCGTGTGGCGAACTTGTCCCCAAGCTCAGGGATTCTGTACTCTCTCATCTTTGCCTTGATCAATTTATCTCCGTCACCTGTCTCAGACATCATGACTTTGTCGATGACTCCCTGTTCACCGTGTCTTACTGTAAGGCTTGTTTCTCTCCTCTCAGCGAGCCCCATCTTCATCTCTTCTCCGCCTCCTCCAAGGAACTTTGGCGGACTTGTCTTTCCAACTATTACGTCGTCTGAATCGACTTCTGTCTCAGGATTAACGATTCCATCCTCGTCAAGATGCTCGTAGGCCTCTTCACGTCTATATCCACGCACATCTTTATCCGGAATGCTGATCCTGTCCTTCTGGCCTCCGTAGAAACGCTTGGCCTCTGTCTTGTAAGTCCTCATATACGTTGAACGCCCTAGACCTCTCTCAATAGAGGCCTTGTTCATTATAATAGCGTCCTCGATGTTGTATCCATCAAAGGATGCCAGAGCGATTACCATGTTCTGTCCGATCGGATGATCTCCAATCAGTGTATCATAGGTGTTTGTATCAACGATTGGCTGTTGAGGATATGTCAAAACGTTCTGACGCGTATCAAATCTCTGATGGAACTCTCTAGTAGGCATTCCAAGTCCCTGTCCTGCCATCTTTGCACCGAAGTTGACACGATCTCCACGATTGTGCTCCGGATAAACAGTTAGAGAAGCAGAAATTCCGTGAATGATCTCTGTGTCAAGCTCCATATGAGTATGTTCTTCCGTTACATCCTCAGGATGCATAGCTACGTAAGTATTCTCTTCCTCCTCTGCATCGATGTATTCAATGACTCCGTCTTCTACAAGATCTTCAAGACCGATTTCTCCATCCTCAAGCTTGTCCATCTGATCTTCTGTCAGTCGAGGCTCTCCGTCTTCAACTATAGCTACAGGTCTCATGACTCTTCCTGAGTCAGTGTTGATCCTGATCTCGTCCCTGTTCTCGTTGTAGTATACTGAGACTTCCTCCTCAAGCTCTCCGTTTCTTCTCTTCTCGATCAAATCTTCTTTGATCTCTTCAGGAGACTCTACACTGTCAAGTATCTCTCCATCAAGGAATACTTCAGTAATAAGTCTTCACCTCTGTGTTTTCGATTTCTTTTCCAAACTTGTCCGATCCAATTGTCGTTTTCATTATCATTTTATGATTCACCTTGCATCGATACCTGAATCCTGAAGCTTTGCCTTCAAGGAGTTCTTCTCCATATCAGTCATCCCTGTAGAAACATCAGCTGTCATCGCCAGATGAGTTCTCAATCCGATGTTCATACCCTCAGGAGTCTTAATAGGACAAACACGACCCCATTGTGTAGGATGTAGATCTCTTGCTTCGAAGTGCTGTCTGTCCGAACTTAGTGGAGAAACAATGTTTCTCAAATGTGAAAGAGTCTTGATACGATTGTTCCTGTCCAGTCTCTGACAGATACCTGTTCTTCCACCAACCCAGTTTCCTGTAGCCATAGCCCCCATAATCTGGGAAGTCAGCTTGTCGGAAACAATTGTGGACTGTAGGCTTGGAAGTCGGCCTCTCTTTGCGCTTTTCTGGAAATTATATTTCATACGCGCAACTAGCCCCCATTTTCCAAGGAAAACAGATCTGAACTGCATCTCAAGAAGCTCTCCAGCCAAGTTCAAACGCTTGTTAGCGTAATGATCGATATCGTCTTCGTTGATATCACCCTTACCTAATGCAATAGTATTTCTTATCATTTTAGTCAGGAACAAGGCCTTCTCCTCCCTATGTTCTGGCTCCTGTCCCAAATGCGGAAGCAGGTACTGATCAAGAATGTTCTGAACTCTATCCGGAATATCATTCGTGATCCCTGCTCTTCCAGCAATATACTCATAGGCCTCTTCCTTATCCGAAGCATCTACTTCGTAAAGATTCAAGTAAACATCAGAAGCATAATCCTCGCCAATCGCTTCGACAATCTCTTTGTCAGTCTCGTATCCAAGAGCTCTTACTAGAGCAACTGCAGGAGTCTTCTTCACGTTAGCAAATGAAATATTTACAACGTCTTTATCCCTTCTCAAGATGTGGCGTTGAACATACCCCTGATTCTCAGAGTTGATACGGCACTTCTGCTCATCACCATCATTCTGATAAACAGGCTTGTTGTTAGCCAATTCCTCCATTGCGATAATCGTCTTCTCGGAACCATTGACGATAAAGTATCCACCAGGATCCTTAGGATCTTCACCGGCCTCTCTCAACTCATCCTCATCCATTTCATTCGTCCAGCAAAGATCACTGCCAATCATAACAGGGATCTCTCCGATAGTAACCTCTTCCGAATCCTGCTGAATTCCTTCGAAAATAGGAGTCAAAGTAACACGAATCTCAGAAGAATAAGTCAAGTCACGCATACGTGCCTCCCTAGGCATAATCTCCCGTACACTTCCATCCGCCTCATTAATACGAGGCCTCTTAATATCAACATCCACAATCTTGATGACAAGATCTTCTCCCTCAGGGAGCTCAGGCTCTATAGACTCAACTTCATTAAGTATGGCCTGAATCCTGTCTTCAACAAATCGATTGTAGGACTCAATCTGGTGTTTAACAAGGTTACGATCGATCAACTGCTCTAGAAACTCTTCTTGCATTTATTTTTACACCTTTACTTCTCAACTACTCTTCTATAGTAAGTTGTTTCTCCTGCTGTTGGACTGCTTCTCGTGATCTCGAACACATCACCAATCTCAAAATCTTCCTGCTTCAAAGCAGAATCATTACTTTTGATCTTAGGAAGATTCTCCTTCTCTATATCAAATTTTTCAAGAAGATCCTCAACTTCCTCTTCAGACATTTTACGGTGTTCTGGAACAAGCCGGTGGTCACGTACATCAATAGCCATTGGTGATATCACTCCTTGAGCAGGCAGAAAACTTTGCTCTTAGACATCAAGAAACAGGAATAACAAACTTTAAAAGGGTAGTGAGAGAAATCGAAACATATTTAAAAGAGGAAGGGCTAAAACAGAGCCTTAGAATTCTTCCGCATCGAGTAAACTTCTTCACCAACAACCACGTGATCAAGTACCTCAACACCCATTTTACCGCCTAAATCGATCAATTCCTCTGTGACTTCTACATCTTTTTCTGTAGCAGAGGCCTCTCCAGAAGGATGATTATGTGCCAGTATCATGGCAGAAGCATTCGAATTAAGTGCTTTCTTGAATATATCCCTAGGTCTGAAGCCGACTTCAGAAACACTGCCATCAAACTCCTCTCTCCTTATAAGATCATTTCCAGACGAAAGATAAAACACTCTCAGAACCTCTTCCTCCATGAACTTCATATCTCCACAGACGGCCTCTACATCGTTTAAAGACGAAATTTTCTCTCTTTCCTCAGTCTTTAATCTTCTGGAGAGTTCTCCTATAGCCTGTAACTGGCCTGCCTTGACACGGGAAACACCTTCGAAATCCTTTAATTCAGAAAGATTTCTATCAGATAGTTCATCCAGAGAGTAAGTATTCAGTATTTCGGAGCTGAGTTCCTTAACATTCTTTCCTTTAGTACCTGTCCTGAGAAGGATCGAAAGTAATTCTACATCAGTCAAGTTATCAGGCCCGTGTTCCTCAAGTTTCTCACGAGGCCTCTCACTCTCCGGCAGTTCCTTTATCGTGTAATCCATCAAAACAATTTTTTGATCAGTTTTTGAAAAAACTTAGAACTCTATAATCCTATCATCCAGAAAATCATCGATATCAACATCTTGATCGACTTCAAATAAATTCATTCTTACAATGGCCGAAGGTTTCGGGAATCAGGCAACAATTTATAACAGATTTAAGGTGCAGTCCGACTTATGGTGCACGAGAAATACAGTGAAGGCAATCCTTTTGCCAAATTACTTGAAGGCGAAAAGATCCCTCTCGAGGATATGTACGAACAGTCTAGAGAAGCTGACACTGCTGTCTTGACTTATCTGACTAATATGGCCTCTCCTATGGTGATATACGATGATGATCTTTCTAGATTCCGCGTAAGGAAAGAAGAAGTAGAGGCCATGGCAGATCATTACGAAAAGGAAATCGGATCGAAGCGGAGCCTTCCAAATCCTCTGCCAGTCACAGATATTTACAGGAAAATAAGGAATATACAGGGGAAAGAAGTCACCTATCCAGAGGACCTCAACACAGATGAACTGGAAGAAATAGTAGAAAATAATAACGATGAGTTGATAGAACAAATTCCAGGAATGCTTACTTCTGAAGAAATGGCTCAAAAGAAAAATAAATGGTGGGCCGGAGTTGCCTCAGCAGAAATTATGGCTTTTTCAAGCCTTTTCCTGCCTAAAACTGCTGCAATAGTAGGATCAATGTTAGGCGGATCTTACATGGGGAAACAAAGTTTCGACACGATGACTTCAAGAGAGATGAAATCAGATTTTCATGAAGCTCTTCAGAGAAG
>Ga0209946_1000499_pt1 | contig 16287 bp, 19 predicted proteins | sample SalPon2_A_H2O_MG_FD_185704 | JGI IMG/M metagenome (GOLD analysis project Ga0209946, IMG submission 185704) | Salt pond water microbial communities from South San Francisco under conditions of wetland restoration - Salt Pond MetaG R2_A_H2O_MG... | ecosystem: Environmental > Aquatic > Non-marine... | reverse complement strand
CGTCGCCGACGAGATCCGCCGGAAGCGCCCCGAGACCGTCTACGCCGCCGGCGAGCGGGAACCCCTCCGCGAGACGCGCGCGCAGGTCCACCACGAGTTCTACCGCGTGCCGGACGCCCGGACCGCAGCGGGAGGCGGCCCGAACGCGAACCGCGCGGGCGACGCGGGCGGCCCCCGAGACGCCTCGGCTCAGCACCCCGACGCGACGCCCGTCGTCTCGTGGGTGCTCGACCGCCGCGGCGACCGGGCGCTGGAGGTCGTCGAGACCCCGCCGCGCGAGAAGATCGGCGGCTCCCACTCGACGCTGATCGGCGATCGCAAGGGCCGGAAGGCGGTGAGCACGGTCGCGCAACACCCGCACGTCAAGAAGATCGTCCCGGGCCCCATCGACGCCGGCGGCACCGGCTCGCGGACCGGCCTCCGCGCGAAGGCGACGCGCGCCGGGACCAACGGCAACGTCCGCCTGCTCCTCCGCGACGGCTCCAGCGTGCAGGAGAACCGGATCGTCACCACCGCGATGGACCGCGAGACGGGCGAGCGCGTCCGCGAGGACCTCAACGAGGCGCTGCGCGAGGCGGGCCTCCAAGACGAGTGAGCCGCCCCCGGAAGCGACGGCGGCTCGCGCGCCGGCAACTCCCGGTAGGTATTTGGGCCGGCGTCCGCGACTTCTTATAAATGCTGAGCGACGTCATGGAGGACTACCTGAAAGCGATATACGTCCTTCAGTCGGAGCGGGGTCCCCCCGTCTCGACGTCCGCCATCGCGGAGTACCTCGACAAGACCTCCCCCTCGGTCACGGACATGCTGGGGAAGCTGGAGGACCGCGGGCTCGTCGAGCGCGAGCCGTATCAGGGCGCCGAGCTCACGGCGGAGGGCGAGGCGGTCGCGCTGGAGGTCGTCCGCCACCACCGACTGCTGGAGGCGTTCCTCGCCGACAGGCTCGACTACGACTGGAGCGAGGTCCACGACGAGGCCGACGCGCTGGAACACCACATCTCGGAGGAGTTCGAGCGCCGCGTCGCCGAGGCGCTCGGCAACCCGGCCGTCGACCCCCACGGCGACCCCATTCCGGGGGCCGACCTCCAACCCGTCGACGAGGGGAGCGGGCCGCGGCTCTCGGACCACGCCGAGGGCGACCGCGTCGTCGTCGCGCGGGTTTCAGACCGCGACGAGGCCGAACTCGACTACCTCGCCGACGCCGGGATCACGCCGGGGACCGAACTGGAGGTCGTCGACGTCGCGCCCTTCGGGATGGTCACCGTGACCACGCCGACCGGCGAGCAGAGCCTGCCGGCGGAGGTCGCCCGGTCGATCCGCGTGACCGAGGCGGAGTGACCGCCTCACCGCCCGCTCCGCAACCTTGTCCATCAGTGTCGCTTTTCCGGGCCTGACGCCCGCCCCTCCTTCGCGGACTTTTTCACGAAACCGGCCGTTACGAGCGGTGTGAACCTCCTCGTGACGCTCGGTGCCGGGGTCGTCTTCGGCCTCGCGCTCGCGGCCCCGCCCGGCCCGATGAACGCCGTCATCGCCGAGGAGTCGGTGCTGCGCGGTCGGGTCGCCGGCTTCCGGGCGGGGCTCGGGGCGGCGACCGCCGACGCCATCTTCTTCGTGCTCGCGTACTTCGGCGTCGTCGCCGTCGTCGACGCTCGCCCGCTGCTCCGGGCCGCCATGGTCGCCGCCGGCGGCCTCCTGATGCTGTACTTCGCGGTGGGGGCGGCCCGCGGCGCGCGCGCGTCGTTCCGACCGACCTCGGGCGACGAGCCGTCCATCGAGGCCGGGAAGGGGTTCCGCAAGGCGCTGGTGCTCGCGCTGACGAACCCGTTCCAGGTGCTGTTCTGGCTCACGGTCGGCGTCGGCATGCTGCGTCCCGGCGAACTCGACGTGTTAGCCCGCCTGCCGGTCGTCGGCGCCGACCTCGCCGGGACGTTCGTGGTCTCCACCGGGTCGCCGGCGCTGATCGGCGGCTTCTTCCTCGGCGTGTTGACGTGGATCGTCGGGTTCCCCGCGGGGCTGGTCGCCGCCGAGAACCGGGCCGAGACGTTCGCGCCGGTCGTCGCGGTGGCCTCGGCCGCCGTGCTCGCGGGGTTCGGCGTCTACTTCCTCTACGACGCGGCGACGACGCTCTCGGCGCTCGTCGCGTAGGCGGCCGCGGGCGAGGCCGGGCGTCGGTCTCGGTCGGCATGGACAACGGCTTTGACCCGCGCGTGCGACCGGCCTGTATGTTCGACAAGTCCACGTGGATCAAGCTCCCGCGCAACGTGCTCGTCGGTCACGACGTGATCGACGACCTCGGCGCCGCGGTCGGCGAGCTGTACCTCACGGGGCGGCCGCTCATCGTCACGAGCCCGACGCCGAACGACATCGCCGGCGACCGGGTGCGCGCGCAGTTCGACGACCCCGCCACCGCCGTCGTCGAGGAGGCCTCCTTCGACGCGGTCGAGAAGCTCACCGAGACCGCCGAAGCGATCGATCCCGGCTACCTGATCGCGCTCGGCGGCGGGAAGCCGATCGACATCGCGAAGATGGCCGCCGACCACCTCGACGTCGGCTTCGTCTCCGTCCCCACGGTCGCGTCTCACGACGGGATCGTCTCCGGGCGCTCCTCCATCCCCGAGGGCGACACGCGGCACTCGGTCGCCGCCGACCCGCCGCTGGCGGTCGTCGCGGACACGGGGCTGCTCGCGAACGCCCCGTGGCGGCTCACCACCGCGGGCTGTGCCGACATCATCTCCAACTACACCGCGGTGAAGGACTGGCGGCTCGCCCAGCGGCTCCGGAACGTCGAGTACAGCGAGTACGCCGGCGCGCTCTCGGAGATGACCGCGGAGCTGCTCGTCGAGAACGCCGACATGATCCGGCCCGGCCTGGAGGAGTCGTCGTGGGTGGTGGTGAAGGCGCTCGTCTCCTCCGGCGTCGCGATGTCGATCGCGGGGTCCTCGCGGCCCGCCTCCGGCGCCGAACACCTCATCTCCCATCAGCTCGACCGGATCGCCCCGGGGAAGGCGCTCCACGGCCATCAGGTCGGCGTCGCCTCGATCATGACCGAGTACCTCCACAGCGGCCAGAACGGGCGGTGGAGCGCGATCCGCGAGGCGCTCGCGGAGCTCGACGCTCCGACGACCGCGGCCGAGCTCGGCGTCGACGACGAGGAGCTGATCGCCGCGCTGACCACCGCCCACGAGATCCGCGACCGCTACACGATCCTGCAGGGCGGGATCAACGAGGAGGCCGCGATCGAGGTCGCGTCGGCGACCGGCGTCATCGAGCGATAGGTCACGACCGGGGCGGGCGGGTCCTCGCCCGCGACGGCCGGCGCCGGGGCCACCGACTCCGCGCCGGCGACACCCGGCGACCCGTTCCGCCCTCGAAAGGGAATTAACCGTCCCGCGACAACCTCGGGTATGTCCACCGCCAGCGTTCGCGACCGGGCGAAACAGCGCACCGGCGCGATCACCGTGCTCCTCACGATCGTCGGCTACGGGGCCGTCGGCGGCGTCTTCCTCGTCCCCGAGTTCCAGGCGCTCTTCCCGACCCTCTCTCGGGGCACGGTCGACCTGCTCGCGCACGCCATCGCCGCGGTCAACACCGTCACCGTCGTCACGCTCTCGCTCGGCTGGTACTGGATCCGCAACGACGAGGTGAAAAAGCACGCGGCGGCCATGACCACCTCGTTCGCCCTCATCCTCGTCTTCCTCGGCATGTACCTCCCGAAGGTCGCGGGCGGCGGCACGAAGGAGTTCGTCCTCGACTCCGCGTACGCGTGGGTCCCGCTGTGGGACTGGGTGTACCCGGCGTACCTGATCATGCTCGCGATTCACATCATCCTCTCCGTGGTCTCCGTCCCCGTGGTCCTCTACGCCATCGTCCTCGGACTCACGCACACGGAGCACGAACTGCGGACCGAGACGCCCCACCGCCGCGTCGGACGGATCGCCGCGAGCGCGTGGATCCTCTCGCTCGTCCTCGGCGTCGTCACGTACCTCCTCTTGAACCACCTGTACGACTCGACGTTCGCGGCCGCGGAGGCCGCCGAGGCCGCCGCGGTACTGCTCCCGCTCGTCCCCGGCGTCTGAACCCGGGCCACTCGGTCTCCTTCCTTCCTCCTTTCCTTCCTTCCTCCTTTCCTTCCTTCCGCGGCGCACCGCCCGCGCTCCGGCACCGGCCGCCGCCACCGAAACGCTTGACTCGCCGCCGACGCACCGTCACGCATGACCGACTGGATCGGCGACACCTTCACGAGCGACGCCGGCTGGAGCCACCTCGAGGCACTCGTCGACCTCGACCACCGCATGGCCGGCACCGAGGGCGAGCGCGCGGGGCTGGAACTGACGCGCGACGCGCTGGCGGCGGCCGGCGCGCGAAACGCCCGCATCGAGGAGTTCGAGATCCAGGGCTGGGAGCGCGGGGAGAGCGCGATTCACCGCGGCGACGACCTCGTCGCGGGCGGGATGAACGCCTGTATCGCGCTCCCGCGAAGCCCGAGCGGCGAGGCGACGGGAGAGTTCGTCGACCTCGCTCACGGCGTCCCCGAGGACTTCGAGGCCGACCTCGACGGCAAGGTCGTGATGGTCTCCTCCGACACGCCCGACTCCGTCGACCGGTTCGTCCACCGCCGCGAGAAGTACTACCACGCCGTCGAGGCCGGCGCCGCCGCCTTCGTCTTCGCGAACCACGTCGAGGGGACGCTCCCCCCGACCGGCAGCGTCGGCACCGCGGACGCGCCCGTGGGCGAGATCCCCGCGGTGGGCGTCTCGAAGGAGGTCGGCGCGCGGCTCGCCCGCCGGAACGAGGGCGACGACCTGACCGTCGCCATCGACTGCGAGACCCCCGACGCGACGAGCGGGAACGCGGTCGCCGAACTCGGCCCCGACACCGACGACTACGTCGTCGTCTCCTCGCACGTCGACGCCCACGACATCAGCGAGGGCGCCGTGGACAACGGCGCCGGAACCGCCACGATCGTCGAGGTCGCGAACGCGCTCGCCGCCCGCGAGGACGACCTCGACAGGCGGGTCCGCTTCGTCGCTTTCGGCGCTGAGGAGGTCGGACTCGTCGGTTCGTCGGGGTACGCCGACGGGGTCGATCCCGACCGGGTCGCCGCCGTCGTCAACGTCGACAGCAACGTGTTCGGCCGCACGCTGAAGCTCGACCACCACGGCTTCGACGCGCTGGCGGCGGCCGCGGAGCGCGTGAGCGAGCGCTTCGACCACCCGGTCTCGCTCGGCGAGGAGATGGTCCCCCACAGCGACCACTGGCCGTTCGTCCGGCGCGGGATCCCCGGCTACATGGTCTCGGGCGAGACCGAGGGCCGCGGCCGCGGGTGGGGCCACACCGGGGCCGACACGCTCGACAAGCTGGAGTCCCGGAACCTCCGCGAGCAGGCCATCCTGCTGACCGAGCTCGTCGCAGACCTCGCCGACGAGTCGGTCACCACCGAGCGTCGGGACCGCGAGGCCATCGCGGCGGCGCTGGAGCGCGAAGGCAAGGCGACCGGGATGAAGATCACGGGCGACTGGCCGTTCTGAGCGCGGGCCGCGCCGCGAACCGGGAGGTTTTCACGCGCGCCGGCCGCACCCCTCGCGTATGGAACCGTCGGAACGGCGCGTCGCGGTCGCCGGCGACGATCGGGCGGCGGCGCTCCGCGACGCGCTCGCGAGCCTCCCGTACCGCGCCGCCGAGCGGTCCGACGCGGACGCGATCGTCGCGGTCGGCGACGACGCCCTCCGCGAGGTCCTCGTCGAGGCCCCGGACGCGCCGGTGATACCGGTCGGATCGCGGCGGCTCGCCGTCGACGCCGACGACGCGGAGCGACGCGTTCGGGCGCTGCTCGACGCGGCCGTCGGCGGCGACGAGCGCGGCGACGACCGGCCCGCAGACGGCGTTCAGCGCACCACGCACCCGATCCTCGACGTCGACGCGGGGAGCGGCGAATCGCGGCGAGCCGCCCTCGACGTGGCGCTCGTCACCGCCGAGCCCGCCCGAATCTCCGAGTTCGCGATCGACTTCGTCGGCGGCTCGGACGCGACGTTCCGGGCCGACGGAGTCGTCGTCGCGACGCCGCTCGGGAGCGACGGGTACGCCAACGCCGCCGGCGGCCCGGTCGTGGAGCCGGGCGGTGGGCTCTCCGTCGCGTCGATCGCCCCGTTCAGCACCCGAACTGACGCGTGGGTCGCCGCCGAGGGGCTCTCGATCTCGGTCGAGCGCGAGGCCGAGTCGGTCGCGCTCGTGGTCGACGGCCGGGAGCGCGAGGCCGTCACGCCGCACCGTCCCGTCGTGATCGAGGCGGTCGACTCGGTCACGCTCGTGACGCGTTCCGGGGCGCGCCGAGCGCGGCGATCGGAAACACTCTAATAACTCGTGACCGGATGTGTCGGTATGGACCCACTGCAGTTCCTCATTCCCCTCGGCTGGCTGTCCGCCGTCGGACCGGTGCTGCCGTACGCGATACTCGTGATGGCGGTCGCGAACCTCGCGACGCGGCACGTCGCGTACCGCCGCCACGTCGAACAGGGCAACTCGGGCGACGACGTCGAGCCGTACACGCCGCACGCGTTCACGAACATCGGCGTGCTCCTGTTGAGCCTCCTGTTCGTCCTCGACGCACCGGTGAGCGGCGTGATCCTCTCGGTGCTGGTGATCACGATGGTGGTCGCGGACCTGTTCGAGCTGGAGGCGCGCAACGTCGAGGCGCGCAACGACATGCCGATCGAGGCCCCGAAGAGCTCGATCGCCGCGTCCCTGCTCGTTCTGGTGTTCGCCGCCTACTACGCCCTGTTCTTCCTCGTGGCGGGCATCTGGAACCAGTTCGTCGTCGCGTGACTCTCGGCTCGTAGCACGCGGGTCGAGAGCGTTCCGAAGGGCGTGCGGTTTCCGTCTTCTGTCCTTTTTAACCGTTAGCCGCGCCGCCGCCGCGGAGCGACGCTCGGTCGCTCGGGGCCAGTCGTCGCTCGCGGTCGCTCACCGCTCGCCTGGGACGCCGGCGAGCGCTCGCGGAACTGCGTCGGTCGGTGGTCGCCGGTGCGCCCGCCGTCGCCGGCGCGCGTCGGTCGCCGACTCGGCGCGTGCGCGGCCGTCGTCGCCGACGCGGAGCGGCGCTCACTGCGTCTGTCGAATAAAAAGAGGAGCCTCCAAAGATGAACGCGGCGGCCGGCGTCAGTTCGCCGCTTCGCCGTCGCCGTCGTCGTTGAGAGCGTCGCGCAGTTCGCGGCTCGCCGGGATCAGCACCCAGAACGTGAGCGCGCCGAGGATCATCACCCAGAAGAACGCGTCGCCGGCGACGAGGCCGATCTCCCCGTAGACGCTATCAACGCCTTCGGCGGGATTGACCAGCTGCACGACGTCGTAGTACGTGGGCGTCCGGTACCATCCGCCGAAGGTGAGCCAGCCGAGGCCACCGAGCGCGAACAGGGCGAACCCCTTCATGAACTCGTCTGCCATTAGCTTACGATTCGCCGGAGTCGTCTTGAGACTTTCCCATCCCTTGGCCCCGGAACCGCGTCCCCAGCACGTACACCGCCGTCCCCCCGACGATGAACGCGATGCCCGTGATCGCCAGCGCGGCGACCAGCGTGTCGTCCGAGGGGTAGAGGCCGGCGCTGTTCAGGAGATAGACGACCGTCGTCCGGAAGAAGCTGATCTGGCGCGTCGCAGCGTCGACGAGCGTGAACCCGATCAGGTACGCGATCACGGCCGCGAGCGTCGAGAAGACGGTGACGGCCTTGTACATCCGGAACGGGACCACCACCTCGCGCCCGTCGGGCCCGATACGCGGGCCCGTCGGCTCGTCGCGGGGGTCCTCCTGCTCGTCGGCGGCGATGGGATCGCCCGTCTCGTCGAACGCCTGTGCGTCGTCGCGGTCGGTTGGTGATGACATCGAAATAGTGGAAACAGGCGGAAACGGTCGGGCGGCGGGTGCGGTTCTGTGTCGTTACTTCGGGGGCCGAAGCATGTAGTACCGCCGGTTCAGGTCGTACATGTACCCTTCACGCATCGTCTTCAACACCGCGTAGGTGAGGATCCCCCCGACGAGCGGGAGCATGAACGTCAGCGTGAGCAGCAGGTCGAGCGAGATCGGGAAGAAGTTCTGGATCGCGAGCGCCGCGAGCGTGATCGACAGAACGACGCCGGTCACGCCGACGGCCGCCCAGAACGGCTCCTCGACGGGACGCCGCGCGCCCCCCTTGTTGAGGAACGGCACGAGCGCGATGGTACCGAAGACGATCCCGTGAGCGGTGATCCCGAGGAACTCGTTGGACATCGCGATGTCGCCGCCGAGCACCGCCAGGTTCGGGTTGATGGGGTTGAGCTTCAGCAGCCCGAACGACCAGTAGAGGTACCAGTCCGGCAGGATGATCGCCGGCGTCGCGCCCGGATTCGCCGGCTCGCCGTAGTGGGCCGGCAGGATCGCCGCGATGAGGATGATGATCCCGACGAAGAAGCTCGTGATAGCGAGGTTCCGGATCGTCTCGTGAGGCCAGGTCGGGAAGCCGAGCACGTCGCGCTCGACGTACGTCGACTCCGCGCGGAGGTCCTCGTCCTCGCGCCGCGACCGCTCGAAGTACTGGTAGGTGAGCTGTGCGAGCCCGCTGGTGTGCTCCTTGCGCTCGCTCCAGGTCGGCGTCTCGTCGTCCGGCGGAACCGTCGCCGGCGGCCCGCCGTCCGTGCGGGCCTCCTCATCGGTGCCTCCGTCCGTCATGGGGGTGGTATCGTCGGTCATTGGATTAGTGCGGCTCCGCGATGCCCTGCACCCACACGATGCCGACGTGGAGGGCGATGAGGCCCGTGACCACGAACGGCAGCACGAAGACGTGCAGGATGTACATTCTCACGAGCGTCGCCTGCCCGAGGGTGAACCCCCCGAACATGAGCTGTGCCGCCCACTCGCCCACGAGGGGCGTCGCGAGCGCCATCTCGACGCCGATCTGTGCGGCCCAGAACGACAGCTGCTTCCACGGGAGCACGTACCCGGAGAAGCCGAACAACAGCGTCAGGCCGATGAGGATGACCCCGAGGATCCAGTTGACCTCACGGGGCTCCTTGTACGACCCGGTGAAGTACACGCGGAGCATGTGCAGGAACACCGCGGCGACCATGAACTGGGCCGCCCAGCTGTGGATCGAGCGGAGCATGAACCCGAACTGGACGTCCGTCATGATCATCACGACGGAGTCGTACGCGGCCGTCGGGTCGCCCTGTGCGGCGGCGCCGGCGGTCGACGGGGAGTAGTAGAACCCGAGCAGCGCACCCGAGACCGCCGCGACCAGGTACGCGATAATCGACAGCGACCCGAGCGAGTACAGCGGGTACCAGTACCAGAACTTGTTGTCGAGGTCGTACTGTTCCGTGTGGCTCTTCGGCATCTGCATGTTCGCGCGGTAGTACATCGTCTCCAGCAGCTCGAGGTAGTCGACGATGCGTAGCCGCTTGTCCAGCCAGATGAGCGTGGTGAGGAACGCGGTCTCGATGACCGTCAGATCCTGCTTTTTGAGCCACGCGTTGTGGTCCATGTCGTCTTGTTTCTTTAGACTCATTGTCAGTTACTTCTTGTAGTACGGGTAGATGGCCCGTTTCACCGTCTCCATCGCCCCGTCGGTGTCTATTCCGACGCCGTCCTTCTGATCCTCGCGGACGTAGAGGTCCTCCCACTTGCGGCGGCGCTTCTTCACGATCATCACGTCCGGCAGGAACTCCTTGCGGTACAGCAGGAGGATGAACGCGAGGTCGATGAAGATCATCGCCAGCAGCGCGGCGGTGTACATGTTCCCGAACTCCGTCGACGCCCACGCGGACATGAGCCCGTAGACGAACAGCCCGACGAACACGACCTCGATGACCGTGAGGAGCACGATGGCGATCGCCGCGGCCGTGCTCTCACGGGCCGGCTCGTACCGGTGGATGTCCCCGTACGAGGAGCCGCCGGAGCTCATTGGGACCCTCCGTGACCGGTGTGCGCCGACTCACCGTACTTCAGCATGTAGAACGTGAACACGAACGTGAGCGAGATGCCGAGGACCGCGGCGATCCCGATCCAGTGGGCGTGGAGCGGCACGCCGACGTGCGCGATGTTCTCCGGCCATCCGTTTGACCCGCCACCGCCGGCCTCGACGGTCGGGACGTCCCCGCCGACGGCGAGGCCGGCGTGCATGCCGACCGCGGTGTGTGGGACGCAGTGGTAGTGGGTGATGCCGGCGTCCTCTTCGGTCACCTCGTACTCGTAGGTGTACCCTTCTTCGCCGACCGGGTCGCCGCTGTCGAGGCTCGCCGGACCGCCGCCCTCGACGGTCTGGACGTTGTGTGCCCCGCCGTTACCCGTCCACTCGAACGTGATCGTCGTTCCCGGGTCGACCCACAGCTGGGTCGCGTCGAACGCGAGCCCGCTGTCGCCCGCGCCAACCTGAACGGTCACTTCGCTCTGGCCGCGCGCGTCCTGATAGGACCCGAGGTTCCCACTCGTGACCCCGCTCGGCCAGTCCGGTTGTTGCTCCTGTGCGGCGGCCGTCCCGGTCGCTCCGGCCCCGGCCGCGACCGCGGCGGATGCACCGCCGGCCGTCCGCACGAATTCCCGCCTTTTCATACAGGCTGACTCAGGACGGCGTGCGCTTAAACCCACCGACTGAATCCGTCGACGTGGGTGCGTTTACAGCGGCTCTAACTCCCGAATTCGGCGCTTTACTCGTCGATCTCTTCGTCGGTTACGACCCCTCCTTCGACGGGTACGAAATCGGGTCGCTCCTTCGCCTCGCGGAGGGCCCGCAGGCGCTCGCGGTACTCCTCCGAACGGAACCGACCCGAGAGCCGCGCGTTCGCCACCATCACGAACAGGAAGAGCCCGATGAGCAGGAACACGATCCCCATCACCGGCGCCACGATCGTGTCGAGGTCGGTGAGGAACGTGGCGACCAGCAGCGCCGCCCCGGCGAGCACCTGCGCGATCGCGATCACCTGCACCATCAGGTTCCCGAACTCGCCGGTGCCCTCGGGGACGGTGTCGGGATGCGGCAGCGACCAGTCGTCCGGCGGCTCCGGGACGTCGTACGCCTCCATCGCGGCCAGCGCGACGATCGGTTCGATGTCGCGCAGCACCGTCCCCTGTCCGGCCACGTCCCCCGACGGTCGGACGATCGCGTACCCCTCGTCGGAGTAGACGAGGATCCGCTCCTCGCCGTCGGCTCGCACGCGTTCCAACACGCCGAACACCTCGCGGCGGGCGATCCGCGACTTGAGCTCCGCCTCGGCGCGATCGAGCAGTCGGTCGCCCGTGATCCACGTGTCGGGATCGAAGGCGGCGTCCCACTCGTCCGCGCTCATCCGGGCCATGTCGGACGGCCCGAAGTCCTCGAAGTCGTACTCCTCCTCGACGCGGCGCCTGAGCTCGTCGAGCTCGTCGTCGGCGTCTGCGGCGCTGCCCCCGACGGTCGCACCGCTGTCGTCTCCGGGCGGTTCTCCGTCGCTGGACGCCCCGCCGTCGGACGCGTCCGGTCTCGGTCCCGACTCCGATCCCGTCGAGGTGTCCTCCATCAGGCGACCGTACGGGCTCCGGACGCTAACTGTTTTCGTCCGCGGCCGAGCCGATCGGGCCGACGGACGGATCGGGGAGTTTTACGCGCCGGAGTCCCAACCGTCGATCGATGGTAGACGAGTCGGTCCTCGCGGCGCTCGCTGGCCTGTCGGTGACGGCGAGTTTCCCGTTCCTCCTCTACGGGGCGTGGATCATGATCGACGCCGAGACCGTGAGCTGGAACGTCCTCACCCACCACCTGCGGTACATCGGCGTCGGGCTGACGCTCACGACCGTCCCGATCGTCGGGTGGATGGTCCCTCGCGTCCTCCAACGGCTGACCGGTCTCGCGGTGATCCACGCCTTCCTCGGCCTGCAGGCGTACGCGTTGCTGGCGTTCGCGCTCACCGGCATCGTCCGGATCTTCCAGGCCAAGCGCAACGCCGACGCCTACGACGACCTCGACGTCGACATCGACGAGATCCACGAGGACATGGGCCACTGGCGCTCTCGGCTCCGCGCCGGCGTGGCCGGATTCATGATCCTCTGGCTCTGCGCGTGGATGACCGGGCTCTACCGGTTCTACACGATCCACGTCGCCCCGGCCCTGTAGGCGCCGTCAGCAACCGCACCGACCGACAGCTTCAATCCCGTTTTACTCTAAGGGACGATATCGTGGCAGTCACCTTCGATCTGTTCGGGACGCTCGTCGACGTCGAGTACCCGTCCGACCCCGCGGAAATCGTCGCGCGCGAACTCGAATCCCGCGACGTCGCCGTCCCGGACGACTGGCACGTCGCGTACGGCGAGCGACACGTGGACGCCCCGGCGGGCGCGGAGGTACCCCTCCCGGCGCACGTCGCGCACGCGCTCGAATCCCGCGGCGTCGACGCGGCCGGGAACGTCGTCCGGCACGCGGTCGTCGCGGCGTTCGATCCGGACGTGACCAGACGCGACGGCGCGCGGCGGGCCGTCCGCGACGCGGCCGCGAGCGGCCCCGTCGGCCTGCTCTCGAACTGCGCCGTCCCGGAGCTCGTCCCGAAGACGCTGATCCGCGCCGGGCTCCGCGGCGAGTTCGACGCGGTCACGACCAGCATCGGCTGCGGCTGGCGGAAGCCGCACCCGAAGGCGTTCGAGGCCGCGGCCGGCGCCCTCGACGTGGCCCCCGAGACGCTGATCCACGTCGGCGACGACCCCGCCACCGACGGCGGCGTCGAGGACGTCGGCGGCCGGTTCGTGGACGTGACGGAGACGCCGCTGGAGTCGGTCGCGTCCGAGATCGGCGCCGAGCAGTAGCGCGGCCGGACGGGCCGAGACCGGTCCCGTTACTGCCCGCGATCGAGCCGTTCCGCCTACTGCCCGCGATCGAGCCGTTCCGCCTACTGCCCGCGATCGAGCCGTTCCGCCCACTTCTCGTCGATCCGCCCCTCAGCGAGCAGCTTCCGCAGGTGCGCGACGACCGTGGCCCGCGCGAGGTCGGCGACGCCGGTCAGGTCCTTGTCGTACGCGGCGTCGACGACCGCCCCGACGTCGGTCGCGCCCCCCTCGACCGCCGCGAGGACCGTCCGCTCGCGCTCCAGCCGGTGCTCGATCAGCCTGTCACAGACCGCTTCGGGGTCGTCGATGACGGGACCGTGACCCGGATACAGCCGGTCGTACTCGGCCTCCCGGACCCGTCGGAGGCTGTCGAGGTACTCGCGGAGGTCGCCGTCGGGGGCGCCGACCACGACGCTCCCGTCGGCGACGGCTAGGTCGCCGCAGAGGAGCGCGCGGGAGGGCTCCTCGTCGCCTCCGTTCTCACGGGCCTCTTCGACCGCGAAGGCGACGTGGTCCGACGCGTGGCCGGGCGTGTCGACCGCGCGGACGTCCGTCGCCCCCACCCGCTCGCCGTCCTCGAAGGTCCCGTCCGGCTCCACGCCGGTCGCGGCGACGAACCGGTCCACGTGGTCGGCGTGCGCGAAGACGGGGACGCCGGCGAGGCCGGCGTAGGCGGCCACGGCGCCCACGTGGTCCGGGTGGGTGTGCGTGACCGCTATCGCGTCGACGGCGACGCCGTCTTCCCCCGAATCGCCGACGCCGACCGCGGCGTCGAGCGCGTCGCTCCGAGCGGCCGGATCGACGAGCAGGCCCCCGGCGACGTAGGCGTTCGTCGTTCCGCCGGGGGCGCGGGTGTCGACCGGGACCGGGACGCGGCGGACCGGCGGTTCGGCGTCCGGCGCCGCCATCGGGTCAGTCCCCGCGGCCGACCGAGGAGCCGTCGCGCCGGTCGAGGAGGGAGCGCGCGGCCGGACCGGGACCGGACCCCGCGCGCTCGCGGCCGGGGATCGGCACGTCGAGGTCGTCGGCGACCGCGAACCGCGAGAGGTCGGCGACGCCGGCGTCGACCTCGCCCACCGAGCCGTACGGGCGCCCGACGACGACGTCTCCGGCTTTGCTCCGGTTGATGCCGGGGATCGCGGTCAGTTCGGCCATCGACGCCGCGTTGACGTCGAGGGGGTAGGGGACCCCCGTCACGGAGCGGTAGCCGTGGTCCGTGATCGCCACGTCGATGGCGGTCCCGAGTTCGCGCTCGCCCGGCACGGCGACGAGGAGGGCGTACGTCCCGAGCTGGCGCCCGAACGTCTTCCCGTCTTGGTGGTACTCCAGGTGCACGTCGGGGAGCACCGTCCCCGGCGGGACGACCCGGTCGAGCATCGGGTTGTCGACCGTCTCGCGCACCTCTCGCTTGTACGCCTGGAACTGGTCCTTGTGGGCCTGCGCGATGTCGGCACCGGTCTCGGCCATCTCCGTGCCCGCGAACGCCATCACCTGCCGGATGTTGATCCGGCGGAGCATCAGCCCCTCGTCGTACACCGTCTGGAGGAACCGCTTGTTGTGCTCGTAGGTCTCCGGGCGCTCGCCGGTGAGCCCGTGGACCAGGTTGATTCCGGGGAGGAGCTTCGGGAGCCGCGGCGAGGCGTCCGGGCCCGTCGAGGGGCCGGTCACCCGGTCGTCGGGGCCGGGCGTCGCCTCCGGGGTGTCGCCCGGCCGCCACCCGCCCTCCTCGTTCACGACGCGGACGGCCTCCAGACACTCCTCGGCCGTGACGAGCAGGTTGTTCTGCTCCTGCACGACGGGGTCGGCCGACTCCAGCCCGAACGCGGCGGTGTCGCCGGGCGTGTTGTGCGCGGCGATGACGCGGATCGCCTCGCGGGAGGCCTCGGGGTAGTCGGTGATCGTCACCGGGTTCATGTTGTCGAGGTGGAGCGTTCGGAGGTCGGGCGCGACCTCCCGGATACCGCCGTACAGCTCTCTGAGCGCGTCGGGGTTCGGCGCCTCGCCGTCGCCGCCGAACGCGAGGATGTCGGCCTGTCGCCCGAGGCGGAAGTGCCGCACGCCGCGGTCCGAGAGCGCGTCGACCTCGTCGACGACCGACCGCGCCTCGCGGAACGCGGGGCTCCCGTACAGGGGCTCGGTACAGAACGAGCACCGGTAGGCGCACCCGCGGGAGGTCTCCATCTCGCAGATGAGGTAGTCCGGGTGGTTCGGGTGCTGCTCGACGACGAACGCCCCCTTCTCGGCCCACCGGTCGATCTCGGCGTTGTCGCGCATCCGGTTCCCGAACCCCTCCAACCCCTCGCGCACGAGGTCGTAGGCGGCCGCCTCCACGTCGCCCATGGCGACGAAGTCGTAGTCGAGGTCGTCGCGCTCGGTCTCCGTCGCGCCCGCGTTCTCCTCGCCGACGCCGAACCGCACCGGCCCGCCGAGCAGGGTGACGCCGTCCGCGGTCCAGCCCAGCTCGCGCACCTCGTCGGGCTCGGCGGGGGTCCCGCCGACGTACTTCCCGGGCACCGTCATCCCGCCGACGTACACCATGAGGTCGGCGTCGGCGACGTCGGCGCGCTTGCTCCGGTCGTCGCGCAGTTCGTCGATGGTGTGGTAGGTGATACCGGACTCGGGGACGCCCGCGTCGACGAGCGCGCCGGCCGTGTACCGCGGGTACGTCGAGAGGTACGGCGGCACGCCGAAGTGCGCCGGCTCGTCGACGTAGCCGTCGACGATGGTGACGGAGAGGTCGTTCGGGTCGGGCGGGAGCGACCCCCGGCCAGACGCGGGCGAATCGGTCATATTGGCCCACCGTAGTCGGCCGAGACGGGAAAAGCGTGCGGAACGGCGAGGTCCGTCCGATCGCTTATAGCGGAACGCGCGGAAGCGCCGACGATGCCCTCCGATACGCCCTCGACCGGTGAGACGCGCTCGGGCGGCGGTGCTCCCCCAGCCGCCGGCGGGTCCTCTCGCTGGCAGCGAGTCGGAAATTACGTCTCGTTCGCCGCGGTCTGCGCGTCCGCCGCGGTGCAGTTCTACGGAGCCGATCCCAGACCGTGGGGGCTCGCCGCCGGCTGGACCGCGGCGGCCGCCGTCGCCTTGGGGCCGATCGCGTGGCTCGCCCGGGATCGTCTCCCGCCGGATCGCTACGAGACGCTGACGTCCGTCGCCTTCGGCGCCGCGATCCTCGCCATCTCCGTCGGGCTGGGAGTCGCGCTCGCGTTCGAGATCTCGTATTACCCGTACGGTCCCGGATTCCTCGCCGGCGTCGCGTTCGGCACCGCACTCGTCTTCGTCGTCGAGCGCGCGGTCGTTCCGGAGCGGCTCTGCGGGATGGCGTTTTAAATGGGATCGGCGGCCGCCGACCATTCGCTCAGCCGTAGATGTAGCCCTCGAGCGTGATCGCACTGGGGTCGTCGAACGCGCCGAGGTTCGTCTCGTACCCCCGCTTCCACGCCGTGAAGGCCCCGACGCAGGCGGCGACC
>Ga0209946_1000497_pt1 | contig 16311 bp, 24 predicted proteins | sample SalPon2_A_H2O_MG_FD_185704 | JGI IMG/M metagenome (GOLD analysis project Ga0209946, IMG submission 185704) | Salt pond water microbial communities from South San Francisco under conditions of wetland restoration - Salt Pond MetaG R2_A_H2O_MG... | ecosystem: Environmental > Aquatic > Non-marine... | reverse complement strand
TGATGACAATGAGACTTTCACCGGGCAGCTTCGAGTCTTTGCGAGTTTCCGGGGCCGTGTATTCCTCGCTCATGCTTGCGTCACCGCCGTAACGACAGCGCCCGCCCGACTGTATGCCTCTGCCATGTAGCAATCCGGCACCGTATAGGACTCACCGCGCCAGTGAACCGTGTAGCTAGTCGTCATTGTTCGCCCCCGTGGGTGCAACGATGAATTGGTCGGGCCGTTCGTCCCGAGACTCATATTCTGCCACGTACCAGCCCGATTCTTCCATCAAAACCGTAAACGTGCTAATTTCCTCATGCCCCAGAGTGAGGATAACCCGAATTGAGTTGCCCACAGGGGAAGCCTGATACACACAGTCTTTGGCCTTGAAGCGGTTTAGCACACTGTCACGGCTTTCACTCATGCCTGAAACACACTCCCGTACCTATCCCACCGGCTAGCTGGTTCTTCCTCATTGCCCGTGATACGTCCCGTGTGCCCGTTCGCACACTCGTATTGCTCAGTAAAACGCCCCTCTCCGTTGTGGGGCGTGCTGTCCGTCAGCTTCGTTGCCGCGTTGCACGTCGAACACGTCATGTTACACCCTACTGTTGCAGGGCATTGCACTTATAGCTATGGTTTAGCGTGCAAAACACCCGGTTTTATGTGCAATAAGGTGTAACAAGGGTTTGTATGGTGGATTACCAAGCAGTGAGTAAGGTTGTAGCCAGTAAGTACCGGACACAAACCGTTACCTCGCTTCTCGACGGCGCTAAAATGCCAAGCGAGATAGCAGAACAATCAGATAGTGACATGGCCCATATTTCCCGCGCGATCACCGAGCTTCGAGAACAGGGCATTACCGAACTCTTGGTTGACGAAGAAACGAAGAAGGGGCGTCTGTATGGACTCACCGAATCGGGCGAAAAAGTGGCCGAAGCTGTCCAAGCCCGCCAATGAGTGCAAGCAAAATGGTCTTTGAAGGCGAGTGTCGGAACTGCCCCCACACTATCAGATTAGCCCTTGAAGCCACACAAGAACTGGTTAACGGAGAAAACTACGTTCGGGCCCGTTGCAAGCAATGCAGCAAAACCAACGCAGTTGAGCAAACGGAAATTGCATGAGTAGCAAAACCAAGACCCGGAAGACGGTGGGGAACAACACACAGCAAACCCTTAGAAACCGTGCTGCCGAGTTTGAGCCGTTGCTAGAGTTATCGGGAGTGTGGTGCATCCGTGACGCTGAAGGCGATGCACAGAAGCTCAGAGACGCTATCCACATCCTCAAGAAACACGGTTGCATTGAGCAAATCCGAAAGAAGACCGTCAACAAGCGAATTAACGGCGGTCCATCACAGGGCAGCGACTTGCTCAATGAATGGCGCTGGAATGGGCCACATAAACGGTATCTGCAACAAGTGCTGGAAGACCGTGATACAATGCCCGACTGTAGCCACCGGGTCCACATCTACAACCCGAGAGACATAGACGGGTTTAGCTGTCGCAAATGTGTTGAGAACGGAGAGGCCCCCGAGTACTCACGCGAGGAAATTAAGAGCCTCCTATGATTAACAATAGAACTTGTCCCGAGTGCGGGAGTGTCGACGTGCGGCCGCGTGGGTCTGGCGTCAACTCTCGGGCAGAAAAGCCGGTGTGGTGCCAGAATTGCAAGCATACCTGTGAGCTGATGGATTTGGGAGAACCCAAAGAAAAAGACGAGATTGACAAAACCGGGAATCTGCTATCCGGGCTTGCGAAGAAACTAAACGATATGGACAAAAACGAGATATGACGCTCACGCCAAACCAGCGGTCGGAGTATAGAGAATTGAAGGACTATTCGGTAGAAATCTCCAAGCACAACCACACGGAACACAACAGCGGTTCAGAGACGATCACCCACGGCGTAGCGAAACATCTTGTTGGCATGGTCGGTGTCCGTAACGGCTACCGAGTGTCTTCAGAAGTAGAGGTGAAAGGCGGGGATATAGACATGGTGCTTTGGGGGAACCCGGAACGGTTGACCTACGCTGTCGAGTGCGAAACAGGACTCACAGAGGAAACCAAACAGTCCAAGATAGACCGCTATGTGATGCAGACCCCGATTGATGATATTGTGTTTGTCGAGTGCAATCGTTTGCCGATGGATATGGTAGAGTGTTACGAATTTATCGCTAGCGAACTCGGTTTGCAGGACTGTACTTAAGAAAACAGCCCATTTTACTGTTATGTAGCCGGTATGACCGGGCTACTTCTTGTGGTTTTATCGTAATCAATGCCTGTAAGTCACAACCAAATGCGAACATAAGTAAAATATAGCGGGGTTTATTATCTATACCGTGTGTAGCCCATATTACGATGCCCGTGGACTACACGCGCAAAGTCATAGCCCGTAAGGATAGTGTAGACGAAGACAAGCGGACCCCCGGCAAAGACGACGCGGCAGATAAGATAAGTGATCTATGGGGGCTAAGTCTAAGCGAGATAGGCAATAGAACTGATTACTCTCGACAGCACATCAAGAACACGCTAGACGACTACTATAACGTATTTGACGACGCTCCCGAAGACGTGCCCGAGGACGAGATCATCAAACCTACAACCGAACCCGAACCGCTGCCCGAACCGACTAACTCAAGCTCAGAGTTCCCGGCTGATATTCCCGAAGACTTAGACCGGGACTCATTCATCAAGGGTTGGGTCTTTGCGAACGATATAGAAGACATGGATAGTTTCTATATGGGTTATATGGAGCATTACAGGCAAGAACACCTATAATTTCACTTTTGCTGCAGTATAGGTAGTTTTTTTTTTCACCCCGTATCATATCATCACGCATGACGCTTCAAGCAGATGCCGAGAAAGTCCAAGAACTGATAGACAGTGGTATGACAAGATGGGCTGCTATGGAGCGGGTTTTAGAATCCTATCGGGCGAAAGGGCTTGATTAACAGTTACACTTTTGCATTAGGCACGTGTTATAGCGTGTAATGAGTGACGTGCCGCGTGAACCAGAGTTTTACCACCCCACAACCCACGCGGGTCAGCAGCGGAAAGACCGGGGCATTGAGTGGGTGCAAGTATCTAAGACGCTTGCAGACGGGCGGGTCAAAACAAGCCATAAGAAGTGTTGTAGGCTGTTCATACGCGAATTTGAGGGGTTAGATAAGCCGGTGGGCGTGGTAGCTGACGTAACTAATGGGGAGATTGTGACTGTCGAGTGGCGGAAGTAGCCCGTTGCGGATTTAGCGGCTATAGCACAATCTTTTTACGCGAGAGGGTGCAACGGCTATACAAGCACGAAGACAGTGGGAGAACAGACCCACCGGCCTGACATTCGGTGTTTCGTTTTCCCCGGACATAGGAGTTTCGGTGTGGTGTGTTGCTCCGCTGTCGGACTGTGATACACAACCATGACCGATTGGAAGAAACGCGGCAAGATTGCGGAATTACGGTATCGACAGTTCAAACACAAGCTCGGAAGATGGAAAGCACTACTCGGATTATGGAAGTGCAAGCTGCAACTCCGCTATATCGGTTGGAAGTATGAGAAACTACAGACTTTAGACCTACTGGCAGAGTCATACGGCTTCCAACACGGTGATAGCGATGAGTAGCAATTCTTTTGACTGCGTGCCGGGGGGTCGGCACACTAGCCACGTATCCCCACAACTCAAAGAGCAAGAACGACAGCGGGCACTCTACCAGTTAGAACGGGAGCGGTTTGACGAGTGGCGTAACATCCTCTCAGCTTGCGAGGTCGAAGGCAAGAGAATGGTGCTTGCCGTGGTGCTAATCAACAACGGCGTTTGTACCTACAAGACCCTCTACAACAACGTAGCCCGCCACAAACGGAAGATAAAGAAACACATCTACGACTTGTCAGACATGGGAATCATCAACAACGGCGGCAATCCAGCTAGCGTTACCTTCGTGGATACCGACGTTTCGCTAATGGTATCCGACGCACTCCACCACACAGACACACTCTAGACACACCGGTCTTTTGCTTGCTATAGCTTGCTAAAGCTGCCTTTATGCAAAGCTTTAATACAAACACTTGTGTATGTATAGACGAGAACCTTCTACAGCATCAGCTACGCAAACAACGCTAGTCTAGTGCTGTGAAAGGATTGTTAAGGAAAACATCGCGGCCGTCCCGGTAGCCGTCGTACAGGATAACTCTACCACGGGGCTATCGTGCCGGGGGGTCGGCACGCGGTTCTGATTACGCTTCTTGCACGTTGTAGCAATCTTTATGTGCAATAGCCCGCAATAGCGTAATATGCCGACAATCACGTTTGAGCCGGAGATTAAGAAGCTCCGTGCAAAGGCACGGCAGCGCATGGACCTACCCGAAGAAGATAACCACGACCCACTACAGACGTTCACAGGCGCGTCTATGACCGGCGAAGTATCCCTACTCGTCTTAGAAGCCGAAATGCTGGCCGAAGGTCGAGAACTCGGGAATCCGCATATCCCGATAGACGTGGATACACTGGTAGCCGCTCAGAAACAGATAGCCGAAAACGGACACTCCCCCGCTTGGGCACAATGAGCAAGATACATCAACCCGGTCATGACAAACCGAACAATCCGGCAATAGACTGCGAAACGACCAAGCCAGAAAAAGAGTGTCCCCTGTGTGGCGAGCTTAGTCGAGAACTGCCGAATCACTTAGAGAGACATTGCCCGGAGACATGAACTATGCAACCCGCTACAGGTGCGACTATTGCGGGCTAGAGAAGTTTTTGCCTGAAAGACCACTCTCACCACAGCCAAGCGTGCAAACGGGCTGTGAACGCTGTGAGACGATTTCAACGCACAAGCCCGTATAGCGCATTAGCGGTATCTTTTTGTGCTATTACCTGTAATAACGTGGTATGGTGCAAAGCCGACCGACAGAACAAACCTACGATAGCCACCATGCCCGGTTGGTTGCCGAGAAACCCAACCATGTCTTGCGGTCAATCAAGCCCATGACGAAGGCAGATGCACGGGCCTTCCTCGGAGCGGCCAACAAGGTAGACGCTCCGACTAGCGTTAAAGAACACTTCGCCAATCAGGTGAAACGGCTGCAATGATTGAACAAACCCGATACGGGCAGACGTATCATGTTAGCCCACGACAGCAGACGCCACACCACACCGATAAAGACAACAAGTGCCGGGAGTGCGGCCGAAAGAAATCAGAGTGCGGACTGTCGGATTGTGCCCGACACTACCATGACGTAGAGGTACGGTCATGAGTACCCTATCGGATTTCAACAGTGAACCCGACAATTGCGATTGTAGCGAACTCCCCGATGGGTTCCCGTGTGCAACGTGTTACATATCTCGGGGTGTTGAGTTTGATGGATAAGCAACCGACCGAGCGGACCTGCCCCAACTGTGAAGGTGTCATGCTTGCTTGCCATGACGACCGATACTGTGCCGAGTGTATCCACAAGGGGAGAGTATGACGGATAACAGCATTTGCGATGAGTGCGGGGAGAAGATGGACAGCCCGAGAGACAAGAACGAAGCCGGACATTGGAGAAGGGCCTGTATGCCATGCATCAAGGCGCTATCCCCAGATGAACGACAATGAGTAAGGCACAACAAGCCCAAGAGCGGACGGATATAGACCTGCCCAACGGTATGACCAAGGCCGAAGCTCGGGAAGCCTGCAAACGGACAGCAGAACGGGACAACGCCATGAGCGGCTACGCGCAAGCCCTACTCGACAGGCTATAACTTGTCTTGCAGGATTTCAACGGCCAGTTCTGGGTTCTCTTTTAGTATCCGCTCTATCTTACTGGCGTCTTGGACTTCTTCTACGGTATCCGCATTTTCAAACGTCTCGCGTTTGTCTTCCTCAATGACTTTCTCCGTTTCTTCGGCAGAGTGAGATAACGGCAAGCCACAATCAGGACAGTAAGCGGGGCTAACTAACTCGGAAAGAGGGGCGTCACACTTGGGGCAGTTGTCGTGACTAATCCCCATATCATCATCTTTCTCGTCTTGAACCATGCCATAGTGATCTTCAATATCCTCCGAGTGGGTCTTATCTTTGAGAGAACCGTACCGGGCTAATTGCGTAGAATCCTCATGCCACCCGACCATGAACTTAATTCGTTGCTCAGATAGTCCGTCCCGAATCATACGGCGGATTGCGGTGTGTCTGAACCTATGCGTCTGTGCTTTATCTTCGTCTATCTCGGCCTGTTCACAGACCGTCTCACAAACGCGCTTGATGCCGTCATAGCTAAGGGAATCTCCTATGTTGTAGTGGGCACCGTTTCGCTTGCAGCAGAATAGCGGGGCGTCTGTGTCGTCTCTACGCGGGTGCTTGTCGACCCATCGCTTAACGTATGGTGTCGCCCACAACATCGGCCGCCACCCTTCCGCGCCTTTCAGCCCTATCGCCTCGGGGTTGAGCTTGAACCTTCCTCTGTTTTGCGTGAACTCTACGTCTTCTAATTTCAGCGAAGCCATAGCCGTTGCCCGCTGCCCGGTTGCTAACCAAAGAGCGATGATAGCACTATCTCTTTGATCGGCTACCCGGAACATCTTAGCCGTCTCGTCTGAATTAAAACAATCCGTTTCTGTAATCGTCCCTTGCGTGGGCTGGCCGATAGATATATCACTAGACCACTCCCGGCCGATGTATCTAAAAAACGGCTTGAGGTTCTGTCTAAAGGAGCGTTGGTATTCCTCAGAATAGCCGCCGTCTTTTACCCCGGAGAAATCACCGTCTCTCATGCCGCGCATGAACCGCTCATAATCAGATTCATAGATTCCGTTCTCCGGGTCTTTATCTTGCCATTGGGTTAGTGGCTTGTGGGCTAACTTAGATGCCCGGAGCAAGACCGTGGTATAATGCTCAAGCGTGCTGTATTTGTGATCTCCCGCGCTTTCTTTGTGGTTGATATAGGCTCTTATCGCGTCTCTGTCTTCGTCGTCTATATCATCGGTTTCCAGCCTTTCTCTGGCCCGTTCGTATTTATCTTTATAGCCGCTCGGGTCGTTGATTCCCATACCATAGGCGTCATGCTCCTAGCACTAATAGATTAACACGAGTGAACGGCCATTGCCCATGTAGCACAATAGACAAACAGTATAGTAAGATTATCTATACTATGATTCGGAGATAGATACCGAACCCGAACCACCGATAGAAATTGAAGCCGAAGCCGTGCCCTTCGTCACGTTGATAGACACCATATCTTCAACCGTGTTCTCTGATAGGGTAGACCCGTTTCGCTTAACCGTCATTTTGAGACGGATAGACAAGTCCATAGATTTTGTCTCGCCCTGTGTTGACGGGGATAGGTCCACGGCTTCGACGTTCGGCAAATCAAGAAGATTGCCATCTAAGTCTTGCGTGCCACTCATGGACTGTTCTAAGCCCGTCAGTTCGGTTGCAGCAAGTTGCGTGTACTCGCCCGACCGTTTGCCTTCAAGCCGCAAGATAACCCGCGTGGGCTGTTTCTCGGCTTCTATGGAATAGTCTGCGGAAACATTGAGACGTGCCGAAGCCACGGGGTCGACTATCTCTTTTTCTGTGTCGGGGATGTTGAACTCGGTGATATTGAGGTTGGTCTGTGCTGTCGCTTTGTCGGTGGCTAGAGTGTACCCTATCCCGCCCGCTGATAGTGTAGCGATACTGGTAATGACGTTCCGCCGTGTGTGTCGCATTGCGTTCTATTGCATGGGTGGCTATGCTAAAGGTGCTAGCCATATGCAGAGTGAAAGTGAAAGTGTTGCCACTGTGCCACCCGAAAAGAGCAATGCTATCTGACTAATCACCCACAAGACTCATTGCAACAACCGCTAAGATATTACTAAGCACGGTGTCGCTATCTCGCAAAACGGTAGCCGGGCGTTGGAGCGCCCGACTGTGCTTCGCATGAAGCATGAGTACCTACACATCCCGCCAGTATAGGTCTGGCGGCACGGCAAGCGGAGTACATCACAGTAAAGAGTTCGCACTATCTGACCGAGAATATGAACTCTTACTTGAAGCAACGTATGAAATGCCGTCTTATCAGTCCATTGAAGCCCGATTCATAATTCTTGTCGCTGGCCGTTTGGGTATGCGATCCGGTGAAATCTGCCATATCAAGAAGTCGTGGTTAGACCAACGCCGGAGAATGATTATTATACCGGCTTCACAACCCTGTAAGAGTGGTAAAGATGGTGGTATCTGCGGTAGTTGCGAACAAGCCGCGAAACAAATGGTAGAACATAATGAAGGGCTTGGAATAGAGGAGGCCCGTAGTATGATGTGGTCCCCAAAAACAGCGGCAGCGGCCCGTGAAATCCCATTTGATGCTGACGCCCGTGCGGAATTGGTTGTAGAGCGCTACTTAGAAAAATATGGTGAGTTCCAATGTTCTCAAACGGGTATCAACCGGCGTGTGAAAAAGGCCGCTGAATTAGCGGAAGGGTTGGACCCAAGTGATGTAACTCCGCACGGTCTGCGTGCGACGGCGGCAACTCGGTTTGCCAGTCGCGGTCTCGATGTTACAGCACTCCAGTCCATGTTCGGTTGGGCGCAACTGTCCACCGCACACAACTATATCCGCAGGAGTGGTGAAAATACGGCCCGCGCAATCCGAGATATTCAGTTCTGAGTTTATTTTTGGCGTCGTTTCTTTCGCCTTTTTAGTTTTGCAACACCTGTTCAGTCTACGTCAGAACCTAACCGCTCACGATTGCATACCCGCTAACCTCTACGTCGTTGCTAAGATTCGATGCTCTCACGCCGACCTTACCACTGCCGGTAAAAGTCTCTAAACTCTGTCCAGAGCCATTAGATTGGTCTGTCCTTATCTCAAACGAGCCGTCGTCGGGCTTATAAAACCCCTCAAAAATAATAGGGGAACTGTCTTTAGAGTGATAGCTGAACTGGACACTTGCAGTGTCGCTCACATCCAACAACGTGTTAAAACCCGTGGCTGTGCCTGATGACACGACCAATGGTCCAAACTGAGTTGAGGCCACTGCTGTGCTGTTTATCAGGGATGTGACAGAAGTTAAGAGTGCTTCATTTGTATTGACCACATCGGGCTTGTGAACAATATCGCCATTTGCGTCTTTCTCTGCGTGCGTCGTTCCGTCAATTTGGTATTCGTCTGTCACGGTTATATCTCCAAGTCGGTTTGTACTGCTGCTACGTCGCTATACTCACTGTAATCCGCCAGAATGTCAACCTCAACCGTTACTACCGGATTCGTCAAGGCTCGGGTTCTACTATCGGTCACATTGCTAATCAGCCCCCATTTGCCCGCTACGTCTCTGTTCTGTAGGTCTGTCGCGGGTTCTAATCCTGCTACAAGGCTGTTGATGTTAGCAGAGCTTGGAAGCCGCTCTTTGTACTTCTGCGTGTTGTTCAACGTCCCCGTGAGTGTGTAACTCCCGGCGTGTCTGTCGTGGGCTAAGAGTTCGTTGCAGGGGCTTTTAGAGAGGTTGTTTATCCTCCCATCTACGCTATCAACAGTCCCGTCAACGCTATCAAGCGTCCCGTAAACCACTAAGATACCGTCTACGGTTAGTGTCCCGTCTACGGTGACGTTGTTATAGACTTCTATTTTACCGGATTTGACCGTGTGCGTTTCCCCGCTGCTAACCGCTAAGTTATCAGGATGTTGGGGGACAGATAACGCAAACGGTGTTGCCTCTCCCCGCGTTCTGTTGTTTATTTCTGACGGGTCGCTTTGAACGTGTTGAGAATAGAACTCAAACCCGTCTAAGTAGACTTTGTACCATGTTTGCATCTGTCAGAACCCCCGCACTGTGTCGTTTTGCCCACTCTGCAACCCACCAATCAATTCACTCAACACCTCTGCCCGGAAGTCAAAGTTCAGTGTGCCTTGTAGCTGATTCACGCCCTCACCGTATCTCACTTCCTCTAGAGGTACGTCATCAGCATTTGTGTCAAACGGGTTTGGATAGGAGAACCCCGGTCGCACGTCAACCGGGGCAATGTCCAAATCCCCTTTGAGCACAAGCTCACGCTTCCGTTCTCCTAACAGTGCCTTGGCGGCTTCGTCCACCGCAACTTGAGACTCTAACGTTGGGTCAAACTTATCTATGTGCCTCTTTCCATAGGTGTCTATCTCGCTTTGGTCGCTCTCTGTTGCAGTGAGTCGAGTGCCGTTTACTCTCTGCCCCCGCACGGTCACATGATTAGCATAGTTTTCTGTTGCCTCCCTCCGGCGTTTGTCTTTCACGTCAACATCTGGTAGATTTTTCACAACGTCGCCAACCTGAAAACTGTCAACTGGTTTTGCACCGGCTTGATGGTCAATGCTAAACCGCAGGTCGGCCAGACTGTGCATCTTTTGCACAATCTCGAAATCAGACCCCTCAAACGTCTGATTCTCAAAGACTACCAAATCGTTGCCGTCAATGAGGATTTCCCACGTGCTGATTGTTTGGGTTTGATACCCCTCAGTAGGCAATGCCCCGGTTCGTGTGCCGTATCTGTCAAGTGTTGCCCTCCCTTGGATAGTTCGCCCGCTTTCGTTGCCAAACGTGGTTGTGATACTCTGTGTGTTCGTTTCTGTGCCGTCGTTGGGATTCCACGTCTGCGTTCCCAACCGAAGCTGGATTTTCTGGTTGCCGCTTGTATCATCCCACGTCGTGTTTAGGTCGGCTTCGGTGATGTTAAACGCCGTTTCTTTTGAGTCGAAGGTTAGAGTGGCCCCGTCCGGGTAGAGTTCCGGGCCGGAAAGGTAGCCTCCGCCGTTGGTTGTGGCGTCCGGGTCTGGGAAGGTGAAATTATACCGTTTGTCATAGACTGCTATCACGTCTGCAATGTACGTCCCCGAAGCGTTTGCTTCGACTCGGAGCGTGTAGTTTGTGTTTGGCTGTATGTCGGAGCCGATGTTACCACTATACCCACCACCGGCTGAATAGAACCCACTGCCAATATCTGACCAATACAATGAGGTTGATCCAGCAGTGTTTCTATCAAATTCTGTCCCATCCCACTTAAAGGATATGTCTACGCTATCGGGGTTCTCGTCACGGATTTGGATACCCACTGCATCCGACGGGATACGGTAGCCGAAGTTAATAGTGAACTCAAAATATGCACCGTCTGACCCGATTGTTCCGGCTTGTCCGTCATTATACTGGTCGCCGTCTGCAAACCCGAAATTAGATGCCCCGTCTCTGTCGTTTAGCGTGTCTCTCGGGTCTGCGGCTGGTGCCATTTCAACACTATCCGACGTGACAACAAATGGTTCATCATCGGCTATGGAGAGGATAGAGTTGAACTCAGACGTGGTATTAGCCTCTTGGACAGACGAGTCCGTGGTGCTATTGTTAGCGGTCGGGGTGGTGACGGTTGGACTAAACGATGTTTCGTTAGTCCAAAAGTCGTCTATCGCTTCGTAGGCAAGGATACCGTCATAAGTGATAGTTGTCTCGTCATTGGTCAAATCCCACCCTATGCCCTTGCCGGAGATTGTGGTTCGACCGGACTTTTCATCTATCTCGTTGCTTAGGAGAAACCCCCGAAACAAGAACTCGGCTCCGTCTTCAATATGCACCTCGGAGAAGAATAACCCATCAAGGGCTTTTGTGGTCGCTAGCTGTGCCCGGAACGTCCCTAAGCCGGTGTGCGTTTTCTGGAAGTTTTGGCGGATTATGTCACTCCCTGTTAGGACAATCTCATCAGCCGTGCCCGGTGCAACGGTGATTGTGACCATTAGACCCCCCTTCCTTGGATACGTTCGGCCCTACGTTCTCGGTCGATAACTACGCCCTCCGCTTCGGTCTGTATGGTAGACTTGATATTCTCCGTGTTTTCGTCAATAACAAGCCTCACGTTCTGTTCAGCCTTCTGAGAGGCCTGATTAATCTGTTGCGCGGGGAGCAAATCTCCCGCTGTTTTAAGGCCAGTTGCGGCTATGTCCCCGCTGATAGACACGGCTTTGTCGAAGTTGCGGTTTTTGACCGCGTTGAACAACTTGATGAGGTTGGCAACCTGCGTGATAGCCCCGTCAACAACGGTGATAAAGCCCCGGATGATCGGGATTCCCACCTTTCTGAACACCGGGCCTAAGACTTTCAAGACAGTTTGTGCCACTCCGATTAACGCACGGACAACCCCACCGATTGCCCCGCCGATAATCTCAAATTCTTCTTTGTTATCCTTTAGGAGTTGTTTCAGGTCGCTAAAGACGGGTTTGAGTGCTTTCGCGCTTTTCCTGAGCTGATTGCCGAGAATATCAGCGAACTTCTGTAGCGATTCGGTGATTGACTCAAGGTCGATAGCAGAGACAAACACCTCAAACGCTGCTTGTGCGGCTGGTAGGACTCTCTGTATCTGTTGGCCGACAATCTGCAACGTGTCACGAATCCCGGCGAAATTGGTTTGCCACGCTTTGCCAAGGCCGACAACTGCTGCCGTCACTGCTGCAATGGCAAGCGTAGCTGGCCCACCAAGGATACTAAGAAGAACCCCAATTGGACCTATGAGAAGTCCTATAGAGACTCCGACATTGCGAATGTTCCTTGATAGGCTGTTGAAAACTCTGAGCAACCGGGTGATAGTCCGACCAACCCGCGAGATAGCGGGCGTGACTATACGCAAGACAGTCATGCCAAGGTCAAACAGCCCACGAGTGAGTCTGACTAGGAACGCTCCGGTGCCCGATAGCGTGGGCGCGAGTTGTTTGAAGGTGTCAACAAGCCCTTCTATGAACCCCGGAACTGCCGGCAGAACGTCACGGGCAAGGTCTACCATTGGGGGCAGGAACTCTTGTGATAACGACAGGGCAAGCTCAGTGAGTGCCGGGAGAACGTCGATCAGTGCCGTCCCGAGTTGCACGAAGGAACCCGCCAGCCGTGACGCTTCGGCTTGGGTTGGCGCTATCTCGCTTATCGTATCTTCGAGCCTGTTGATGAGGATTTCCAACCCCACCGCGAAGGTGTCGAAGAACGGGCCAAACTCGCTTTTGACCGTCGATAGCAGGTCTTGGGCTTCTTCTTTGAGCGATTGGGTGTTAGTCTTAACCGCTCCAAGCACTCCGGCGAAGCCTACCAGCCCGATGCTACCGACAACAGCGGCTAGTCCCGCAAGTGCCGCTGTAATCGGCACTAGTGCCGTTGACAGCAATGCAAGCGTTGGGATAAGCCCAACAGCCAAGGTAGTACCCAACCCGCTCAGAGACAAACCAGCGCCCTTAGCGGACGTGCTAAGTCCGGTGAGGCTTAGGCTAGACGTTGTGGCACTCCGCCCGACAGAACTTATCTCGTCTTCGGCTTCGTCCGCCCTTCCCTGTAGGAGTTGCAGACTACCGGAGGTTGTCACTGCCGACGTTCTAAACTTACTCAACTTGTCTTGTGCGTTTTCTACCCCGCTGGTGAAGTCTCTGGTTTGAGCGGAGATACGCACAGATAGGGATTCGCCAAATGCCATTATTTGTATTTCTCCAAGGCTTCGCTTTCTCTACGTCGTTGGTCCGGGCTTGGTGTGCTGCCGCGTTTCTGTGCCCGCTCTTTCTTCTCGTTATGGATTTCAGCGCCCTTCTGCAACCGCTTAATCTCTTGGGGCGTGTATTGGGCTAATTCCATGTACGTCAAATTAAGCTCCGAGTGTGCCCAATACTCAAACTCACACTGGCGTTCAACCCGCTGTTGCTCAGTTAGCGGTTTCCCTCAATCTCAACATCGGGGAGTTGTTCGGCAACAGCATTGACAAGGCCGATTTCAAGGGGTAGCGGCATATCCTCAACGTCGGATTTCCGAATATCCTCTAGGTCCGGGCACGCGGTCGACAGGACAACCGCAACACTCTGCGGGTCGAGTTCCTGCAATCCCTGTTCGTGTTCGGCCAGCTTGTTAGCCATACCACCCGTGACAGGATACACACGCACTTCCCGAGTCTCGCCGTCGTACTCGAAAGTCTTGGTTTCAGGGATAAGTTCGCCGTCAGAACCCCGTGCCGATTCCTCCCGTACATCGTCAATATCTAGCGTCATTAGTTACTCACGTTGATTGTTTCTGCCGAGAACTCATTGTCATACTGGGCTTTGCCTTCGCCTGCTTCTTTGGTGTAGGACCCCGGACTCTGGATAAACGCATTGTTGAAGTCAATGCTACCCTCTCCGGCGGTCCACGTCACTTTACCAGTCTGTTCGGTGAGGTAGTTGGTGCTTTGGTCGACACTTACCTTGCTACCTGCCAGCGTAGCCGTGACAGTGTAAGACCACTCCGTAGCGTGAATGTTCTGGCCCGCACTGCCAAGTTTGGCGTTGCTATCAAGGCCCGTCTCTACGCTCATCTCACCGGAGATGATTTCAACGTCAGATTCAACGTTCGGGATGGACAACGTATCATCAAGGAATCGGACGTAAGAACTCCCGATAGCAGACGCATGGCTACCCGAACCAAGAGCCGGAACGCCAAGATCACCTTCTCCGGCCGGGTAAGAGTCACTGCCCTTGATAGTCTCGAAGGTCGTACCCGAACCGTCAGACACCACAACATCGCCGTCTACGTCGGTAGAGAGTTCAACAGCGTCAATGTCGCCAAAGGTGGCCGTGGTCGTAGAGGTAGACCCGCCAGAGACAGTAACCGTCTCACTGGTAGCCGCGCCCTCATCTTCAACGGTAACGTCAACCGATGTAGTGCCCGTGTTCTCTATGTCGACCGTAGTAGAACTAGACGGTTGGCTAATGTCGTACTGTCGGACCTTCTCAGCCTGATAGGATAGTTCCTGTTCAATCGGGCTACCGTCTTCGGTTTCAAACGGAGCGGTGAGGGAATCAGGGTGGGCACCCTTAACCACCGTGTAGATACGCCGACCCGCTCCGTCCGAACCTCCGCCGTCTTGCTCAGAACGCCCTACAATCGTGTGCGTTGCCTGTAGGGAGTTGTCCGTATCGGGTTCAAGGAAATACCCGCCAGCGTCTACAGGGTCGCCGGCCCCATCAACGTACCACTGCTGTAGGTCGTAGGAGAACGAAACGTCATGCGTTTCACTCCCGTTAAAGAAGCCTTGAGCGGTAATCTCTCCGGCCCCGTTCTGTCGCTGTGTGTTGGCATCGGGTTCCCAATCAAACGCTGAAACGATATTGTCGCTAAAGAGATTCCAGCTTGGATTGTCGGGAGTAACGCCTTCGGTTGTTTCTGCTACCCATTCCAGTCGGAGGGGCCTAACGCCCGCTTCTATGTCACTCGTCATTGTTTGGTTTGTGTTCGCTAAAACCGTCTATCTGAATCAGCACTTGTCCGTCAGATTCGGACACTCGCGCAATGTTGTTGCTTGAAAACGCTGCTATGCCGTCCATTTCAGGACACTTGAACTGCTGTAAGTCCGGGTTGTCTGTCTTGATGTACATGGGTCAAAGATACCTCTGGCTCTCGCCGTCATCGGGCCATTACGTGCTATGGTATGTAAACGGTAGCTATAAGTGCAATAGGCTATAACAGTGTAGTATGCCTTGGCAAAAGGTCGTCCGACACGTCAGCGATTCCCGCATAGTGGTTCAAAGTAAATCTGGCAACCAGTACCCCGTTGAGACGGAATATGAACGGGACGGTGCATCGCTCTACAAGCAACTGTCTAACCGGGCGCATGACCACAAGACCTACTGGGCGTTCGTTGACTTCCAAGACGACGCTGGACCGTTGCTAATCGACTGGACGGTTTCAACGTCTGACGAACCGCCCGAAAAGGCTCCGTGGGAACACTAACCTACGACGTAGCCGCTTCAACCAACGCTTCTTTCTCGCGTTCCTTCTGTTTCGCTTTTCTGAGGAACCACACCCCGAACGGAGCGCCGATTACAGTCAGAAAGCACAGTGCTGCTAACAGTCTTAGGCCAGTTGCGTATGCCATGATGTTACCTCATTATGGTGTGTTTGTAACGCCCATACTAATAGTCCCGGCCCGCTGGACCCATGTGATAGTGTCCCCAGAGTCCGGTTCATCGGTACTTCTCGTAACTGTCGGGGGCGTCATGCCCACAAAATGAGCCTCTGAAACCGCCGTCTCTGCATTGGTCTGGATTTGAGTATGGCACTCACTGTAAATATCATACACCAAGTCTTCAGCAGAGACACCGTTTAGATACGCGCCCTCTTGCACGGCTTGCACGGATATGTTGATCGGGTAGGTTGTGAACTGTGTGGGTCCGCTTCCATCGCCCGCTAGCCCGTTGTAATTTGTCTCGCCGGAATTGGGAACTGTTGGGCCGTCGTCTTCCCGAACACTAATTATGGGGTAGTAGTCCCCCCGAAAGCTCCAATCCGACGTTACGGGCAAGAAATCGGTAGCCGTTGTATCGGTCTGATTAGGGTCGTAGCCGTGGATTTCCGCCGTTCGGA
>Ga0209946_1000495_pt1 | contig 16341 bp, 14 predicted proteins | sample SalPon2_A_H2O_MG_FD_185704 | JGI IMG/M metagenome (GOLD analysis project Ga0209946, IMG submission 185704) | Salt pond water microbial communities from South San Francisco under conditions of wetland restoration - Salt Pond MetaG R2_A_H2O_MG... | ecosystem: Environmental > Aquatic > Non-marine... | reverse complement strand
GGCGCGCGTATCCGAACGCACTTATGTGATAATCGCTCACTGTCGGCAATGTCTGTACGAGTCGGCATCCTCGGTGCGACCGGTGCGGTCGGCCAGCGATTCATCCAGCTGCTCGGCGACCATCCGACGTTCGAACTCGCAGCGGTCACGGCGAGCCAATCGAGCGCCGGCAAGACGTATCGCGAGGCGGCCAAGTGGCGCGTCGACACGCCTATCCCGCAAGACGTCGCCGAGATGGAAGTCAAAGCGACCGATCCGACGGCGATCGAAGACGCAGACGTCGACCTGCTCTTCTCGTCGCTGCCTTCTGGGGCGGCCGCCGAGGTCGAACCGGACTTCCTCGAGGCCGGCTACGTGGTCTCGTCGAACTCCTCGAACGACCGCATGGCACCAGACGTGCCGCTTACCATCCCTGAGATCAATCCGGATCACCTCGATCTGATCGAGGTGCAGCGCGACGAGCGCGGGTGGGACGGCGCACTGGTGAAAAACCCCAACTGCTCGACGATCACGATGGTCCCGACGCTGGCCGCGCTCGACGAGTTCGGTCTGGAGACCGTTCACGTCTCCACGCTTCAGGCGGTCTCCGGTGCCGGCTACTCCGGCGTCACGTCGATGGAGATTCTCGACAACGCCATCCCGCACATCGGTGGGGAAGAAGATAAGATGGAGACGGAGTCACGAAAGCTCCTCGGCTCGTTCGACGGCGCGGAGCTCACCCTCCACGACGCCGACGTCGCCGCCTCGTGTAACCGGATCCCAACACTCGATGGTCACCTCGAGAACGTGTTCGTCGAGTTGACCGAGACGCCTGAGGTTCCTGAGGTTCGCGAGGCGATGCGGGCGTTCGAGGGGGCGGACCTCCCAAGCTCACCGAGTCAACTCATCAAGGTGTTCGGCCCCGACGAGCCAGACCGACCACAGCCGCGACTCGATCGAACGTACGCCGACGGTATGGGGATCGTCGCCGGCGGGGTAGACGCCACCACGAAGGGCATCCAGTACAATTGCCTCGCACACAACACGATCCGGGGTGCTGCAGGCGCCTCAATCCTCAACGGCGAGCTGCTCGTCGACGCCGGCTACGTCTGAGTAGTCACCCGGCCAACCGACCACTTTTTGTCGCCCTCGCGACCTCCTTGCACCTCTCGTTCTCCTCGCTCTCGTACCTCCGATTCTCCTCGCTCTCGTACCTCTCACTCTCCTCGCTCTCGTACCCCCTCAGCGTCCCTCGAACATTGGCTCTCGGTCCTCTTTGAACGCTGTCAATCCCTCCTCGAAGTCGTCGGTCCCGAACAACCCGCCGAACGCCTGTGCTTCGAGCGCGAACCCCGCCGCGCCGTCGCCGCGTCCGGCGTGGATCGCGCGTTTCGTGTACGCCTGTGCGATTGGCGGACCGTCCGCGAGGTCGGACGCGAGGTCGAGCGCGCGCTCGACCAGCCCATCGCTGGGGACGACGTCCGTGAGGAAGCCGTATTCGGCCATCGTCTCGGCGTCGTACCGGTCGGTCGTGAAGATGATCTCTTTCGCGCGTCCCTCACCGACGAGACGCGCGAGCCGCTGTGTTCCACCCCACCCCGGGAGAAGCCCAAGATCGTGTTCCGGCTGGCCGAACGTCGATCCTGCAGACGCAATCCGAAGGTCTGCGGCCGCGGCGAGTTCCATTCCACCACCGAGACAGTACCCGTCGATTCCGGCCACGACCGGGACGTCCGTCTGTTCGAGCGTCTCCATCACCCGTTGGCCGTGCCGGGCGAGTTTGACGCCCTCGGTCGCCGAGGCGCCGGCGAACGCTTCGGTGACGTTCGCACCCGCAGAGAACGCCCGGTCACCCGCGCCAGTGAGCAGTATCGCTCGGACCGCGTCCATCCGGTCGAGTCTCTTGACGGCATCCTCGAGCGCTTCGAGCAGCGTGACCGAGATTGTGTTGAGCCGTGCTGGGCGGTCGAGCTCGACGTGTGCGACGTGATCGTGTACCTCGACAGTGAGCGCGTCGTAGTCGGTGTCGAGCGGCGTCAGAGCGCCCTCAGACTCGCTGTCTGATGCGTCCGTGGCTGCGCCGTCGTTGCTCGACGACATCGCCGTGGCTCCGCCCGTAGTGAACCCACCGGCTGCGGCCGCCTCGCGGAGGGCGTCAGTCGCCTCGTACCGGGCTGTGCCGGTTTCGGCTGAGAGAGCGTCGAGGACGGCGACGAGCGTCTCGATCCCTTCGGCGTCCGCGAGGGCTGCCGGGCCAGTAGTGAACCCTGCGCCGAGCCGCATCGCGCGGTCTATCGCGGCAGCGTCGGCGACGTCGTCGCCGATCAGGCCGGCCGTCTCGTTGGCAGCGACCGCGAGGAGGCGCTGCCGGACCGCATCGTCGGGCGTCGCGGAGGCGTACGCCGCGCCGTCGGCGTCGTAGTCGTAGAAGCCGGTCCCGGTCTTTTTACCGAGCGTCTCGGCGTCGGCTTTCTCGAGGAGCGCGGGCGCCGGTCGATACGCCTCACCGAGCGTCTCGTGGAGGTGTTCGAGGACGTGTAAGACCACGTCGATACCGATCTGGTCGGCGAGTTCGAAGGCCCCCATCGGCAGATCAAGCTCGGCCGTAACGGTGGCGTCGACCGTCTCGACAGACGCGGCGGCTGAGTCGAGCAGCCACGCCGACTCATTTACGAACGGAATGAGGATTCGGTTGACGATGAATCCGGGACTGTCTTTCCGGACGCGAACGGGCTCCTTGCCAAGGTCTTCGGCGAGGGCCACGATGAGATCAAGCGTCTCCGGCGCAGTGTCTGCACCGGCGATCACCTCGACGAGTGGCATCCTGACCGGCGGGTTAAAAAAGTGCATACCGCAGAAGCGGTCAGGACGGTCGGTGACGGACGCGAGGTCGGTGATCGAGAGGCTCGACGTGTTCGAAACGAGGATCGTGTCGTCGGAGGCGTGTTCAAGTGCGGACGCGTACACATCGGCTTTGATCGAGCGCTGTTCCGGGACCGCCTCAACGATCACGTCCGCGTCGCCGACGGCGGCTTCTAGGTCGACGACCGGATCGATCCGGTCGAGAGTTCTCTCGACTGCATCCTCGCCGAGGTCACCGCGCTCTTCGAGCCGCTCGAGTGACCACTCGATCGATTCGTACCCGGCTTCGACGTACTCGCGCTCGACGTCTCGCATCGTCACCGTATATCCCGCGAGCGCAGCGACCTCGGCGATACCGTGGCCCATGTTGCCGGCGCCGAGGACCGCTATCTGGGTTACGTCTTCGAGTTGCATACGTGGGCCCTCACGAGGGGACGGATTCAACGTTTTCATCGCGGCACGGACGCAGCGTTCTTGCGACCGCCAACGCGGTCACTCCTCGAGAATTTCGCCCGTCGGCTCGGGCTCATCGCCGTCAGACCGCTTGCGGACGTCGACGCGGTAGTGTTCGAGGATATCGCGCCCTAAAAGCAGCGGGTACTCCATGTGGCCGCGGTCCTCAACACTCGCGGTCACGGTGTGCTGGTTGCCGCCGATGCCGATGACGAGGTCGACGACCGGTCTCGCCTTCCCGCCCTTCACGCTACCTGATTTGACCCGCGTCATGCTCTTTATCGGTCCCGCACCGATCTCGGCAGCGAGAGAGGTGTCGATACTGGTGCGTGTCGCGCCCGTGTCAGACTTCGCGAACGACTGCGTTGACCCGGAGGTGCCAGTGACGACGACTTCTTCGATGTACCCGATCACCGGCTGGGTCGTCGGCGTGGGTTTCGGTCGCGGCGCACACGATGGACGGGAGTCGTCGAGGGTGCCGGCGAGCCGTTCGACCGCCTCGTCGTCAACCGTGCCGCCCACCGTCTCGACGGCCAGCTTGGCGATGTGGGGGGCCGGGCTCGTGCCAGTGGCCTCGAACAGCCCCTTGAACCCAGCAGTCGGGTTGACCTCGAGGACATACCAGCCGTCGTACCCCTCGACGAGGTCGACGCCCGCGTAGTCGAGGCCCATCACGTCTGCGGCGTAAAGAGCGGTGTCGGCCGCCTCGGTCGGCATATCGTCGGTCGCGTCCTCGACAGCACCACCGAGTGCGACGTTGGTCCGCCAGTCACCTTCCGGGGCGTATCGGTACATCGAGCCGACGATCTCGTCGCCAACGACGTACACCCGCAGATCCCGGTGTTGTTCGTCGTCCCGGTCGATCAGTCGCTGGAGGAACGCCTGCCGGTTGCCGACCTTCGGGTTGACCCGCTCCGTGAGGTCGACCTTCCAAGTGCCGCCGCCGTGGGTGCCGATAGCAGTCTTGTACACCCCGACCTCGCCGAAGCGCTCGCGGTCCTCGTTGAGCCGATCGTTCGAGAGTGCGAGTAAGGCGTCGGGGACACGCACGTTCCAGTCGGCGAGCGTCGCCGCGCTCGCGAACTTGTGGATCGACGCCAACACCGCGTCGGGGTCGTTGAGCATCGGTCTGATCCGTTCGAACGTCGTCGCGAGTCCGAGCAACTCTGCGGGCTGGTCGGTGTTCGAGACGAGCAGCCGGTTGGCGATGACGTCGACTGCAGGTTCGATATCGACGGTGCCGCCATCGACGCGTATCGTGACGTTCTCTTCGCGGAGCCACACCGGCTCGTGGCCGAGTGCTTCGACGGCGTTACAGATGGCTTTCGTTTCCTTACTATTGTGAAGCGACAGGACACCAACACGCACCGGGTCCGTAGTCATATACACCCATCTCTGTGTGCCGCCGCTAAAACGCACCGGTCGCGCAGTTAGGGCCCGACTGCGGTCGTCACGTATTACCCTTGTCCCCACGTCTCGCGGAACGATGAGTGACGATGGGGGGTTCACCTACGACGGCGGCGCGGTGGGGCCCGGCGAGACGCAGAACGTACGGTACAGCATCAGCGAAACGTACCTCGGCGATCCGGTTCGGATTCCAGTGACGATCGTCAACGGAGCACGCGACGGTCCAACTGCATTCCTTTCTGCAGCTTCCCACGGTGACGAACTCAACGGGGTCGAGGTCGTCCGGGAGGTCGCCCACGAGTGGGATCTCTCCGAGCTGGCCGGCACGCTCGTCTGTCTTCCCGTGCTCAACGTTCCCGGGTTCCTCGCCCAACAGCGGTACCTCCCGGTGTACGACCGCGATCTCAACCGGTCGTTTCCCGGTCGTCCCGGGTCAACGAGCGCGAAGCGAATGGCACACCGAATCTACACGAACTTCATCGAGCCGTGCGACTTCGGTATCGATTTTCACACCTCCACGCGCGGCCGGACGAACATGCTCCACGCCCGTGGTGACCTAACCGACGACGGCGTCGCCCGGCTTGCACGAGCGTTCGGCTCGCACGTAATAATCGACAGCGAGGGGCCGAGCGGAACGCTTCGCGGGGAGGCGACAGACGCCGGGATCGCGACCCTGACCGTCGAGATGGGTGAGGCACATCGATTCCAACGGTCGCTCATCGACGACGCACTCGGGGGTGTAGAGTCGGTGTTCGCAGAGTACGATATGCTCGATTCATCCGTTGTCCGTCGGCCGAACTGGCGCACGATCGTTGCGGGCAGCGCCGAGAAGACGTGGCTCCGGGCCGACTCTGGCGGCATCGTCGACGTCCACTACGAGAGTGGGTCGCTAGTCGATGCTGGTGACCGAATCGCGACAATAACCAACCCGTTCAAAGAGGACGTGGTGGCGGTGTCCGCACCGTTTACCGGGCTACTGCTCGGCGTCCTCGAGAACCCGGTCGTCTACCCAGGGAACCCGCTTTGTCACCTCGTCGAAGTCGACGAATCGACCGAGCGCGCCATCGTGGCTGACCGACCAGCTGGACGGGACGAGGGGCGCCTGACCCACGCTGAGTGATCCGCAGAACGCGACCGCCTGAGCGCGCTCGGTCGACGTCCACGTGTGTGGCTGGCTACACGAGGAAACCGAAATCATCGAAGTTACCCGTTCGCCCGGCAAAGCATACGTATCTATAATGACTCGAAACGCCACGCTGACCGGTGAGGGATGTCCGTGAATCCCGACCGGGTGGACTTTGTCGTCGACCTCGCGTACGGGCTGTTGATACTCGTCGCCATCGTCCTCTTCGCCATCGTCGGCGGTCGGGTGGGAACGGCCTTTGGCCTCGGGGTGTTCGTCTCTTACGTCATCCACGTGGTCTGGAAGATGGCGCGATTCGACCCTGACTGGATGACGCAGGCGGTCACCGAAAACGTCGAAGAAACCCTCCGGACTGAGGTCGAAGGCGTTATGGAACAGGTCGAAGCGGTGAACGAGCGTGTCGACCGCCGGCCACGCACCGACGAAGTGACCCAAGCCGTCGACGAGAGCGTCGGCGAGACCGTAGAGAAGACGGTCGGTGAAACCGTCGAGAAAACCGTTGGCGAGACGGTAGAAAAGACGGTCGGCGAGACCGTAGAGAAGACGGTCGGTGAAACTGTCGAGGAGACCGTCGGTGAGACTGTCGAAGCACAGGTCGAAGAGACCGTTGAGAAGACGGTTGGGGAGACTGTCGAAGAAACGGTCGGGGAGACAGTAGAGCAGACGGTAGGCCAAACCGTGGAGGAGACTGTCGGCGAGCAGGTCGAACAAACGGTCGAAGAGACTGTCGGCGAGCAGGTCGAACAAACCGTGGAGGAGACTGTCGAAAAAACAGTCGGGGAAACGGTGGAGAAGACCGTTGGAGAGACCGTCGAGAAAACGGTGGGCGAAACGGTCGAAGAGACCGTCGAAAAGCGGCTTGACGAGGTCGTAGTGAGCGATGATGCCGACTCAGCTACGGATGAGAGCGGAGAGGCGCCCGACGACGACACGCCAGAGGAAAACGGAGAGACGCCTGACGATGACGACGCGTCCGACAACAACAACGACGACGCGTCCGACGACGACGGGCGCTGAACCAACCGGGTCGAGCGTGACCGAATCGCACAAACATCTGGGACGCAACCGCAAGCACGATACATGACCGTCGACTTGGACACGCCAGTACTCGACAACCACCTCCACCTCGACCCGCGATACGGACGCGGACTCGAGGCCGTTGAGGACTTTGTTCGACTCGGCGGCACGCACCTGCTCGTGGTCAACAAGCCGTCGTGGCATCTCGGCGTCGAGGCCACCGACCCGGATGACTTCCGCGCTGTCTTCGAAGAGACGTGTTCGATCGTCGACGACGCGTCCGAGCTGCTTCCTGGGCGTGCATGGTCGGTTCTCGGCGTCCACCCAGGGCTCGTCAGCCGGCTCGTGGACGACCGGGGCTTCTCACCGAGTGATGCCCGAGCGCTCATGTGCGGCGGCATCGAGGTCGCAGCCGAGTACGTAACAAAGGGACGAGCGCTGGCGCTCAAATCCGGGCGTCCACACTACGAGGTGACCGACGCCGTCTGGGAGGCGTCGAACGCCGTGATCCAACGGGCGTTCGAGTGTGGCGCGGACGAGGGCTGTGCGGTCCAACTCCACACAGAGGCGACCGAGGATCTCACCGACCTCGCTGCCGTCGCCGAGTCGGTTGGGCTTGACCCCACTCGGGTGGTGAAACACTACGCGGCCGGGCGGCTCGCTGGTCCGACACCGAGCGTGATGAGCGAGCGTGACCGGCTCGAACGGGCTGCAACCGCCGGTCAACCGTTCCTCATGGAGACCGATTTCGTTGACGACCCCGACCGACCGGGGATGGTTCTCGGGCCGAAGACGGTACCACGGCGCGTCCGGTGGCTACTCGAATCCGGCCACGGAGATGCGGTTCGGCAGGCACACGTCGAGACGCCCGCTGCGGTCTACGGGATCGACACCGAAGCGACGCTCGATCCGCCGACCGAAGACCCCGCATGACCGCCTGCGTCGGGGTGTGACGGCATCGCTCGGGCCAATCGATAAGAAAGGCCTTTGAATCGGCCGGGTGAGAGGTGGAGTATGACCGAGGACGAGGCCGTCGAAACGTTCTACTCCGAAGAGCGCTGGCAGAACTGGCTCGATCGGGTCGCCGACGAAGAGCTCGATCCGGAAAACGAGTCGTCTGCACGGCTCCTGTTGAACCTCCAGGATGACGCAGCGATCGCGGTCGCGAAGATCCTGGCGGCGTTCGAAGAGGAGCGCATTGAGGAGGAGCGCGCGGTTGACGAGCTCCGGACGGTGAGCGACATCGTGCTCGCGGAGGTGTCGTTCGACGACGAGGAGACGGCAATGCTCATCGATGGGGTGCAGACGTCGCTCGTACCCGTCTTCTACGCGGCTGAGGAGTACGTCGTCGGTGGAGTCGCCGACGGCGACGTCACAGACTTCGTCCACGCGGCCGCCGAAGCCGAGACCGACGAGGACTTCGACGCCGCCCTCGGCTACGTGGTCCAGGCCGGCACGCGCATCCTGGACGGTGAGACACTCGATATCGGCGTCGTTGAGGAACTCGAGTATGGCCTCGTCTCGGAGTGGGTCAATGGCCTCGACTCGCTACAGTCGGCCATCGAGGACCCAGAAGTCGTCGAAGAGGATTAACTGCTCACGCCGACACGCTGAACAACAGCAGGTTGTGTACGGCGGGCCCGAGCCCGACCGCAGCGACGAACGCGACGAGCAGGAACCCCTCGCGCGGCGCTTCTCGAACGGTCGGCGCGAAGAGGGAGACGACCCCCCCAGAGACTGCGAGTTTGACGAGCACGAAGAGCCACGCCTCACCGAGCACCGGCATCGACGGGACGCCGAGTTCGAGGATGATCCGAGAGAGGGGACTCCGTTCGCCGAACCCCAGTTGCGTCACGCCGACCGCCGTCGAGATGCCATCGAGCGCGTGGCCGAACACGACGAGCTGCCCGACACGGCGGATCGACGCGACGGCCGGTCGGACCGCAGCGAGCACGCTCCACGCAATGAGTGCGAATGGGACGGCGATCGCCACCGAGAGGCCGGCCCACCGGGCTCCCGCCCCAGGGACGCCTTGTGCGCCGACGGCGACCAGCGCAGCCACGACCCCGAGTGTTCCAACGGCGGCGAGCGCCTGCGGAACACGCTTTGGGTCAGCGATCGCGGCCGAAGCCGTGAGCCAGACTCCACCGGCGAGTGTCGCCGTCGTGAGATACACCGTCGGCGACCCGCCGAGCGGGGCGAGGAGCGCTGGGAGGCCATCGACGACGAAGAGCACGTGTGCTGCCGCACCGAGGGCCATCCACGGCGCGAGCGCGAGCACGTGCATCCCGGTGATCGCCGGCGACCGCCGGCGGAACGAGACGGTGACCGCGGCGGCGGCGAAGACGACACCGAGGAGGTATGCAAGCGGCGGGAGGGTCGTTCCAGCCGGCACAAGCGGGAGCGACCCCAGCGACGTCACTGCAGCGGCTCCACCCGTCACACCGAGAGCACCGGCTGGCTCGCGTACAGGAGGACGTACTCGGCCGCCTTTGCGAGCACCTCACCAGGGTTACCCGTGACCGGCTCGCGGGGGACAACAACGAAGTCGGCCGCAAGCTCCTCTGCGGTATCAAGCACTACGCTCCCCGGGTGGACCGTTTTCACCTGCGTCGAGAAGCCGTATGCGATGGAGTTGCTGTGCTCGACGCCGACCGCCTCGGCGCGCTCGGCGACTGACTCGGTGAACGACTCGGTGTCCGCTGCGACGTCGGCTTCGTCGATCGCACCGGTCTCGAGTGCCTTGACGACCGCCTCGTCGAGGACGTACAGCGCGTGAACGGTTGCGCCGTACTCGCGGGCGATCTCGATGGCGTAGTCGACGGCCTCGTGGGACGCCTCGCTCCCGTCGACGGGCACGAGCACGAGGTCGATGTCGAGCGGTGTCATACCTGTCCCGAGGATGGGGGAGGTCAAAAAGCCCGTCGGATGCAGGAACGAGCTGCCGTCTCCGGTGTCCGCCGATGTCGGTGACGACACGCGGCGATATCCGTGCCAGTAAGCCTCAGTCGGCCCACGCCGGCGGGGCCGTGCCGGCAATCTCAGGGAAGTCTTCGATGACCGCTTCAGCAGTTCGCTCGCCGCTTATCAGACACATCGGCATCCCAATACCGGGAGCGGTGTACGATCCCGCGTAGTACAGCCCGTCCAGGTCGGCACGGTGGCTCGGCCGGAATGGACCGGTCTGGAACAGCGTGTGTGCGAGTCCGAGTGCTGTCCCCTGTGGATTGCCGTACCGCTCTGTGAACTCAGCGACACACGCCGTCTCCTCGGTGACGATTCGGTCACGGAAGTCAACTCCAGCGTGGGCGGCGAGGTCGGAGAGGACCTGTTCGCGGAACTGCGACCGCATCGCCGGGCCGTCCTCGATCCCGGGAGCGATCGGTACGAGCACCACAACAGCGTGGTGACCCGGCGGTGCGACTGTGTCGTCCGTCTTTGAGGTGACAGAGAGGTAGTACGCGGGATCACTCGGCCACGCCGGGTCGTCGAAGATGGATTCAAAGTGGCCGTCCCAATCCGTCGGCAACACCAGCGAGTGGTGCGCTAAGTCGCCGACGTCACCCTCGACGCCGAGATACAGCATGAACGCGGAAGGCGCGTACGTTCGGTCCTCCCAGTACGACTCGTCGTGTGCGCGGTGTGCTTCGGGAAGCAGTTCGCGTTCGGTGTATGCCGGGTTGGCATTGCTCACCACGACGTCTGCGGACTCGTCACCCGCCTCGGTTCGGAGGGTGAACGAGCCGGCACTGCCGTCGATCCGCTCGACGCCGACACCCGTGTTGAGCTCGACGCCAAGCTCGCGACACAGGTCGGCGAGGCCGTCGACGACTCCCGCGATTCCACCCTCCGGATAGAACACGTTCAGGTTCAGATCGACGTGGCTCATGATGCTGTACAAAGCCGGTGTGTTGTGTGGGGACCCGCCGAGGAACACCAGCGTGTACTCGAGTAGCTGTCTGAGCTTCGGATGCTCGACGTAGCGTGAGACGTAGTCGTCCATCGTCCCGAATAGCCGCACTCGCGGAGCCAACGGCAACAGGTCGGTATCGACGTACTCTCGGAGCCGGTCACGTCCCTCGTAGACCACGCGATCCATCGCCAGCTCGTAGTTCTCTTCGGCGGTATCGAGATACCGTTCGAGCGCTTCACCCGCGCCCGGTTCGTACGACTCGAACACCTCGGCCGCGTTCGCCCGGTTCGGCTCGATATCGACGCGGTCGCCGTCCTTCCAGAAGACACGGTACTGCGGGTCGAGTCGCGAGAGCGCGTAGTAGTCGTCTGGCGAGCGATCGAAGTGATCGAAAAATCGCTCGAAGACGTCTGGCATGAGGTACCACGAGGGTCCGGTGTCGAACCGAAACCCGTCGCGTTCTAGCACACCGGCGTGACCGCCGAGTCGCTCGTGCTGTTCGTACAACCGCACGTCGGCACCGGCGTCCGCGAGGTACGCGGCCGTCGCGAGCCCCCCGAAGCCCCCACCGACGACCGCCACCCGTTGATCTGTCTCGCGCATGCACGCTCAGTACGGACCGACCGCCTATCGCCTCAGCGGCGGTTATCAGATGCTTAGACTGCGCGCGGCTTTTTATAACTACGTAGGGTGGAACGACACGGTATGAGCGTTAGGGGCAGCTGGGCGATTCGGCGGCTGTACCGGGGGAACGGAACGCACCCGTCGTTACGGTTCTCACGCGCCGCGCTGGTCGTGTTGACGGTCGCGTTCGCCACCGTCGGCGCCACTGGCATGTCGGTGCCGCTTGAGGCGCAGATGGTCGTCTATCTCGTTGGGATGATTGCGTTGAACCTCCCACATGGTGGCTACGAGCACTTCGAGAACCTACGACGCCGGCAGCCGACGTTCCGGTGGCGGTACGTGGCGGCGTACCTCGGCGGTATCGCAGCGTTCGTTGGGCTGCTTCTGTTCGCGCCGGTCGCTGGACTGGCGCTGGCGGTGACGGTCGCGGTCGCGAAAGGCGGACTCGGCGGCGTTTCAGTGCTCGATGCGACGAGCGGGACCGACCATCTTGAGACGAGGTTTCAGCGGCTGCTCGCTGCCGGTGTCCGCGGCGGCGCCGTGATGCTCGTTCCGATCGTGTTCTGGCCGGAGACGTTCCACACGTTTAGCGCGCTCATGGTCGGACTCGTCGAGCCGGGCGGGCTCGCGCCGTACGCCGCGTACTTCGACGTGACGCGCCCGATCATCGCCGGCGGGTACGGACTCGCGCTCGTGACACACATCGGCTTGGGGTACGTTCGCGGCGGTGGCCGTTCGTGGCTCGTAGACGCCGGCGAGAGTCTGTTGCTCGCCGCGTACTTCGCGTTCGTCCCCGTACTCGTGGCCGTCGGACTGTACTTCCCCTTCTGGTACTCGGCCAGACAGGTTGCTCGGACCCAGATGGTCGACGACGCGCCGGTCGGTGATCCGTCGTGGGACCTCGTCGGTGGCTCCGACGCCGCGACCGTCGCGATCCGTGCGTGGGGTATCCTCGTCGTTGGCGCGCTCGCGACCTTCGGCGTGCTCGCGGCCGTGTACTGGGCGATCCCGAACCCACTCGCTGGCGTCGGAATCTTGCCGGGGGCGGTCGCCTTCTGGAGCATCTTCATCAGCATCGTGGCGCTCCCACACGTCGTGGTCGGATCGGTGCTTGACGTCGACCGGGGGATCTGGTACGTTCCGTAGCTGCTCACGGCGTCCCGCATTCGTCGGTCGGCAGCGTCGATTCCTCGGGTAGTGCGGCATCTGCAGCGTCGATACCAGTCGTCAGAACGCCGCGTTCGAAGACGCGGTCACCGAACAGGACGACCAGCCCAGCACCCACGAGATTGAACATGAGGTCGAAGGCAGTGTCGGTGGCACTGTACCGGACGAGAACGGGATCGAGCCCCACTCGACGAGAGCCGGCGTGAACCACATACTCGAGGACTTCCCACAGGGCGCCGAGTCCGACCACAGCACTGAGCACGCGGGGGCGTGGGTCTACTCCTCGCTCGCGTGCCACCACGTGGACGACCTCACCGAGTATCGTCGCCGTGAGCGTGTGTGTGAGGTGATCCCACCACCATACGTCGTCGTACGGCCCGAGCATCCCGACGGCGTGTGCGAACAGTGCCCCCGAGACGTACCCCCGGTGCCACGGCCGGATCGACACGTCTGTACGACGCTCAAGAACTGATGGGAGGGACGTTCCAGCCAAGGATGCGACCGCGTTCACCACTGCAGCCGGGTCACGGCGGCGAAGGCCTTCGAGCAGGACAGCGACGAGTGCCAGTCGAAATCCCGTTTCGGTCCGGGTCATCGCCCTAGTAGTGGAACCGGAAGCGTATGAGTCGGTTGGAAACGTGGTAGATAAACACGAGGTGTGGCGCCCCAGCAGCGGTCGGTTCCGCTAGCTCCCCCGAAACGTCATGACAAAGGTACGTACCGTAGTTTGACATATAGTCCCGTCGTACGTCGACGTGATGGTCACTCCAGGAGCCGATCCGGTCGCCGAGATACTCGGTCACTTGCTCGTCGGTTTCGGGTTGGGGGCGCTCATCGGACTCGAGCGCGAACAGAGCGAGTCTGGAGGGACGTTCGCTGGAAGCCGGACGTTCCCGCTGTTTGCGCTCTACGGTGGGCTCGTCGCCGCGTTCGTCCCGAGCGCACGAGCTGTCGCGCTCGCTGTCGTCGTCGTCCCGCTCACCGTCGCGTACGCGGCAAAGGTCGTCTACGAGGGGGACGTCGGACTGACCACGCTCGTGGCCGCGCTACTCACCACGCTGCTCGGCGCGGTCGCGATGCATTCGGACGCTGGCGCGGTCATCGCGATCGTCGTCGGTGGGGCGGTCGCGGTCCTGTTATCGGTCAAGGACCCGATACACGCCTTTGCAGACCGGATCGAAGAGACGGAGCGGATCGCTTCGGCGAAGTTCGTCCTCGTCGTTCTCGTCGTGCTACCATCGCTTCCGAATCGCTCGGTCGAGGTGCTGTACGGACTCAATCCGCGATTCGTCTGGTTGATGGTCGTGTTCGTTACCGGTCTCGGATTCGTGGCGTACCTTCTTGGAATCGTCCTCGGTCCGGAGCGGAGCATCGCAGTCACCGGCGTGATCGGCGGCTTCGTTTCCTCGACGGCGACGACGGTGTCGATGGCCGAAAAGACAGTCCAAAACGAGTCGCTATACCGCGTGTCGGCGTTCGCCGTCGTCACCGCTTCGGTCGTGATGTTCCCGCGGGCGCTCGTCGAAGTCGCCGTGGTCAATCCCCGTCTGCTCGTGCGTGTGGCGCCACCGCTCGGCGCGATGACCATTGTTGGTGTGGTCGCCGCAGGAGTGCTGTACTGGCGGACGGCCACCGACGAGACGGTCGAGCCCGGACCGATGAAGAATCCGTTTCGGCTTCGCCCCGCGCTGTTTTTCGGCGTGATCTTCGCGGTCGTGCTCCTCGTCTCCGAGCACGCACACGGATGGTTCGGATCGTCCGGGATCTACCTCACGGCCTTTCTGTCCGGGTTAGCAGACGTCGACGCGATGACGATCAGCTTGAGTAAGCTCGCGGCCGACGGCACGGTTTCAGAGGGGGTCGCAGCGACGGGGATCGTGCTTGCCGCGGTCGCGAACACCATGCTCAAAGCCGGGTTGGCGTGGCTGCTCGGAACTGGGCGGCTCGGACGGCTCGTTTCGATCGTGTTGGGTCTCGTCGTCGTCACCGGCGTCGTCCTGATCGCGGTCGGGATCTGAGTGGTGTTCCCACGGGCGCTCCACGACGGGTAAAGAACCCCGTAGAATTTCTCCATCACGAACTATTAGGAACATGCACTCGCTTTGATACACATGGTCGAACGAAGACACGATCGATCGTTCGTGCGAACCTTCTTCACCTCACCCACCGCGGTCGAAAGCGAGGACGACTCCGCGAAGATGCTTCGAAGCGCCGCCGGGCTCCGTGGCATGCGTGCTCCCGATGTCTGGGTTCCGGACAACGAGGATGCGACCGCGCCCTCAATGCGCGACGAGGGCGCACAAAATATCGTCGACGTGGTCGCCGAACACGGGGCTGGCTTTCCTGGTGAGATCCACCCGCGAATGGTGTGGCACCGCAACAGTCCATCGACCCGGTATCAGGGGTTCAAGCACATGCTTGAGATCACAGACCCTGATAACGGTGCCGTAGCGCACATCGACGGATTCGTCATCCCGGAGGTCGGCGGTATCGACGACTGGAAGAAAGCCGACGAGTTCTTCACCATCGTCGAGGCCGAACATGGGCTCGAGCCCGGGAGCCTCGCGATGTCCGTCATCGTCGAAAGCGGCCAGTCAGAACTCGCTATGCGGAAACTTCGCGACGAGATGGGCAAGCCGGAGAACACCCTCGAACGGATGTTCCTGCTCGTCGACGGCGAAGTCGACTACACGAAAGACATGCGCGCTATTACGCCAACCGGTGCGCTGCCGGCGTGGCCCGAACTGCGACACAACACCGCCCGTGGTGCGAGTGCCGCCGGTTGTATCGCTGTCGACGGCCCGTACGACGATATCCGCGACGTCGAGGGATACCACGAGCGTATGCGGGACAACCAGTCGAAAGGGATGCTCGGCATCTGGTCACTGACCCCAGGACAGGTCGTCGAGGCTAACACCTCACCACTGCCGCCACAGACCGGGAGCTGGCTCTTCGATGCCGGCGACACCGAGATCGAACTGGACTCAGTTGACGGCGTTGAGGTGTACGACGGCACTCGCGTGTCGCTCGTGGAGTCAGCAGGGGGCTACGACCTCACCGTCGACAGGACGACACAGACGCTCGATGCAGACGAGTTACACGATACGCTGCTCGAGATGACCGCATACATTCCGAGCATGGACGACATCGTAGACTCAATGGAGGAGTTCGAGGCGGCCAAGGCGGCGGGTCGCGGCGCGATCGCGATGGAACGGTCAGCGACACTGCGGATCGACGAGGTCGAGGTCGACATCGCGACGGACCGCATGTGGGATGAGGCGACCTACCAGGCGGCGATGACGCCGATCGACCTGTTCCAGGACGTCTATGAGAACCGCCCGGACCAACACGAGGAGCTCGTTGAGTTGTACGGCGAAGGCGTCGTTGAGCGCGCGATGGAAGTTGGTACCTGAGCGAGTACGTAGCTCCTCCCCGCGCTGAACTGCGAAGCCCGAGGGCGTGACCCCAGTCAACACGAAATTGACCTCTGCAGTGGCGCGCGCCTCGCGGGACGCCGAAGGCGGGCTCGCGAGCGCGTGCGAGGGATGAACGAGTCGCCCGTGGGCGACGAGTGAATCGGCTGGGGAGGATGTGGCTGAAAGGAGTGTCCGAGTGTCACGCGGTCGTCTTGGTAACACACTCACCGTCACTTACGTATAGAATCAGCTGAAAAGGAGCCAACAACTCGCTTGACTTCTTGTCCGCTCCCTGATGTGGCACTCACGACGGTACCCAGTGAATCAAGGCCTGAGACTGCAAAATACTGTCACTCAAA
>Ga0209946_1000490_pt1 | contig 16375 bp, 14 predicted proteins | sample SalPon2_A_H2O_MG_FD_185704 | JGI IMG/M metagenome (GOLD analysis project Ga0209946, IMG submission 185704) | Salt pond water microbial communities from South San Francisco under conditions of wetland restoration - Salt Pond MetaG R2_A_H2O_MG... | ecosystem: Environmental > Aquatic > Non-marine... | reverse complement strand
GAACGTATCGAGGCCCTCAGCACCTGAGGTTCCTCGCACGTCCACCCTCGATTCACCCACTTGCTCTCTGTCTACTTCTCTCCACCCGCTTGCTCTCTGTCCACTTCTCTCCACCCGCTTGCTCTCTATCCGCCCGCTCCGGACGTCGAGTGTACCCACGCGGTTCCTCCCCGAAACCCGACACGGACGCGACCCACAGCCCTTTACGACGAACGCGCCGAACGAACCAGCATGAAAGTCCGCGGCGAACGCGAGTGTCGAGCGTGCGGCGCGCGCTGGTCGTACTACGAGGTCGGGTCCGTCGAGTGCCCCGACTGCGGCAGTCTCGTGAGCGTCGGGGTCGGGACGCGGTCGACCCACACAGACGCCGCGATAACGCTCGATCTCAGCGCCCACAGAGCCCGGTTCGGAGACGCGAGAGCGACGCTACCAACAGCGGGCGTCGACGATCTGAAAAGCGACCTCCGCGAGTACACGCGGAAGCGCGGATTCATCCGCGGCGGTGAACTCCGTCCCCTCGATGACACGTATCTCGCGGCCCGCGAACTGTTGGAATCGGTCGACCTGTACGACCGCCTGCGCGACCCGGCCGACCGCGACAGTGAGTACCTCCTGACGCTGCTCGGCGAGGCCGACGCCGGCGAGCGACCGCCAGCCGAGTCGGTCCCGGACGCCTTCCACGAGGCGCGAGGGATGGCCGCCGTCCACGCAGTCAACGACTACCGGAGCGACGTTCTTGCGTTCCTCGACGAACTCGAAGCGCCCGACGCCGAAGAAGCGAACGCGAACCAACCGGACGCGGGCGCGGAGAACGAACTCGGAACGAACGCCGACGGCGAGGGCCAGTCGGTCTCCGTGACCGGAGACGACCCGCACGCCCGGATCGACCCTGCGCGAGCGCTCCTCGAACGCCTTCGCGACCGGACGAAGCGCGTCGAGGCGCTCTCCGGAGACGTGCCACCGGCCGAGGCGGACGCGCTCGTCGACGCGGCGGACGGACTCGGCGAGTACGTTCGGACCGGCGAGGAGAGCGTGGCCGACCGCGTTCGCTCACAACTCACCGCCGACGAACTGTAGCTCGTCGACTCGACGAACCGCAGCCCGCAACACAAGCGACCTGCACGCCGCACGAGCGGCCTGCACGCAACACAAGCGACCTTCGCACAACACAAGCGACCTTCGCACAACACAAGCGACCTTCGCACAACACAAGCGACCTTCGCACAACACAAGCGACCTGCACCCCGCTGCAATCACGACTGATACGCGCGGAGTCACGTTCAACTACCGTCCCACGGACCAACGCGTATGCCCACCTTCGACATCCACGACCACCGTCACGAACTGAAACAGCTCAAGGACACCGGCACGACGAGGCTGTGGGAGAACCGCAAATCGCTGGACTGTCCGGTGTGTGACGCACCCTTCGACCGGCTCTTTACCACGAAGAAGACGGGCACGACGTTTCCGGAGAACGACGGCGCGCGATTCTGTCTCCTCCGCGACGAGGACGCGATCCACCTCTTCCGCCACTGAAACAGATAAACCCGGCGTCGATCCGCTTTCCTCCGGCAGGTCAGTCGCGGCTCGACGGTCAGCAGGTTAGTCGCGGCTCGACGGCCAGCAGGTTAGTCGTCGCTCGTCGGGCCGACGCTCGGTTCCGGGTCGTCGATGTACCGCTCGGTCCAAGTGCCGCGCGCGAACCACGCGACGGCGATGGACGCGCCCAACACGTTGCCGAGCGCCATCCCCACCCAGATGCCCGTCTCGCCCCAGCCGGCGACGAAGACGAGGTAGCCCACGCTGGCGACCCGTCCGATCCAGAGGGTGAGAATCGATATCACCATGGCCGTCTTCGTGTTGCCGGCGCCGCGGAACGCGCCGAGGATGACCTGTGTGACGCCGATGAAGGCGAACTCGACGGAGCGGATCTCCACGTAGTCGGCCGCGTACGCGATAGTCGCGGGCGCGTCCGGCACGTCACCGATGAAGGCGCCGACGATCGGCTCCGTGAACGCCACGGCCACGACCGCGACGAGGAACATCACCCCGGCGCCGGTCGACGCCGCAAGTTTGACCGAACGCGCCGCGCGGTCGGCGCGATCCGCCCCGAGATTCTGTCCGACCATCGTATCGATGGCGCGCCCGAGCCCCATCGCGGGGAGGAAGACCAGCGAGATGAGCCGGTTCCCGAGGCCGTACGCCGCGACCACCGGCGGCGAGAACGTGACGACCATCGCCGTCAGCGTGATCATCGCGAGCGCGCTGGTCGTCTGCTCGACGCTGGAGGGCAGCCCCAGCCGCACGATGTCCCTGATGAACGACAGATCCGGGGCGAGGTGACCGACCGTGACCGCCGGGCCGTGGTCGGTTCCGAACAGCACCCAGATGCCGATGGCGGTCGCGACGCCCCGCGAGAAGATCGTCGCTATCGCGGCGCCCTCGATCCCGTAGCCCGTGAACTCGGTGGCCGCGAACAGCGTCGACTGCAGCGCGACCGGATCGAGCGCCGCGACGACCGGAACGCCGGCGAGCCAGCCGAAAAGAGGGTTCTCGGCGAACCCGAAGATGAGGAACGGGTCGAGAACGACGTTTAAAATCACGGAGATCAGCATCACGACCATCGGCGTGCGGGTGTCTCCGTACCCCCGCATCAACGCGGAGAAGACGAAGAAGCCGAACATCAGCGGAATTCCGACGAAGATGACCTCCATGTAGTCGGCCGCGAGCGGGATCACCGTCGCCGCCGTGTCGGCGTCGCTCGGGAGCAGCTCCAAGGCCGGACGCGTGTAGAAGTACCCGACGACCCCGATCACCACCGACAGCAGGGAGACGGTGAAGATGGTCTGGCCGGCGACGAGACCCGCGGACCGGTCGCCTTTGGCCCCCGTGTACTGTGCGACGAGGATCGCCCCCGCGGTCGTGAACCCGCCGGCGACGGCGATAAGCAGGAATATCAGGGGGAACGCGAGGCTGATCGCGCCGACGGCCTCGGCCGACAGCCGCCCGAGGTACAGCGTGTCGACGACGTTGTACATCACCTGTAGCAGTTGGATGACGACGATGGGCCACGCGAGATGGAAGAGCGGCCGTATCAGGCTGCCCTCTGTGATCGACTCCGCCGCGACTCGCTCGGGGGTATCGTCCACAGGCGCTTCGGCGGCGTCGTCTTCATCAGCGTCGACGGCGTCGTCTTGCGGGCCGTCGGCAGAGCCGGCTTCACCAGCGCCGGCGGAACCGTCATCGGATTCGTCGGTGCCGCCGTCAGTCATCGCTCTCGGCGGGTCGTCGGTCGTCGCCTCGCCATCGGGAGCTTCGGCATCGAGAGTGTCGGCGTCGACACTGACTGCGTCGGGATCGGCGGCTAAATCGTTGGCAGCACCGTCGAACCCCGAAGGCGACACGACCGGGTCTTCGGAGGGCTCGTCACTCACTACTTTATAAATCGGTATCTCGGTCTATCAGACTTCCGATCCGCTTGACAGCGCCGTCACACAGGCTCACAAACGGAGGGTGTGGTCGCGTCGAGAGCAACGCCAACTCGCGACGGCTGCAGAACGCCGACTCGCGCCGACCTGCGACGTTCACTGCGTACGGTGCGGGCGCTCGTGAGCCGACCGACCACCGCGCGGGTCAGGTTGGCCCGTTCGCTCCCGCAGTCGACTCCTCGTCGGTCGGTGCCGACGTAGCGGGCGCCGAGTCGGCGGGGTCGCCGTCCTCTGCCGCGTCGGTGTCGCGCCCCGTCACGTCGGGTCTGCTGCCGGCCCGCTCACCCTCCGGCCGACCGTCTTCCGGGCCGCCGACGCGGGCGATACCCGACGTGTCGTCGAACACCAGATGCCGGTGCGGGTACGCCATCTCCACGTCGGCGTCCGCGAGTCGCTCGCGGATCAGCGTGTTCACGTCCGACTGCACCTTGTTGAGCTTGTACGGCTTCTTGACCCAGTAGCGGAGACGGAGAAGCACGCCGTCGTCGCCGAACTCGTGAAGCCGGCAATCGGGGCTGGCCACGTACCGCGCGACGCCGACCCGGATGTCGGGACCGCCGTCAATCACGGCGTCGCAGTCCCGAGCCGCGCGCTCGATGAGGCGTCGAGCCTCGTCGATGTCGCTCTCGTATGTGACCAACACGTCGATCGTTCGCCGGGTCCGCTCGTCTTCGGCGGAGTAGTTCGTCACGTCGCGCTCGCGCATCGTTCCGTTCGGCACGACGAGGAACGTGTTGTCGAGCGTGAATATCTTCGTGTACCGAATCGTGATGTCCTCGACGAACCCGGTGGTGCCGTTCTCTAACTCGATCATGTCGCCGATTTCGAACGGCTGGTCCGCGAGGATGAACACGCCGTTGATGAAGTTCCCGACGAGCGGCGCGAGGATGATCCCGATCACGGCCGAGAAGACCGCCGTTCCCAAGAGGAGGTCGGCGAACCGGAACCCGACGACCCAGAGGCCGACGAGCAGCGAGACCGTGATCGTCCCGACGCGGACACCTCTGACGATCGTCTGTGCGACGCTCTGTCTCGACACGCGGCGGGCGACTGGGCGCCCGATGAGCCGCACGAGGAACTTCGACGCGAGGACCCCGACCGCGACCGAGAGGACGACGAGGAGCAGGCGCCCGGCGGCAGAGCCCACCGTGCCCGCGAGCACCTCGGCGAGTCGGGTGAGCCGCGCCGCGATCGAGATCGGAACCTCGGGCGATGCCATAGCCAACCCGCCGTCGCCCACCCGAAAAAGCGTTTCTCCCGGCGCCCGATCGAGACGGGCCGCGCGGCCGGTCGCCTGCGATTACGCGGCTCTGAAAACGCGTGCTACTCGGCTCATAGTAAAAACCTATACCGATGGAATACCTCGGCGAGCGTATGACAGACGATCTCCGCGACACGCTCGACCGCGTCGGGGACCGATTTAATCTCGGTGAATATGAGATCGACGCGTACCTCGCCGTCCTCGAACACGGCGAACTGACGGCGAGCGACATCGCCGACCGAACCGACATCCCGCAGCCGCGCGTGTACGACACCGTCCGCAGCCTGTCTGACCGCGGACTCGTCGAACTCCGCGAATCACGGCCGATGAAGATCGTCGCCGTCGACCCCGACGACGCGTTCGGCGACCTTCGCTCGTCGTTCGCGGAGATGGTCGACGAACTGGAGGCGCGCTACACCGCGCCGACCCGCGAGACCGAAGCGGTCTCGCTCGTGAAGTCGCGCTCGACGATCCTCCGGTACCTCGAAGAAGTGATCGCGGGCGCCGAGTACGAGCTCGCCCTCTCGCTGACGCCGGGGCTCCTCCGCCGCTTCCGCGACGAACTCGCGGCGAAGGTCCAAGCCGGCGTCAGCGTCGAACTCCTCGTCACGCCGGCCTCGCGAGCGCCGGACCCCGACAACTTCGACTACCTGGAGGTCGCGACCATCGCCCGCGCGCGTCGCGGCATCACCACGCCCATCCTCGCCGTCGGCGACGGGGAGTACTCCGTGTACGCCACCCAAGACGCGCTCAGAGACGACCGCGAGCGCTACGGCGTCATCTTCAACCGCTCCGCGCTCGGCTTCCTCGTCTCCGGGTTCTTCGGGACCGTCCTGTGGACGACGGCCGAGACGCTCGCCGCCGACGGCGCCGCCCGCCCGTTCCCGCGTCGCTACGCTTCGATCCGCCGTGCGGTGAAAGACGTCCGCGAGTTCGGCGACGAGGACCTCTACGCGACCGTCGAGGGGCGCGACATCGAGACGGGCGACTCGGTGACGGTCCGCGGCCGCGTCGTCGACCTGGCCTTCGAAGACACCGAGGAAGTCGCGTCGCTGACCGTCGAGACCGAGGCCGGCCGCGTCGACATCGGCGGGCGCGTCGCCGCGCTCGAAGACGTCGAGGGCCAAGAGATCGTGCTCGGGCGCGACGAGCCTCCCGCGCTGTAGGCGACTCGCGCCGTTTTTCGCGCTCGTTGCTCCCGGCGAGGCGCAGCGCCCTGATTTTTAACCCTCACGGCCGGCAGGTCGGTATGGAGTACACGACGCTCGGGGACACCGGCGCGACCGTGAGCCGACTCGCGCTCGGGTGTATGAGTTTCGGCAGCGAGCACGAGTGGATGCTCGACGAGGAGGAGGGCCGCGAACTGGTCGAGCGCGCGATCGATCTGGGGATCACGTTCTTCGACACCGCGAACGTCTACTCGAACGGCGAGAGCGAGTCGATACTCGGCGACGTGCTCGGCGAGTACGACCGCGACCGGTTCACCGTCGCCACGAAGGTGTACGGCGAGATGGACGAGACGAACCCCAACTCGGGCGGGCTCTCGCGGAAGGCCATCGAACAGGAACTGGAGAACAGCCTCGACCGACTCGGAATGGAGACGGTCGACCTCTACCAGATCCACCGCTGGGACGACGAGACGCCCATCGAGGAGACGCTCGCCGCGCTCGACGACGCGGTGCGGCGCGGGAAAGTCCGCTATCTCGGCGCCTCGTCGATGTGGGCCCACCAGTTCGCGGCGGCGCTCCGCGCCAGCGAGCGCGAGGGGTACGACCGGTTCGTCACCATGCAGAACCTCTACAACCTCGCGTACCGCGAGGAGGAGCGCGAGATGGTTCCGCTCTGCGAGCGCGAGGGGATCGGTATGCTCCCGTGGAGCCCCGTCGGCGCCGGCTACCTCGCGCGCCCCTACGAACAGGACGACGCGACGGTCCGCGGGGAACACGAGACGGCGCTCGGGCGGCCGTATCGCGAGGGCGGCGGCGAGGAGATCAACCGCCGAGTCGAGGAGCTCGCCGACGAGAAGGGCGTCGAGATGGCCCAGATCGCGCTCCGGTGGGTCGCCGGGAAGGACGTGGTCGACGCACCGATCGTCGGCACGTCGAGCGTCGACCACCTCGAAGACGCCGTCGAAGCGCTCGACATCGCCTTATCCGACTCGGATGTCGAGTGGCTCGAAGCGCCGTACGAGCCGGTCCGCGTCTCGGGCCACGAGTAGCCTCGCGGTCACGCACGACGCCCATCCGGTTGCCCCCCGCTCGCGATCTGATTCCCTGACACGGCGTAACACACTTAACGGTTCACTCTGTATCGGTAGGTAGTGGCATCCCGACAGGGCGGGCCGGGGAACGCCGAGTCACCCCGTCCCGGATCGACGGAGCGTCGGACCGCGTCCACGACCGCGCCGGCGGGGTCTCGCCGGCGGACACCACAGAGAACCGACTCCCTTCCTCACCGTCCGGACTCCCCGCGGGCGCAGGCACCGGGGGTGGACCGACCGACCGGACGCACCGCCGAGGACCCGCCCGTTCGCGACCCCGGACGCTACGCGCTCACCGACCACTTCCGCGAGCGGCTGGAACAGCCGGGCCGGTACGTCTCGACGCGGGCCGTCAGCGACGCCATCCGGCGAGGCCAACTCCGGTGGAACCGGACGGACGGCTGGCGGTTCGCCCTCGTCGACGGCGGGGTCCGGTTCGTCGTCGTCGTGGGCGACACGGAGACGAACTCCCCGGTCGTCGTCACCGGGTGGACGGAGGTCGCCGACCGCGAGGCGGCCCTCGAAACCCCTCGCTGGGACCCGGTCGACATCGACACCATCGCCGTGCGGACGGCCCTGAGCGAGTCCTCGTCCACGCCGATCCCCGACCGCATCCGCCCTCGGACCGTGACGCGCCCCTTCGTCGTCGGCGACCACCGGCTCGAAACGGCGCCCGGCGAGCCGTTCGTCCGCTGTACGACCTGCGGCTGCCGGTTCCGCTCGAAAGACGCGATCACCGAGCGGGGGTGCCGCGGCGGGCAAACGGGCCGGTAGCGACCTCGCCGTCTCCCCGCGCTCGCGGACGCTATTCATTTCCGCGTCGGTGCCGAATCGTGCGTAATGACCGACGATTCCGGCGCACCCGCTGCGGACGCCGAGGCCGGGGCCGATGCCGCCGACGCCGATGCCGCCGACGGTGCTCCTGACACCACCGACGCCGGCGACGCGGACGACCCGGCCTCCGACGCCGCGAAACCCGACGAGGGGCTCTCACTCGACCGCTTTCACGAGGCGTTAGAGGCCGAAGAGCGTCCGGTCGCGACCGCCAGCGAGGTCGCGAGACGGCTCGGGACGACGCAGGCGGCCGCGCGAGACGCACTCGGTGCGCTCGTCGACCGCGGCGACGTCGACCGACTGGACGTCGAGAGCGACCCGGTCGTCTTCTTCCCGAGAGACTGGGGCCGACTGGCGACTCGCGAGCGCGTGGTCGCGTTCCCGGATCGGCGCGAAATCGTCGTCGACCGCCCGACGCAGTTCACCCGCGCGCGGCTCTCCCAGTTCGCCCACCTCGTCGACACCACGGGGACCGACCCCGGCACTCGCGGGTACCTCTATCGCATCAGACAGGAGGACGTGTGGGCGGCGCCCTTCGACGACGCCGACGCGCTGATCGCGAGCCTCCGGTCGGTGCTCCCCCGCCGGTTCAGCCACCTCGAAGACTGGATCCGCGACCAGTGGCGCCGCGCGCACCGCTTCCGCTTATATACCCACGAGGACGGCTACGTCGTCTTAGCGGCCGCCGCGGAGAGTCTGATGGGGAACGTCGCCGACCAGCACCTCGACGACGACCACCTCCGGGCGCCCATCTCCGAGACGGAGGCGTGGGTCAACGAGGACGCCGTCGCCGGCGTCAAACGCGCCCTCTACGACGCCGGCTACCCGGTCGAGGACGACCGCGACCTCGACGTGGGAGACCCGGTCGACGTCGAGTTGACGACCGACCTCAGGGCCTATCAGGAGACGTGGGTCGAGACCTTCCTCGACGCGCGCTCCGGGGTGTACGTCGGGCCGCCCGGCTCCGGCAAGACCGTCGCCGCCATCGCCACCATCGCCGCGGTCGGCGGCGAGACCTTGATTCTCGTCCCCTCTCGCGAACTCGCGGGCCAGTGGCGCGAGGAACTCCTCGACCACTCGACGGTCGACCCGGCCGACATCGGCGAGTACCACGGCGGGCAGAAGGACATCCGACCGATCACGATCGCGACCTACCAGATCGCCGGGATGGACCGCCATCGCGCGCTGTTCGACTCGCGAAAGTGGGGGTTGATCTGCTTCGACGAGGCCCATCACATCACAGCCCCTATATTTTCACGATCTGCAGAACTCCAAGCAAAACACCGCCTCGGCCTCTCGGCCACGCCGGTCCGCGAGACCGGCAGCGAGGAGGAGATATACACCCTGATCGGCCGACCGATCGGCGCCGACTGGGACGAACTCTTCGACGCCGGCTTCGTGCAAGAACCGGAAGTCGAGATCCGGTACGTCCCGTGGCGCGACGAGATGGCTCGCAACGAGTACGCCAGCGCCGACGGGCGCGAGCGACGCCGGCTCGCGGCCGAGAACCCCGCGAAGATAGAGGAGATCCGGTACCTGCTCGCCGCCCACCGCGACAAGAAGGCGCTCGTCTTCATCGAGTATCTCGATCAGGGGGAGGCCATCGCCGACGCGCTCGGCGTTCCGTTTATAAGCGGAGAGACGCCGCACCACGAGCGCGCGGCGCTGTTCCGGCAGTTCCGCGACGACGACGCGGACACCGGCCCCAACGACGCTGACGCCGGCCCCAACGACGCTGACGCCGGCCCCGACGGAAAGGGGAGCGGGGTCGACACCATCGTCGTCTCGCGCGTCGGCGACGAGGGGATCGACCTGCCGAACGCCGAGGTCGCGATCGTCGCCAGCGGGCTCGGCGGCTCGCGCCGCCAGGGCTCACAGCGCGCAGGCCGCACCATGCGACCGTCCGGCTCGGCGCTCGTGTACGTCCTCGCGACCCGCGGGTCGAGCGAGGAGGACTTCGCGCAGCGACAGATGCGACACCTCGCGCGCAAGGGGATCCGGGTGCGAGAGACGAACGTCGCGGAGTGAGGCCGCCGCGGCGCCGACGCCGTGCGGCGCCGAGGTCAGTCGACGCCGACGCCGTGAGACGACCGCCCCGTCCGTCGAAGGTTTCAACTCCCGGTCCGTCGACCTCGCGGTATGGACACCGACGAGTCCCCGACGGCCCCCAGTGCGTCCGACACCCCCACCGTCGCCGAGGCAGTCGTCGACCACATGCTCGACGCCGGGATCGACACCGCCTTCGGCATCCCCGGCAAGCAGACGCTTCCGTTAAATAGGGCGCTCGGCGAGCGCGACGCCCGCTTCGTCGTCGCGCGCCACGAGACCGCGGTGACACACCAGGCGTGGGGGTACGCCGAAACCAGCGAGTCCGGAGATATGGCGGCGTCTATCGTCGTCCCCGGCCCCGGCGACATGAACGCGATGAACGGCTTGAAGAACGCCCGCAACGACTGCGTCCCGCTCTTGCACCTGGCCGTGGAGACCGAACGCGAAGTCCGCGGCGGCGAGGGGATCCACGAGACGCCGCCGGAGACGTACGACACGGTCGTCAAAGAGAACGTCTTGGTCGACTCGCCCGCCGGCGCGGTCCCGGCCGTCGCGGAGGCGATCCGCGTCGCGCGTGAACCCCCACAAGGCCCCGTCCGGGTCGGCATCCCGAAGGACGTGCTCGCGAGCCACACCCGACAGCCGGCGGTCGGCGAGCGAGAGCCGGCGGCCCCGCCCGCCCCGCCCGCGGCCGCGGTCGAACGAGCGACCGACCGCCTCGCCGCGGCCGACTCGCCGGTGATCCTCGCCGGCGGCGGCGTCCGGCGCGCGGGGGCGAGCGACTCGCTTCGCGCGGTCGCCGAGCGACTCGACGCCCCGGTCGTGACGACGTATAAAGGGAAAGGGACGCTCCCGGAGACGCACGCCCTCTCCGCGGGCGTCCTCTGTGGCGGGTCGAGCGCCGAACTCCGCGGCCTCCTCGCCGACGCGGACTGCGGACTCGTCGTCGGCTCCGACCTCGACGCGGTCGCGACCGCCACGTGGTCGGTGTCGCTCCCCGAAACCCTCGTTCACGTCACCCTCGACGGCGACGACATCGGCTTCGGCTACGAGACGGAGATCGGCATCGTCGCCGACGCGGACCGGTTCCTCCGAGCGCTCGAAGGCGAACTGCCGGCCGCCGACGCGCTGGCCGAGCCAGCGTCGGCGTCGGCGCCGGACTCGCGAGCAGCAACCGGCGCCGCCCGCGCTGCCGCCGTCAGGGCCGCGGACCGCGAGCGGTTCGCGGCTCTCGCGGACGAGCGCGCCCCCGACGACCCCCTCAGATCCGTCGAGGTCCTCCGCGAGGTCCGCGAGGCGCTGCCAGCCGAGGCCGTCGTCGCCGCCGACGCGGGCGGGTTTCGGCTGTGGACGCTCGTCTCCTTCCCCGCGTCGGGGCCGTCGCGGTACGTGAATCCGGGGTCGTGGGCGACGATGGGAACGGGCGTCCCCGCCGCCATCGGCGCCAAACTGGCGAACCCCGACCGCGACGTGGTGGCGCTCACCGGCGACGGCGGGCTCATGATGTGCGTTCACGAACTCCACACTCTGGCCGCGGAAGATATCGACGTGACGGTCGTCGCGTTCAACAACGACGACTACGCGATCATCAGCGAGGAGGCGTCGCGGTCCTACGACCTTCCGGGAGGGGCGTACGGCTGGGCGGAGACCGGACTGGACCTCGTCGCCGTCGCGTCCGGGATGGGGCTCCGCGCCGACCGAGTGACCGACCGCGACGCGGTCGGCGAGGCGGTCACCGACGCGCTCGCCGTCGACGGACCGGCGCTCGTCGAGGTCGTCACCGACCCGGCAGAGCCGCAGGCGAGCGAGTGGATGACCCGCGAGCGCTGACCGACGCGCGCCGTCGATTTTATATTCGGTTGCCGCTGGCGTCGCGTCGTTCGTCGTGCCCACCGCGTCAAACGTCCGCCCCGGTTCGCTTCACGCCTCGCGTTTCGGGTATCTGAAGCGAACTATATACTCTCTCCCGGCCGACGTGACATATGCGCAACCCGTGGGTCCACGACGAGATGCCGGAGGGTGCCGGCACGGGGTACAACGGGCACGTTCGGCTCCTCGCGACCCTCGTGTGGGGCACCCTCGCGGTCGGCGTGGGCGGATTCATGCTCCTCTCGGGGACGGGGATCATCGACCCTGCGCTCGGGCAGTCCGCGGCGTCGGTGATATCCTACGTGGTCACCGCCGTGGCGGCCGCGCTGCTGCTCCCGCTCGTCTTGCGGCTCGTCCTCATCTCCCGACTCCTCGCGACGATGGTGTTTCTCGGGGGGAGTTGGGGGCTCGGCCGATTCCTCTGGACGCGCGAATCGGACCGCATCGAGCGACTGCTCGCCGACGGCGAAGGCGTCGGCGCCGGCGCGGAGTCCGTCGATCGGCTGATCGAGGCGGTCGACGTGGCCTTCGCGGTCGTCACGGCGGCCGCGTGACGACGCGGGCGCGGTGGGCCCCGCCCGACCGACGCCTGCCGACCGAAGCGTGATGCTTAACAGCGGCCGTCGTGACTCCAATCCATGACTCACGCGAACGACGTGGCCGTCGGTATCGTCGGTCTCGGCGGTATCGGCCACCACCACGCGAGCAAGCTCGTCGACCGCGGCGCGAACCTCGTCGGCGGGATGGATATCGATGCGGACGCGCGGACCAAGTTCCACGAGGAGTTCGGCGTCCACGCCTACGAGGACGAGTCGGCGCTGTACGACGCCTGTAGCGCCGTGTTGATCACGACGCCGAACCGCTTCCACGAGGAGTACGCGGTCTCGGCGCTCGAGGCCGGCCTCGACGTGCTCTTGGAGAAGCCGCTGGCGCACTCGGTCGAGAGCGCGGAGCGTATCGCCGCGGCCGCCCGCGCCGCCGAGGGGTTCTGTATGGTCGGGTTCAACAACCGCTTCGCGGAACCGGTACAGGTCGTCAAACAGTACCAAGACGAGGGGCGGTTCGGCGAGACCACCCACGTCGAGGCGAACTACGTCCGTCGCCGGGGCGTCCCCGGCCGCGGGTCGTGGTTCACCGCGAAAGACGTCGCTGGCGGGGGCGCGCTCATCGACATCGGCGTCCACGCCATCGACCTCGCGCTGTACTTCCTCGACCACCCCGAGGTCGTCGAGGTGTCCGGGGAGACGCGCTCGGAGTTCGGCGGGCGCGACGACTACGCCTTCGTCAACATGTGGGGCGAGGACGCGGGCGCCGAGGGGTTCGACGTCGAGGACTCCGCCTCGGCGTTTATCCGTGACGCCGACGGCAACACCGTTTCGCTCGAAGTCGCGTGGGCGACGAACCGCCCCGCCGACAACGAGTTCGTGATTCGCGGGACGGAGGCCGGAGCGACGTTCGACCGCGAGAGCAACGAACTCACGCTCCACGAGGCGGCCGCCTTCGGCGACGAACAGCACCACCTCTCGGACGCCGAGATCGAAGTCCGCGGAAGCGACAGCCACGCCGCCGAACAGGGGGTCTTCCTGGACGCGGTCGCGGCCGGGGAAGCGCCGAGCATCAACACCGTCGACGAGGCGCTTTTGGTCCAGCGAGTCATCGGCGCCATCTACCGGTCCTCGGAGCGCGGCGAGGCGGTCAGGCTCGACTGAAGCGCGGTAGCGCGCTCGGACGTATCCGAACCTATTCGGTCCTGCGTCTCCTCTCGGAAATCAACTCGTGACCAGCGACGCCGGCCCGACGGCCCCCGCCGACCGCATCGTCAGCCTCGACGCGCTTCGCGGGGTCGCCCTGCTCGGGATCCTCCTGATCAACGTCTGGGTGTTCGCGATGCCCGAACAGACCCTCCTGAACCCGACGGTGTACGGCGACTTCACCGGTGCGAACTACTGGGCGTGGGCCGTCCCTCACGTCTTCGCGCAGAACAAGTTCATCACGCTGTTCTCGGCGCTGTTCGGCGCGGGCATCCTGCTCTTCATCGACAGCAAGGAGGCGAAAGGCCAGAACGCGGTTCGGCTCCACTACCGCCGGACGGCGATTCTCATCGCCATCGGGCTCCTGCACGCGTACCTGCTGTGGTACGGCGACATCCTCGTCGCGTACGGGGTGACGGCGCTCGTCGTCGTCGCGTTCCGCGATTTCAGCGCGCGAAAACTCGCCGGTCTCAGCCTGGTCTTCCTCTCGTTCCTGCCGGTCGTCGAGCTGTTCGCCGCGTTCACCATCGGCGGCGACGCCATCGCGGCGGGGTGGGCCCCCGCGGAGGCCGCGATCCGCCAGCAGGTGGCGGCGTACCGCGGCGGGTGGATCCAACAGCTCAGTCACCGGGTCCCCTCGTCGTTCAGCCGGCAGACGGTCGGGCTCCTCAACGGGTCGTTCTGGCAGATCGGCGGCACCATGCTGCTCGGCATGGCGCTGTACCGCTGGGGCGTGTTGACGGGCGAGCGGTCGGCCGCCCTGTATCGGCGACTCGTCGCGTTCGGCGTCGTCGGGCTGGCAATCACGGTCGCCGGCGTGTTCTACATCGAGGCCAACGACTGGAGCGCCGACGCCGCGCTGGTCTGGCGGCAGTTCATCTACGTCGGGAGCTTCCCCCTCGCCGGCGGCTACCTCGGACTCGTCATGCTGTACACCCGTCGTCGGCCGGAGGGGCCGATAACGCGCGCGCTCGCCGCGGTGGGCCGGACGGCCTTCACGAACTACCTCCTGCAGACGGTGATAGCGACCACCGTCTTCTACGGCCACGGGCTCGGGCTGTTCGGCTTCGTCAGCCGGGTCGAACTGCTGGGCTTCGTCGTCGCCGTGTGGGCGGTCCAGATCGCGCTGTCGGTGGCGTGGCTCCGCCGCTTCCGGTTCGGTCCGGTCGAGTGGGTGTGGCGGACGCTCACCTACGGCGAGCGACAACCGATGCGGAATCCGGAGTAGGCGTCGGCTCTCGCACTCCCGTACTCTGTTTAAAAGCGGCCGCCGCTACTCCCCGTCGATTACCTGATTCGAGAGCGTTCCGACCCCCTCGTAGGTTATCTCCACCCGCTCGCCCGGCTCGACGAGTCCCGGATTCGCCGGGCTCCCGAACGCGATACAGTCGCCGGGTTCGAACGTGAACCGCTTCGAGAGGTACGAGACGATCTCGTGCGGGCCGAACAGCATCAGCTCGGTGTTGGCGTCCTGGCGCTGCTCGCCGCCGACGGTCGTCGAGATGTCGAGGCTCGTCGGGTCCACGTCGGTCTCGATCCACGGGCCGAGGGGGGCGGAGCCGTCGAACGCCTTCCGCGCCGTCCGCCCCTGCTGGTCGAGGGCGTCCACGTCGTTCATGATGGTGTACCCGCGGACGACGTCGGCGGCCTCGTCGGGGGCGACATCGCGGCACCGCTCACCGATGACGGCGACCAGCTCCCCGGCGTAGGTCAGCTCGTCGGTCCAGTCGGGGTACCGAATCCGCTCGCCGTGCGCGAGCAGGCTCGCCGGCGGCTTGATGAAGAAGTCCGGCTCCTCGGGGCGTTCGTACTCCATCTGGTCGAGCGTCGCCGCGTAGTTGCGGCCGACGCAGTAGAGCGCGCTCGGGTCACAGGGCGGGAGCAGCCGGCCGTCGCGACCGACCTCGTATCGACCGTCGTCGGTGACGATCGCTCCGTCCTCGTAGCGTCCCGATACGGGCCCCTCCGGCGTGAGCAGTCGAGCGAGTCGCATGGGTCGGCGTCTCCGTGTGGCGCCGAAAAGGCGTCGGTGGCCGCAAGCGAGGCGCCCGACGGGGGCCGTGGCACCGCCGCCCCCTCACTCGGCCTCGCCGCCGTCCGGCAGGCCGATCACGACGCCCGACCGGATCTCCAGCGCGGTCTCGAACTCCGAGCGACGCTCCCTGCCGCCGACGCGCTCGACGGCGGCTTCGTGGGCTCTGACGACCGCGTCGCGCTCGCGGTCCGAGAGGCCGAGCCGGTCGCCCACCCCCTCCCAGTGGTCGGGTTCGACGAGGAACGCCTCGCGGTCGGCCGTGGCCGCAATCTGCTCGTACCGTCTGCGGTAGTCGTCGAGGCGCGGCCCGAGGTCGGCCTGCACGCACGCGAGCAGTTCCGGGAGACGCCCGGCGGGGACGCTCGCGAGCGCGGCCGACTTCACGAGCGCCGTCCCCTCGATCGGATACGGACCGGGGTCGTCGTCGGCCATCAGCCGCCGGCGCGCATCGCCTTCTGCCGGTACTTCGGAAGCAGCGCGGCGAGCGCGTCCGGGTCGCCCGCGAACGCCGCGGTCACTTCGGTGAGCGAGATGGAGCCGGCGGCGTTCACCGTCTCGGCGCTGAGCGCGACCCGCCAGCCGTCGCCGTCGACCCGAGTCGCCTCCGCGGGGTCGTCGGTGCCGACGAGGGTCCCGCCGAGGTTCGTGAGGTAGTGGGCCGCCAAGCGCCGGGAGATGCCCCGATACGCGACCGTCTCGCGGTCCCATCCCGGTTCGGTCGGCGGGAGGTCGCCGTCGCGTGTATCGACCTCAGGTGTATCGACCTCGGGCGTGTCGCTGTCGCCCCCGTTACCGTCGCTCCCGGCACCGTCGCTCCCGGCACCGTCG
>Ga0209946_1000486_pt1 | contig 16449 bp, 11 predicted proteins | sample SalPon2_A_H2O_MG_FD_185704 | JGI IMG/M metagenome (GOLD analysis project Ga0209946, IMG submission 185704) | Salt pond water microbial communities from South San Francisco under conditions of wetland restoration - Salt Pond MetaG R2_A_H2O_MG... | ecosystem: Environmental > Aquatic > Non-marine... | reverse complement strand
GTCGACGAGGTGTAGTGTGGGAATCGGGTCATAAACCTCATTCGGGTCTACTTTCTCGAGCTCGGACGCGTCTCGGTCACACAGTTGATGCTCCGAGCACTTCCCGGAGTAGCCATAGCCGTGGTCTGGGCATTTGGTGGTATAATTCCCGAGCAGGTTCGCAAAACGAGGCTGTTGCCCGGTGATCGCGACCTTGTCGAGCGAACCCAGCAAGATCGAGGGGACGTTCCGGTAGATGTCCCGGTCGACGACGTATAACGGAAGGCGGCCGAGACAGTCAGCGCCGGTACAGGTGTGGAAGACACTGTTTGCCTCCACATCGTACTCAACGTGGACCTCACTTTCACAGAGTGGGCAAGTCTCGATAACCTGACACCGATCTTCCAACCGCTGTTGGCTCTCTTGAAACATCTCCCGGAACGTATCCCGGTCGGTTCCGATGGCGTTCGGCGTGTCGTGACTCCCGGCGAAAAAGCCAAGCGAGAAGGGGTCACCCAAGCCGCCTAATCCCCGATCGGTGTCACTCCGGCGGATCTGTTCGGCGTGAAGGAGGCTCTCCAAGAACCGGCTTTTCTGCTGTCTGCTCAGCAAGCGGAGTGGGAACCTGATCCACGCAGTAACCCCTTGCTCCTTCCCACGGAGGCGGTCGTAGAACAGGTTGAATATTATCAACCCGAGGTAGGCCTCGGTTTTGCCACCGCCGGTCGGGAACCACAACACGTCTGCGAGGTTGTCGTACTCCGCCTCGAGGTCCGGTCGCTCGCGGCGGACGATCGACGAGAGGTTGCTCGCGATAAACACCAGTTGGAAGAGTCGCCAACCGGGGAAGTCGTGTTGGCGCGCGTTAACTTCGTTCATCAATCGGAATGCCCGCAGTGCGTCCGGGTCCGATTCGAGTACGTCGATACCGTGTTCGAACCGCTCGAGCTCTGTCTCGAAGGAGCGGGCATCCGCATCAAACTCGTCGAGTTCGGCAGGGGCCAGATCGAGCTTGTCAGCGACTTCGGCACGTCGCTCGCCCGTCCAGGCGTCGTGATACGCATGCATTCCGGCCGCGATGTCCCGAAGAGACTGAATGGTCTCACCCCGGCTGAGTTTGGCGAACTCGGTATCGTAGTCGGTGTTGAACTTGAACTCGTAGACCGGTGCGGTTGGGACGGAAGTCGTCTCGACAGTCATCGGAGTCGTGTCGTGATCGACCGTCGTCGAGCAGTTGCGGCCCTTCGCCCACATCTGCTGGTCGTAGCGGTAATCCTTCGGGATGAGGTCGAACGTGTACGGCTCCAGAGAAGCCTGCACCGAGAGTTTCGGGTTGAAGATGTACTGTTCGCCCGGCCCTTCGTTGGGATCGGTATCGGCCGACCCGGTTGGGTGGTTCGATAGCGAAAGCGTCAGCTCGCCATCTACAGTAGAAGCGGTGAACCGAACGTCCCAGTCGAGTCGGTCCGGGACGAGTGCGGTCGCTCTGGCACGAACGTGCTCGAACTCCGACTCCGAAAGATCCGCAAGGTCGGCAGCCGACAGCTGTTCGACCGATACCGGGTCTTCAGTCAGAGGATGGACTTCGCTGATGGCCGCAACTTCCTCACGGAGAGCTGTGTTCAATTCGCTGGAAAGGCATTCCGCGTCGTCTGCCGGTTCGTCGACGTCCACGTCACCGGTCACAGAGACGGACCCGCGTCGATAGAAAGCTTCATCGAAAGTAAAGAGGATGTCCCGGTCGATCTCCGAGACATCGATGTCATCTGGGGATTCGTCGCTACCGGCCTTGTCGACGGCGTCGATTCGCCCTGCACGCAGCCGCCGATCTTGGATCTCGAGATACTCATCGTAGGTCGGCAAGCTCGGTACGTAGAAATCAAAAGAAACGCCAACATGCGCTGTCGAGCCGGCCTCCGGCTGACAGTCGATACTGATGTCACTGGGACGGGTTTGGGCGTCGAGTTCCTCCCGATCGGGACTCCCGTACTCCGGCGAGAGGTTCGCGATAAAGTATTTGTCGTTGGGCTCGTCCCCGACACAGTAGGGAACGTCCCGCCCACGGGACCGCTGGATCGTTTCTGCGATGAGATGCTGACCGATTTTGTGTGTCTTGTTCATGTGTCAAGTGGAGTGAGGGTCTCAACGGTTGCCTTCTGGACCTGCTGTGAGGATTGGTCGATATCGCTAGGCAAGTCGGTTGAGAGATCGCTCGTAATGCTGCCGCCCATCTGGGATTCGATCGCTTTTCGCGCCTTACGGCCGATGTTTCGGTGCTCCGTCCGTATCTGTTTCATCGCATTGGCGGTCATTGAGTACGTCGGCCGCATATCCGGCTCGAAGATATCGAGGATGCGGCGGACGTCCTCTGCGTCGCGGGGGCCAATCGCTTGGCCAGTTCGCCAGTTCGATATCGTTGACTGATCAGAGATGTCTGACCCACGCTCCTGGAGCTCTTTGAGGACCTCCGCTTCGGTCATCCCTGAAGACAGACCATCGTCCAGGGTAGTTCGCCACCGCTCGACAACTGACTCCGCCTTCCGAAGCTGATCTTTCTGGTGGGCGGACTCAACGAAGAGGTCGTAGATATCCTCCGTCGCTGAATCGAGCAGCAGCATTGTCTCACCCGGCTGTAGTTCGATGGCCTCCTTTCGTCCGATGTCGCCGTTGTCCTTGAGGACGCTCACACGCGTGTGCTTCGACAACTTTCGTGCGTTGCCCTTCGATAGCGACACCTCGAGATCGGGGTCCCGCGAGGACGAGCTGGTTCCAGAAGCTCCCGATGTCGAAGCTGATTCCCCCGCTTCGAAGTCCTGCCTGAGGGTTTCTGTCGGGCCCTGTGGGTCAAGGTCTTCCGGTCGGTCATACGACGACTCGAGCTCTTGGCTCGGCTGCGCCTGCTGAGTGGGTTCGGGGGGTTGCTGTCCGCCGACCTGCCCGAACTCGCGTTTCTCGATCGTGGCCCCGATTCGCTCGATTCCGGAGGCGATTCGGTCTTCGACGATCGGCGCCCAAGGTTCATACTGGAGGAATACGATACGGTTCGCGGTAGGGAAATCATAGAGATAGGAGTTAGCGTCCAGTGGGCGGGCGACGATCACCTCGGTGTCCGCAGTAGGGCTGATCTCCGTTTCCGTGTGAATCGTGACGTTGTCGGCGAGTGTTGTGTCTTCCAACGTGAGTGCCTGAAGGATCGCCTTCCGTTCGAAGTCGTTTTTTATGACAACTGCCCGCGCGTCATCGGTCGACTTCCCGTCGGTGCTGATGAGTTCAAATAGCGCGTCCTGAAGCGGGTGCGCTGAGTTCAACCGGCCGTGGAGCGCGTTCGCCGCTTCGTAGTAATTGACAAGGAGATCAGCCTCGCGGCCATCGATTCGTTGTGCTTTCCCGCGCAGGTTCTCCAACAGCTCGCGGACACCCTGCTGGTAGTAGTTATCCGCGACGACGCCGTCCCAGTATTCAGGTTTGACCGGGAGACGTGTGAGTAAGTTGAACAGCCACCCAACCTCCATCTTAATGACTCGCTGAACGTTAGAACTATTTTGGAGGTCGTTCCGCATCGCACTCAGGTCTGCGACGATCTCGTACAGCTCGGGGTAGCCGATCGTGACGTGTTCGACCGAGATCTCTTCGGTGTTGATCAGGTGTTCGAACCGAGTGGTGAGACTTGGATTCTCCGGGAGCCTAGTTGATTCAGCCGTTGATAGAAGTTCATTGGTGACTTCAATGACCGTGCTTTCCATAGCTGCCGCCTCACCAGCAGGCGTCATCTCGTCCGTGTAGAACATGAACGGGCAGTCACTCGCTTCACACAGGGCCATTATTTCGTCAAAGCGTCGGGAGCGGTTGCCCCATTCAGGCTTCCGTAAATCCACGAAGACCGCACCGACGGTTCTGGGTGTTCGCTGACGATCGAACTCGAAATTGTTCTTTGCGGTATGGATGTCCGCCGGTTCGGTAACTTGGGATAGTTGGTCGATGGGTTCACGGTCGATCAGTGATGGCTGCTGTCCCAGGCCGTTCAGCTTGAATTCGTCAATGTCAGTCACGTAGCCGTAGTGAAGCGCCGGGAATCCCAGCAGTGAATGGCCCCCACCGACGATCCCGTCCTCAGGGAAACGCGGGTCCTGTGTCCGAACATAGGCCAGACAGAGACCCAGAGCGATACGATTGGAGGGGAGTGGGTCGTTAACGAGTACGGATTGCCCGTTCTCGAGGTTTCGGAGCGTCTCCTCAATGATCGCTAGCTCCGTGTTGCCGAATGAATATACCTCGTCGTCGGCTATGATGTTTGCCGGGAACCACCGCGAAAGGTACGCCCGCTCACGGCACGCTTCTGCATGTCCCGAAATCGAGTCTAGTGACATTTTCCGTCTTGGTTTCGTTCAAGGGTCGTATTCCCAAACCAATCTACCACCCGAACGTCGCATTGAATCCATGTGTGTTACTCTATATCTAGTGGAATCCCTTGGGATAAAAACATTTCTGTAGTGTAGGATTTCATGGGGGAATAGGTTGAATCGGGGAAATATCCCTGCTTCGGGGAGCGAGATATACGCCTGAATAACTAACAAATATGATTTGATAATGGTTTGTTGATCAAAAATAGTCTGATATGACATCTATTCAGGTATATTGAATATCATTTGTTCTCAGACCTCGAGAATCAGTAAGTACAGTTCTCTGTGTTCTCCACACTCAAAAGACGTTATTACGCGCCATCCATTACACTAAACACGTTACGCCGTTACTTCGCCGGCTCAAATTTCCGCATCACACCGATTGCGACAGCATGGTTGATTATGTCATCATTTGCCCACGAGGCAAGCCGAGATGATGAGAAATCAGAAATCGGGCCATGCGTACGTGGAATCCCGTGTACAAGAATCCAACATTTAGCGACCCCCAATCTATTGAACAGCCACACTACTTCCTGTTCAATGTTCATATCACATTGAAAATTGTAAGCGTACGTACTCAGATAGGTGTCCTGTGATTTATTACAGGCAGTTTCAAAACGATCCGCTTTTTGATCCCCGAACTTCCAGTCTAAGTAGGGTTTCTGGAACTCATCTTTGAATCTGTCAAGCGCCGTATTTCCCAAGGAATCCACCATCATCTATTAGTTCGGAAGCCAGGGTCCGTTGTTCGAGACAGACATGCTAAATTCATTATCCACAGTTTTCGCGATCCAACTGACCAGCTGATTCGTCCTCCATAATTTCGGTAATATGATTTCATAGAGTAGTCACCAGACGTAATCAGAGTGCAGATATGCCGCAACGATTAGCTGAGCGACAAATGATCGGGTACCAATATCGTTATACGGACAGCCAAAGAGCGTACGTTCCATAATGGGGACCTCAGCTCACCCATCGCTTACGGGAGATCTCCATATCTATCCGTTTGGCCGAATCGAGAGACGCACCGTCGTCGCGAGCCAGTATCAGGACCTTCTGGGAGATCACAAACCGGAGGAAATCCTTTGTGTGACGCGTCTATGCAGCGAGCGCGACCTGACGGAATCGATCGTTGAGACGTTTGAAGGAGTCGGATACCCGAGGGTAACGTCGATTTCGGATTTCGCGACAGAGACGCTGCAAACGTTTATTCCGAAGCTAACCACACTATCCGACCACGAACGAATTGAGCTGCTGGCCGCGTTTCTCGATGAGCACGAGTGGGAAACCGAGTATCTCGCGACGGCTGCCGAACAGAACTCCTTCCAACAGGATATCGGGGCACTTCTCATCGATTTGGAGTCGCAGAATTCCTTGACACCGGCAGCGTATCAGTCGCCGGTCCTCAAGGAGATAGCCAGCGTCGGAGCGACGTTTCAGTCGCAGCTCGCTGATGCGGCATACGTCGATCGTCCATCGCTCATTCCACGAGCGACGACGGAGCTCGAAAACGCGACTGGGACGAGAGAGTTTCCCCAGCCGATCATCGAAACGGAAGTCATCCTCGTCGCCGATTTCGAGGAGTTCGCCGACGTTGAGCGAGGGTTACTCGCCGCGATGGCCAACGCAGTCGGGGCATCGGTCGTTGCCATCGCCGAGCGTGACAGCCGCCTCCTGAGCAGTTGGCGCGAAGCCGGCTCCATCGAGTCGCTCGCCGATGGACTTACACTTCAACCCCATCATCCAGACCGTGAGACGTTGACAGCACCGGCAGCCGTCGGTGAATACCTCGCCACCGGTGATCGACCAAGTGGGGCCGTCGACGGCGAGGATGTTGCCGTGATCGAGCGCGGGACGTTCCGCGAACAGATCTCCGCAGTCGCCGACGAGATCGAGCGCCTCTGTCGTATGGAGGACTACGAGCACGATGACATCACCATCGCGTATCAGGACTCCAGTGGGCCGGTCGAGGAAACCATCCGGCTCCTCCGCCGGCACGGCGTCCCGACTACGACCGTTGCGGTGAGCCAGCTCGGCAACGACCCAGCGGTCAAGGAGCTTACCGACCTGACAAAAGTCTGTGCAGGGGGGGTTGACGAGGAAACAGTCAGGACGAGCCGCGATCGGCTTCTCACCCTCGAATCAGTAACACCGACATTGCTCGAGCAACTCGCTGGCGCGCCCACGGCGGCAGCAGGGCTCTGGGACTGGCTGGGGGCTACTGACCTCAAACACCGGATCGGGAGCGAGTGGACCGAGCTCGAAACGAAGGAGCAGTTCCAGCACGTCAAGGAGGTGCTCCAACTCGCGGAGTTTCTCGACATGGAAGCGACACTCGACGGGTCCTGGGCCGGCTTCAACCTCGCGCTTAAGCGGGCGTTCAGGTACACCTCGCCACGGCTCGAGCATGTCGATACAGATCACGACGGCGGTGGCGTCCTGGTCGGGACGATCTACGGCCTCAAGCATGCTTCGAGCAAAGCGGTGTTCCTCCTGAACGTCACCGACGACGCATACCCCTCGATTCCCGACTTGACATCTCTGCTCCCGACGCGACAGCTGCAAGCGGAGTCAGCGTTCCCGATGCTCACTAGTCAGTCTGCCGCCGACGTCACCGACACGTTTCGGCCGGTCGTCGATCCACCGAACAACCCCTTCCACGCCTACTTCAGCCAGGTGAGTCGGCGACTGTTCGGCGTCGGCGCTCGAACAGCCGAGGAACGACTCTATCTCGGTGTGCCGAACGAGAGTGGGCAATCACTCGGGGACTATCTCCAGCCCTCGCGGTTCCTCGCCGAGCTCGTCGACACGTTCGAGTTCATCGAACCGCTGTCCGCGGAGAATGACTCGCCGATTGCGAGTCACGGCGGCGCAAGCGAGTTCGTGGTCGAGCGCGTCGACGACACTCTCGAAGCCGTTCGCCGAGCGAGCGTCGGCGGTGACACGGTCGATCTTAACGCCTATGAACAGGAACTGGCCGCCATTGACCAGCTGCTCGACCAACCGGATGCGACACCAGTAACCGACGCGCTGGCAGCCCGAATCGCGTTCCGCCGGGGGCTGGTCAGCCGTGACTGACCGCCTCTCACCATCGCGGCTGGCGACGTACATGACCTGCCCCCGGCAGTTCGAGTTCGACTACGTCCACGATCTCGAGGGACAGGACAGGGTGGATCTCCAGCGATATTTCGATCGGGGGCGAGTCCTCGACACATCGCTGCAACGAACGGCAGATTCGGTTGGCGAGGAGACAGCTACGGAGGCGGTGCAGCAGCTCGCACAGGAGAATTTCACCGAGGAGTGGGCGACTCAGACCGACGCTGCGAACTACCCGTCTCCCGCGTCGTATGAGCACGACCGTCGTGTCTGTGAGGCCGCGATCGAGGAATATCTGGACCCGCTCACCGACGGCGACGGCGTAATACATCTCAAGCGGTCAGTCGGGACGGAGGTTCACCTCGAATGGACTGACGACAAACTCGGGCGGCTACACGGGTATACAGACAACATCGTTCGGACCGCGGAAGGGTTCCTGATCATCGACTACAAAGCGACTTACAGCGGCCGCCGGTTTCCCAACAAGAACGGCTCGGACCTCGAGAGCCAGCTCGACGGCACAGGGCATTACCCCTCCCGGCTGAAGAAATGGCTCCAGATCGCGTTCTACTGTCGAGGTCTCACGGAACACGATCTGTACACCCCAGGTGACGAGATTCGATTTATGTTTTACGGTCTCATCGATCAGAAAAGCCGGACGCCGACAGACGACAAGTACACCGTGAGTGTTAGCGGGAAAGCGTGGAACATGACCGACCTCTATCGAGACTACGACGACGAGCTCTGGTCACACATCAGCGACAATATCGCCGAGCTACGAGCAGAATCGTTCGAGCCGGCTGGGGACGCCTGGAAATTGATTCAGGAGAACGCCTGCGGGGACTGTGACTATCAGATGGCGTGTGGCGACGCGCTCAACGAAAGGGTGCGATTCTCATGAGTGTATTCGATAAGGACGAAGACGTCGACGAGGGACCCAAAGGAAAACAGGGATCGATTGTGGGTTCCGACGCGTATCCGATGCGGGTGTTAGCTGGTGCGGGAACGGGGAAGACCTTCACTATGGTCCGGAAGATCGAGCGGTTACTCGAGACCGAGACTACCTCCCCCCAGAACATCCTCGCACTCACCTTCACGAACAAGGCGGCCGACTCGATGCGGACGAAGCTCAACGCCCGCATTGGCGCCGATGGCTATGATATCGATGCCTACACCTATCACTCGATCTGTCACGCGATTCTACAGGAGTACCCGTACCATGCTGGGCTCTCCTCCGGGTTCACCATCGCGAGCGATGCCGACAAGTATGAACTCGCACAGCGCAGCGTCAAGGAGGTCCCCTATCAGTTCTTGAATCCAGACGGTACGTACCGAGATTCACCAGAGGAAGTTCTGCTAGGCTTCATCAGCTCGATGAAACAAGAGGAGGTCCGGCCGGAGGCGCTTGAGGCTTATCTCCCCGAGCCGAGCGTACTGCTTCAACTCCACGAGATGGTCGACCGGATCGAGAACGCCGCACGGGAACACCTCCGCCGACAATCCGTCGGCGCCGACGGCATCAGCGGGTTCTGTAACGATCTGGAGACGTTCAGTCTGGAGCTCCAGCTCGAACAACAGAGCCTGGGTTCCTCGTTGTTTCTCGACGACGTTCAAGCCTATCTCCAACGGCTGATCGAGACAGTCGAGCAGTTCAAACAGAAGCTCCAGAACGAAACCGACGCCATCACGATTGGCGAGAAACAGGCCGCAGCACGTCTCCCAGGGGTGCTGTTCAGCGCGTATGGAACGGATGGTGAACAGATGACCCGAAAGAGCGATTTCCCGACCGGGATCCCCAAGCTCCCCTACACGCTGCTCGATCGACTGCGGTCGTATCTAGATGAGTGCCAGAAGGCCTCTGATCTGGTCCATGGCTATCGGACCTACGAGAACCGACGTCAATCGGCCGGACTGGTCGACTTTGATGACCTCATTATGGAGACGGTCTCCCTCCTCGAAGACGACGAGATCGCAACCGAGATCGCTGGGCAGTGGGAGTACATTTTCTGTGATGAGTTCCAGGACACAGACGGGATCCAATTCGAGCTCGTAACGACGCTTGCCGAACGCGCGGAGCTGTTCATCGTCGGCGACGATGACCAGGCGATCTACGAGTGGCGTGGCGCAGAGAGCGAGAACATCGGGACAAAACTCACCCACGCTTACGAAGGCGAACTAACCGACAAGGAACTCGATCTCAACTTCCGATCGAAACAGCCCATCCTGGACCTTGCCAACAATGCTATCAGTAGCCTCGAGGGGCGTGGGAGTGACAAGACACTCACTGCTTTCGGGGAGAACGCGGATGCCACCGACGGGGTTGCACACATAGACATTACCCCGCCCGACCACAGTGACCTTGACCGAAAAGAGAATCAGGCCGAGCAGATCACGGCCCTGGTTAGTGGGCTGCTGCGAGGCGATTTCGACACGGTTGACGACTCGTACGATCTCGGGGAGATCGCCGTTCTTGTCAGGAAGAATAGACATGCTCGGCCGGTGATCGATGCGTTCAGCGAAGCGGGGATTCCTTTCGAGCTCGTTGGCGATCTCTCGACAGAGTCCGTCGGCGTCGAAACGGTCGTCGCGTACCTGAGAGCGCTCGCGACGCCGTCAAACGATGTCACCGTTCGTCGTGTGCTGCTGATGCGCTATCGCCTGTCTGAAGAGGACCTCCGCACGCTCGCGGAATCCGCTGATCACCTCGTCGACGCCGTCCTGTCGGTCGATCCATCCGCCGTCGATGAGCCTGACCGTCTCATCGCCGCCCGTGAGGACTTCGAGCACCTGTTCAGTCGTCGAACGCAGCTCTCGGTCGAACATCTCTACTACGAACTACTGAACACGACAAACGTCGAGTGGTACCTCACCCGAACCGAGAGACGCGAACTCCGTGGGCTCGAAGAGCTGATTGCTGAGTATGGCGAACCCGCCTCTCAACCGCTGATCGGCGATGAGTTTCTCAACTATCTGGATCGTCACGACGATATCGCCGCGGCGACAGACGGTGACCCGACCGAGCAAACGGAGGGGGCTAGCGACGCCGTCTCATTTATGACAGTCCACCAAGCTAAGGGCCTCGACTTCCCCGTCGTTATCATGCCATCGTTGATCGCTGGAGAGTGGGCCCCGCGAGGACGTTCCTACGCCGAGCTTGTCGATGCAGTGGACGGGACGCCGTTCTGGGAAGGCGATCACCTTCGACGCGATCGGCAGGAAGCTCATCGGCTGCTGCACGTTGGTATCACGCGCGCCGAAGAGTATCTGTTCCTCTTTGGGCAGACAGATGCCCAATCCGAGACGGAGCGCGGCGTCACGCGAACGTACGCACAGGAATGGTTCAGTGAGAGTATCGAATGGGACCTCACGGCCACTTCGTTCCCGATCTGGGAGCATCTCCAGTCCAACCTCCCGGAGACAGCTCAAGACTGGACAGAAACTATCTCCGATCGTGAGATCCGCCGCGGGGATGCCGTCGCGACGTATGCTAATGGCGAGTTAGGTTACGAAGCCGCTATCGAGACGGTCCTTGAGAGAGCAACCGATCTCCTAGATGATGCGCTCAACAGCGATGCACCCGCGTCACTCGGTATCCCCGACGATGCGTTCTCGCCGATTCCCAATCCGACGATGCGGCGCCGACACAGCTACACCTCGATCGGGACTGTCGATGTCTGTGCGCGCCAGCACTACCTCAATCATATCGTCTACGCGTACAACCTGCCGGATGATGCTGGCGAGCGCTCGTCGAAAGGGAGTGAAGCGGCAGCCACTTCGAGCGGGAATAGGGTGTCCAACCAAGAGATTGGGACGCTCTTTCACGAAACGGCCGAAGCCGCTATTGATCATGGGCGAACGGAGCAACTGGCCTGGCAAGAGATCTGTGAGCGCCGAGCAGTCGAGCTCGGGATGGAACCCGCCGTCGATGGCGCGCTCAAATGTGTCGACCGATTTTTTGAAACGCCCGTCGTCGATTGGAAGTTACTCAGTGCTGAGCACTCCTTTGGGATCGAGATCGATGGCCACACCGTCGTCGGAGAAATCGACCTCCTCGCCCGACGCCCGGATGGCGAGCTAATCGTGCTCGACTACAAAGCGACTAACAAAACGAAGGGGGAAACGAATCGGCAACTCCCGCTGTATATTCTCGCCTGCCAGGACCTATTCGATGAGCCGGTCCAAACGGCGGGCTACGTCTACGTGAGTGACATCGGTCCAGAGATCGACCTCCGGACGTACGACGACGACCGCCTTGCTGCGGCGACAGACCGGATCAAGGAGGGCCTCGAAGCGGCCGACACGAGTTCGTACGCAGAGTACACAGCGGGAGACCACTGTCAGTGGTGTCAGCACAACGACCTGCCGTGTAGTGCTGTCGACCCCGACTAACGGAACCTCACTTCCACCTATGGGATAGATGGATCAACGTGCCTGTGCGTGTGGGCGAGAACCGGTTGCGTTAGACGGATATCTCGATTGAAGCTACATGACTGGCCCTGATGGGATGAAAGCCTGCTAAGTCCCATCAGGGGTGATGAGGGCCTATGCGATTGCGTTGAACCAACAGGAGACTGAGCGTAGCGTCCGGGTTTCACTCGTGTTCACGACGCTCGATGACGCATGGGCCGTTGAGTGGTCACTTGATGAGATTGAATCGATAAAGAAGCAGATCAGCGAGGAGATCTGGGAGCGGTTTGCCTCGCTTGAGCGCTAAAGCGTAAGCTGAACCCGCTGATGGCGAAGCGAATTCCCGTCCTGTGTGAAGAGTCCGACTATGGGCTTGCTCGAAGCTTGGCGTGCTCGCTTGGGCTCCGTGGTCCCGCCGAGTATGAATGGGAGTTCCTCGTTCCAATCAATACCAGTGCGGTGGAGATGGCCAGCAGCAATCGCATGGACGTGAGGACCAACAGATGCGAGTATATCAGCGACCGTGCATTCGGGCCATTCACTATTGCTGATCGGCTTAATCGATTGATGGATTGCTGCGATACCGAACCGATTGGTGGACGCGGGAGTGGGTGACCAGGTTGTAGACTCCCATCCCGTAGCCGGTGTGAAATCGCGGCCATAGAGAGCCAGCCCCTGGCCGACTAACTGCGGCGTTTCGTTAAGCTGCGTAACGAGTCCGTCTCGTTCGAACCCTCTGAAGACCTCTCGGCCGGCATCGCGCTCATGGTCCCCGTCTATCGAACAGAAGGGAATATCCCGCTCAGCCAACCGTGTGATTTGCTCCTGTGCCGCTTCTTTCACCGTGCAAGGGATACCATGCCGGTCATTATGGAAGAGATCTCCCGTATTGAGTACAGCGTCAACCTCGCGCTCTATTGCGATATCTATCGCCCGACGAAAGCCTGTCAGACACCGGCTTTCGGACGAATACCCTCCTGTCTTCGATAGTGAGGCTCCCAGATGAGAGTCTGAGATATGTAACAAAGATGTCTGCGACTGCAGACCTTGACCAGTAGTCGTGATCTTACGCTTGTACGCATTTGCACCAGTGTATCCAAGCTGACCCCAATCATGTTGTGAGTCGCGCTTGCCACTGATATGTGCAGCAACCGATGCTGGTTCACCTATGTATTCACAGCCGGAAACGAGACAAGTAACCGTTCCCAAGGAGGTTGTCGGCAGTTCATCATACAGTTCGACGTCTCCTATGACCGGTCCCTCCAGACCATCCTCCGAAGTGGTGTCCTGATTAACAGGGGTTCCGGTAGCTGTAACCCATTGTGGGTTAGATTCGGAAATCTCCCCGACTTTGATTTTGACCTCCTCATTAAGCTCTGCTCCGGGAACTTCGATCCGGATACCCTCCTTCTCAAGTAGAGGAACTCCCTCGGCAGATCGCTTGAGGATACGACCAGAGACGATATCTCCCTCTGAGAGGGCTCGATCAGTAGATTCTGTCCGTTCAGCGTACACGTCCTTCCGCAAATCAGAGTCCACGAGTTCAGCCTCATTCGGTCCAACCATCCGAACTTCGACCGTCTTCCCTATCGCCTCTTCCCGGACTGGGCCGACAATGAAATGACTGCCATCGTCCTTCTCGACCACACCATTCCCTTGATTACTGAGTCGGTCAATCGTGGCCCAGAAAGTCCGACCGCCTGAGTTACCCATTATTAATCAGACCTCCGTATTCGTCAAAATGTTTTCCGACAATTCTGCGACGACAGCTCATCTCGTCGCCTCGTATTCAGCTGTGACTGCACGATCACGTCGAAGTTTCTCACGAACGTTCTCGCTTCGGCAATCGACATCCAGACGCCGGCGTTGCCAGTCCTCCCCAGATTTGCCGTTCCACACCCCGTACAGCGTTACCTTTGGGAGTCGCAGAACCCCGAACAGCACCGAGAGCGTGTAGAGCGCATCCTGCAGTTCGTCCCACGTGACGGTCACCTTCCGTGAAATATCAACTGGGAAACTCACATGTTGTGCAAGTACCCCAGCCTCACGAGTTAGCTCGACGAACCCGTGGTCGTTACTGAGGAGAATAACTCGCTTTCGACTATCTTGGTCGTACTCCGCGTAGGCGTCCACGATAGCTTCGTCGCCCGTCTCACTCTCGATCGTATCCGCATACCGATGATCGCGGAGACGGCGGTACTCGTAGAGCCCGAGGAACCCTTCACGATTCGCCCCAGCTGGCTGATTGTCCAGCCGCGCGAACTCGGACCCGAACGCATCCTCGAGGGCTCGCGTCTCGTAGTGGTTGTAATGCCAGTTGAGTTCCTCGTAGATACCCGTCGCGAGGGCAAAGCCATTGACTGGACTCCGTCCTTTGTCGTCACTGTATCGCTCCGGATCCAGTCGGAGTGCATCCGGCATCCGCCAGGCGAGGAGGTTCGTATCGATGCCCAGTGCCACGGGCTGATGGCCAGCGTCGAGGTCGGGATACCCCTGTCGGCGGAAGAACGTCTCCACGTCCTCGCGATTTTCGATGTCGACGAGGCCACCAGCAACGAGCGCTCGGATGTAGGTGTCTTTGTCGGGCAGGTCGTCGTAGGCCTGTTCACCATACGTCGTGTGGAGTTCCTCGCAGGAATCCTGGTACGTGAGCGCCCCCTGCGTGAATCGGACCGTGGTTGCGACGGGATCAGAGAGGTCGATCTCGAGGAGTTCTCCGATCTCTTCACACGGGTGCCGAACACTAACCAACGTAATACCCTCCGTGTACAGCGCGTTGAGGAGATGCGTGATGTGGTGGCGAGCAAGCTGCATTAGAAAACCTCCTGGAAGTCGACGAGTTCGATTACTGGTCTGGGGACATCGGGGTACAATCGGCCGTAGAAGCGGTTATTCGAGACGTAGAGATAGAAGACGTGGTCGGCCTCGAACTGAATCCCCGCCTGGAACGCAATCGCCGACATGAACTTTCGACCAGGAGTGACGTCGACTGCCGCCGTACCCCCGTCGGCCTGTATCTGGGCAATCGGTTCACGAAAGTGCTCGACGATCCCCTGGAAATCTGTCTCCGTGTCGAGCTGCGTCACGGAGAGGTCAGGATCCTCACTGCCGTATTCGACGACCACACGCTCCATCATGGATGTGATTTCTTCGAATTGATCACCGATACCAGGATTATCCAGCACGTACAATTTCTCCGGGAGATATCCCTCTTCACAGGCCGCAATCAGGGGATTAATCACCGCCTCAAGGTTCGTGCTCATAGTTGTGAGCCACGCATCGACCATTACGCATCAACCCCCGACTGGGCGGTGCTAGCTTGCCATTGCTCGTGCTCGTTCTCCGGATGCCGGACCGCTACTCGTCGAAGCGATTCGCACATCACGGGGCTCTCTCCGACCATCGTTGTCGACGTCACTTGGCCGTGCTGGGATGCGATCTCCTCTGTACTGTTGAATTCGACTGGCCGACTGAGTGCGTCACGGCAGGCTAGCCCGAGGAAACATGCCTCTGCATTATGTTCAATTGTCATTGGATCATGATGTCCTCCCCCTCATATAATTCTGCGCTGTCGAAGGCCGTCCGAGTGTCACCACATGAAAGGAGACGTCGTCGCACAGATGCGATCGTTCGGCCCCATCGTCAATGTACGTGAGTTCGAATCCGGGCGCATCGGCGTGGTCGTCGAGAAACGGTGACAGCATCGAGACGTTCGCAGGCACAATTCCGGCAGACGACGGAAGTCCACCATCGGTCTTTAGCTTACGAACCCATGGGAGGTCGGGATGGATTTCACCCCGTTCGGCCGCGGGAACGAACTCCCAAGCGTGGTAGTGCTCCCACCCGTCGACATCACTCAGATCGAGGTCGTCGACAACGACGTAGCCGTCCGCGTCCGGATGTAGGTCAGCGATGAGTGATAGCCGCTCGCACCGGAGCGGGAACTGCTCGTACCGACCGTCAGGCTGTTTCCCGCCGAGCCACTCGTCCCAGCTGTCGGGGTGGCGGCCGACGATGTTGACGACACCCGGAATTGCGGCCTCCTCGGCTAGCTTCAGATTGCCGATCGCGTAGACCGCGTGCGGCGTCTCATGTGCGAGATGACGTACCCACTTCAGCGGGACAGCGTCGTGGCGGGGATGTGGATTCACGTCGACGGTCCTGTCACGGTCGAACGCGAACACGAGCATCAATCACTTATCTCACGCGGCGTCGTGGGCGCCTGCTCGCACAGCGTTCCCAGAAGCTCCAATTCCTGCCGCATGGTCTCATCTCCCACGGTCTCCATCTCATCTGCAAGGTAGCTGCGAAGCTGGTCGAACTCCTCGGTATATCGGTCGGGTACGACCAACGGCACAGACTCGCGTTCGTGCTGCCCGCGCTGGTCGGGGAGCAGCCAGTCGTCGACGCCAGTCGCTGTGTCGGCCCGATCGTGGAGGTCAGCTGCCCACCCCCGGAGTTCGCGAGCGTACCTAGCCAGCGCGACCGCCTTCCGGACGCCGTCGTGGGCGTACGTGCCGGACTCGTCAGGAACGTCGACGGTGATGCGCTCGGTGTACTCGCCACC
>Ga0209946_1000481_pt1 | contig 16472 bp, 26 predicted proteins | sample SalPon2_A_H2O_MG_FD_185704 | JGI IMG/M metagenome (GOLD analysis project Ga0209946, IMG submission 185704) | Salt pond water microbial communities from South San Francisco under conditions of wetland restoration - Salt Pond MetaG R2_A_H2O_MG... | ecosystem: Environmental > Aquatic > Non-marine... | reverse complement strand
GCCGAGCGCGGCGAGCGCGACCGCGCCGCTCGTCGCCGACCCGCTCGCGAACGCGTAGAGGTACGCCGGGTAGAGGATCGGACACGGGAGCAGGCCGTGGAGCGCGCCGAGACCGACGATCCCGGGACCGTTCGCCAGCCGGTCGACGTACCCCGTGAGCCAGCCGGTGACGCGGTCGAGCCCCGGCAGGTGGACCCCGCCTGTCGCCCCGCCGAGGGCGTACCGGACACCGACGACGATGACGGCCGCGCCGACGCCGAGGCCGACGATCCCTCGAACGGCTTCCGCCGCCCCCGTGAGCGTCGCGGTCGTGACGAGCACCGCCCCGCCGAGCGCGCCGAACGCCGCGCCGATGAGAGTGTAACTCGTCGCCCGCCCGAGGTTGAACAGGGCGTGCTGGCGGACCTCGTAGGTGGTGAGGTGGCTGCCGCGGCGGTCGGTCGCAGCGTCGGGACCGCCGCGCGTCCGTCCGCCCGTCGCGCCGCCGTCCGTTCGCTCGCCCGACTCCTCGCGCATCCGTCCGGCGTAGACGGTGACGAGCGGGCCACACATCCCGATGCAGTGGGCTCCGCCGAGGACGCCGATGGTGAGAAACAAGAGGACGTCGACTCCGAGGAGCGTCGAGATGACCATGTGAACTCAGTCGGTCTCGATTGGGGTCGCGTGCGGTAATGGGTTTCGACGGGCGGGTCGGTGCGGTCAGCAACTGCGGGCGGGTCGGTGCGGTCAGCGACGAGTGTCGCCCCGACGCGGCGGGTCACTCCTCCACGGTCACCGTCCCGACCATCCCGCCGGTGAGGTGTGGGATACAGACGTAGTGGTGCGTGCCCGGAACGGTGAACGTGTGCGAGAAGCGGTCACCGGTCTCTAATCCGCCGCCGAACTCGCTCTCCCACTCCGTCAGCGCGGTCTCGTAGTCGTCGTAGCCGCCGGACGCGAAGTACGCCGCCCCGTCGGGGAGCCGACTCGCCGTGACCGTGTGGGTGCGCGCGCTCGTGTTCTCCCAGACGACGGTGTCGCCGACGGCGACGGTTATCTCCGCCGGTCGGAACGCAGACGCCATCATTCCCACGTCGTACCCCGGCTCTCCGCCGACGCCGGCACAGCCGGCGAGGCCGACCGAGACCCCTGCGGCCCCGAGCGCGCCGGCTCGCCGGAGGAACCGTCTGCGGTGCATACCGAACCTGAGGGCTCCGGTCGTTTCAATATCGCGGTCGCCCCCGCTGAGCGGGAACGCCTCTGCAGCCGTCTACCCAGTCCGATCGGCCCGCAGATGCCTGATTCACCCGTCCGATGGGTCTGCGAATACTCGACCGAACCGCGCGCCTCCGGCGATCTCGGGTGAATATATTCACACTACCCAACTGGTTGGGCTCTATTGTTAGGCCGTTTCGCGCGTAACGTCCGGACGCTACATGATCGAGACTGCCGCGTTCGACCTGCTGGTACAGGGCGGCGTCCCGCTCGGGACGACACAGACCGAGGCGTATCAGGCGGTGCAAGCCGACCAGCTGTTGAACGCGTCGTTCTGGGTGAACATCGCGCTCGCGGGACTGTCGATCCTCCTCTTCGTCTTCATGGGACGGTCCGTCGAGGACCCGCGCGCCCAGCTAATCTTCGTGGCGACGCTCATGGTCCCGCTGGTTTCCATCTCCAGTTACGTCGGGCTCACCTCCGGGCTCACGATCAGCTTCCTAGAGATGCCCGCGGGACACGCGCTCGCCGGCGAAGAAGTGCTCACGATGTGGGGCCGGTACCTCACGTGGGCGCTGTCGACGCCGATGATCCTGCTCGCGTTGGGGCTTCTCGCGGGCTCGAACGTCACGAAGCTGTTCACGGCCATCGCGGCGGACATCGGTATGTGCGTCACCGGGCTGGCGGCCGCGCTGACCACCTCCTCGTATCTCCTCCGATGGGTCTGGTACGCGATCAGCTGTGCGTTCTTCGCCGTCGTCCTGTACGTCCTCCTCGTCGAGTGGGCCGAGGACGCCGAGGTCGCCGGGACGGCCGAGATATTCGACACGCTGAAGCTCCTCACGGTCGTCCTCTGGCTCGGCTACCCGGTCGTCTGGGCGCTCGGCGCGGAGGGGTTCGCGGTGATCGACGTCGCCGTTACCTCGTGGGCGTACAGCGGCATGGACATCGTCGCGAAGTACCTCTTCGCGTTCCTCCTGCTCCGCTGGGTGGTCGAGAACGAGCGAACCGTCGCGAGCATGGCGTCGGGACTCGGAGCCGCGACCCGCAGCGCGTCGGGCACGGACGACTGACCGACGGCGACTCGGGTACGACCGAAACGAACGCGCGGTCGCCGAGAGACAAGCGCTAAACCCGCGGCGGCGGTGTCTGAGGTATGAAACAGGCCATCGTCGCCCGAACCGACATCGGGATGGGGCAGGGGAAGCTCGCGGCGCAGGTCGCACACGCGTCGTTGTCGGCGTATCAGGACGCCGGCAGACGCGCCCGAAAGAAGTGGCAGGGGGAGGGACAAAAGAAGGTCGTGCTCAAGGGCGACTCCGAGAGCCAACTGTTCGCGCTGGCCGACAAGGCGGAGACGGAGGGGATCCCCTACGCGGTCGTCCGCGACGCCGGCCACACGCAACTGGAGCCGGGGACCGTCACCGCGCTCGCGGTCGGACCCGCCCGCGACGAACTGGTCGACCGCGTGACCGGCGACCTCTCGCTGTACTGACCGATGACGGACGAGAGCCCCGACAGCGATAGGACCGACACGTCGGTCCCGCTCCGCGAAGGCCACCCGATAGAACACGCGGTCGGTATGGACCACTACGTCAGCGCCGCAGACGGAATCGGGGGACGGCTCCGCGAGACGCCGGACGACTTCCGCGTGCGAGAACTGGAGGCGTTCGAGCCGGAGCCGATAGACGTCGACCCCGGAAGCTACCCCGAACTCGTCGTTCGGGTCACGCTCCGCGACTGGGATACGAACGACTTCGCGCGACGGATCTCCGACGCGCTCGGAATCAGCCGCGAGCGCGTCTCGTGGGCGGGAACGAAGGACAAACGCGCGGTCACGACCCAGCTTTTCACCCTCCGCGGCGTCGACCCCGACGATCTCCCCGAGATCCGCGGGGCCGAGACCGAGGTCCTCGGACGCGCCGGGCGCGGGCTCACCTTCGGCGATCTCGCCGGCAACGCCTTCGAGATACGGGTCACGGACGCGGTCGCGGACGCTCCCGACCGGATCGCCGACGTGACTCGGGATCTCACCGCGTTCGCGAGCGGCGGAGACGGAGCCGACGGGGTCGAAACCGGCGGCACGGTCGTCGACGGCGCGACCGTCGGCGTCCCCAACTACTTCGGCCAGCAGCGGTTCGGGAGCCGCCGGCCGGTCACCCACCGCGTCGGGCTCGCCATCGTCCGGACCGATCCGCGGGAGGCGGTCCGGCTGTACGCAGGCAATTCGGCCCCGGCGGAGCCGGACGACACGCGGGCCGCGCGCGACCGGGTCGACGCCGCGTTCGGCGTGAGCGGAGAAGCGGGCGAGGCGAGCGACGCGTCGGTGGAGGCGAGCGCGGACGGCACCGGCGACGGCGACTGGGCGGCCTGTCTCGACGACATCCCGCGAAAGCTCCGGTTCGAGCGCTCGATGATTCACCGGCTCGCGGACCGAGATGTCTCCCCGGACGCCCCGCGCGATCACGACGACTGGTGGCACGCGCTGGAGGCCGTTCCGTCGAACCTCCAGCGACTGTTCGTCAACGCCGCGCAGTCGGTCCTGTTCAACCGGATCGTGAGCGAACGCCTCCGACGCGGGCTCCCCTTCGACCGTCCCGTCGCCGGCGACGTGGTCTGTTTTTCCGACGCCGACGCGCCCGACGAGCTGTACGCGCCGGACACGGATCGACTCCAGCGCGTCGACGCCGACCGCGTCTCCGTGGTCACCCGCCACTGCGAGCGGGGCCGGGCGTTCGTCACCGCGCCGCTCGTCGGCACCGACACCGAACTCGGCGACGGCGCGCCCGGCGACATCGAGCGCGAGGTGCTCGATGACGCCGGGATCGAACCGAGCGACTTCGCGCTGCCCGACGAGTTCGACTCGGCCGGGACCCGGCGGGCGATCCTCCTCCGGTCCGATCTCGACGTGACGGTCGACGGCGGCGACCCGCGGTTCGGGTTCGCGCTCCCGAGCGGATCGTACGCGACGGTCCTCCTCAGGGAGTTCACGAAGTCGGGCCCCCTCGACGGCTGATCGACAGAACGGACGGCGGACAGTCCGGGCCTCACTCGAGTGATTTCCCCCGGTTCTGGAACTCGCCGCCGCACTCGCACGTTCCGGGGTGAGTCTTCGACGAAACGAGCCGTCCGCACTGAAGACACTCGTACGTGGACTCGGAGTCCGGGCTGTTGACGGCCTCGACGTCTTGGTTATGAGGCATACTGGTTATCTATCGACCCCGACAGATAATATTAATCCTGATAGGTATATAAGGACAATATAGGTAGTGTACCTCTCCCTCCACCAGCTCGAATCACTCGTCTCACGCCGCCGGCGGTGCGGGTACGGCGACTCTCTCGTCCGTGGCTACTCGTCGTCGCCACCCGATAGACGCCGCCCGCACCACAGCGCGAGAGCGGCGATGCACAGGCCCTCGACGCGCGCGACGGTGTACACCCACGGACGGAGTTCGTACTCGGAGTCGTCCGTCGTCGCTAGCGACATCGCCGCATCGGCGAGACGCCTCGGAAACAGGAACTCGACGACACCGAAGACCGCGAGCAGTGCTCGTAGTATCATGATTTATGATTAGGTTAACGCGTATAAATCGATGCCGGCGATTCGCTCGGTCTGAGAACGGCGATTGACGCCGGCTCGGGATAGACTGATCCATACATCTGGATCCAATCGACGTTTCTCGGTCGGAAACACCCACGATACTGTGTCCCGTTCCGAGCCGTTTTTGTGCGCGAGTCCGCAATCGAGCGCATGACCCGAATCGTCGTCATCGACCTCCACGGCCAGTTCACGCACCTCGAACGGCGCGCGCTCCGCGACCTCGGCGTCGACACCGATATCGTCTCGGCGGACACGCCCGCGGACGAGGTGGACGCAGACGGGATCGTCCTCTCCGGCGGCCCCGACATGGACCGCGTCGGCAACGCGCCCGACTACCTCGACGGCGACGCGCCCGTCTTCGGGATCTGTCTCGGGATGCAGCTGATCGCGCGCGAGCGCGGCGGTGCGATCGGCGGCGGCGACTACGGCGGCTACGCCGACGTCGACGTGGAGATCGTGGACGACGAAGACCCGCTCGTGGGGTCGCTCGCGCCCGAAACCCGCGTCTGGGCCTCTCACGCCGACGAAGTGAAAGAACTGCCCGAGGGGTTCGTCCGAACCGCTACCTCCGACGTCTGTGGCATCGAGGCGATGGCAGACGTCGAAGCGGGCCACTACGGCGTCCAGTGGCACCCCGAAGTCGCCCACACCGAACGGGGCGACGAGGTCTTCGAGAACTTCGTGGCTATCTGTGAGTCGGCCTAGCTCGACCCGCTTCGGGAGAGCGGTCGCCAGGTTGTCGCCGTCGCGTCACGCGTCGTCGCCGCGTTCTTCGCTCGTTCGTACGGTCAACACCGGCACCGAGCTGTGGCGGACGACCCGCTCGGCGACGGAGCCGGCGGAGAGGAACCGACCGAGCCCGCTCCGTCCCTCCGTACCCATCACGATCAGGTCGACGCCGTAGTCGCCCGCGGCGTCGAGGATCTCCTCGTGTGCTCGTCCGCGCCGGAGGTGTCGATCGACGGGAACGCCGTGGCGCTCGCCCGCGGCGGCGACCGCGTCGAGCGCGCGCTCACCGCGGGCCTCCTCGCGTTCGACGACCATATCCCACTCGGCCGCCCCCGCGATCGACTCGTCGACGACGAACAGCGCATGGACCCGAGCGTCAGCGAGCGCGGCGAGTTCGCAGGCGTGTTCGACGGCGGCGTCGCTCCCGTGACTCCCGTCGGTCGGACAGCAGATCGCGTCGTACATCACTCGGGTTGCGTCAGCCTGCCGGGTCGCCCCGAGACGGAACCCGCCGGGATCACAGTCGGTACCGACGGACGTGCTCGGTCCCGCAGCTCGGACACTCCCGCCGGTACTCGACCGTCGCTCCGGAGGTAGCCGCCTCCCACTCACTCTCATCGTCGATGAACCCGCACTCCTCACAAGCGTGTCGCCGCCCGTCGAACCGCGCTCGGAGTCGATCGAAGGCCGAGGTTCCGCCGTAGCTCGATGACATATGTTATTGGTACACAATATAATTATTAATAAGTAACGACGAGCGACCGCGACAGCGGCGGCTCGCGGTTCGTAGACTACGGATACGAGTGGCTGCGACCGTGAGAAGGGCCGCGGTCAGGCCGTGCCGAGTCTCCCGGGCCGCCTCACGCTGCGAAGAGTTCGTCGACCGCGTCGCCGGCGGTCTCGGCGGCTTCCCGGGCCACAGCGTCGGGGTCGGGTTCGACGCCGTCGGGCACGTTGAGGTACACGTCGACGTCGAGGAGACCGTCTTCGAACGTGACGGTCACGTCCAAGTCGGTCACCGTCGACTGGTCGTAGTGTTTGAACACGACTCCCTCGGCCGCCTCGGCCGCGGCGTCCACGACCGCGGCGTCGCTCGGACCGTCGGCCGAACGCTCACCGCTCGATTCGTCGCTCATCTCGGCTTACGCGCCGCCCGCGCCCGGACCGCCCGGACCCATCGGACCGCCGCCAGCGCCGCCCTGGAGCATCTGCTGGAGTTCGCCCTGCAGGTCGTCGAACTGCTCTTCGACGCGCTCTTCCTGCTTTTCGAGCTGCTCGGCGCGCACTTCGAGCGAGTCGACCTTGTTTTCGAGGTCCGCGCGGGCGGACTCGTAATCGGTCTCGACGAGGACCTCGCCGATCTCGCGGTACATTCCGGCGTCCTCGTCGACATCTTCGAGGGCGTCGAGTGCGGTCTTCGACTCGTTGAGCGCAGACTTCGCCTGCTCTTTCTGTTCTGCGACCTGCTGGGCGGTCTCTTGGAGTTCCTGCAGCTCCTCGATCTTCTCCTGTGCCTCGGGCGGCATGTTCCCTTGCATGGACGGAACGTGGCGACCCGGACGGAAAAACCCCCGACTTCTCTACCGAAGAGGCGGATCGGCGCGTCAGCCGACCAAGTGCCGGAAATCGACCGAATTGCCGTTCGTTCGTATGCTGTCATCGCTTGCTCGTGACGGCGGCACCGAGGCGACGACGCGATCGGCACGCACCCGTGCGGCCCGACCGGCATCTCCTCACCTCCCGCTCGCGTCGATGACCTGCTCCGTGACCGCGACGAGGCGGGACCAGCTGTTAATCCCGGCGCGGAGCGCGACGAGGTCGTCGGCGACGACGCGGACGCGGACCGCCTCACCGTCGCGTTCGACCGTCGCGCCCGAGCGGTCGTCGTCGATCTCACCGACCTCGGGCCCGAGCGCGTCGTCGACGAGCCGGGCGTGTCGCTCGGAGGAATAGATGAACGAAAGAGTCGTTTCGTGTCTGCGTGCCATCGGGGGATCGCCACGGTCGGCGCTTCGTCGGACGGCCTACTCGACGTTGACTTCCTTCACGCCGCCGCCGCGCTCTTTCAGGAGGACGCGGTGGCCGCAGTACGGGCAGCGCACGCCGCCGTACTCGTCGAGGGTGACATCGCGCTTACAGCGGGAGCACTTGTAGCTCATCTACCTACTCCTCGTCGGCGAGCGCGGCGCGGATGGAGCGGCGGACGGTGCGGCCACCCGGCGTCTCGGGGCGGTAGGCTCCGCCGGTGAACGTCTCGCCCGTCTCCTCGTTGACCCAGATGCCCGTCCCGACGCGTTTGACGTCGTCGCCGTCGACGGTCGCGTTGCGCATCTCCTCTTCGATGTCCTGAACCCGCTTGCGGGAGACGCGGCCGTAGCGAGCGCCGAATCGGCCCGCACTCCCGGTGCTTCGTGCCTTGTCCTCAGCCATAGTGAGTGCGAATACCGCCAGCGCGGGTAAAAAGGCTACGAGTTGGGGGCGTCAAACGTCGTCGGTGCCGCGGTCGGCCGGACCGATCGCGCTCGCGGCGTGTCGCCGACCGTAACTACTAATACTACTTAGTAATATCACTTGGTTGTATGCACGGATACGACGGCTTCGCAGACGTGAGCGAGACGGACGTAACGCAAGCGATCGGCACCGAGTGGACCGACGGGTTCCTCGATTTCACCGAGTCGGAGGTCATCATCCTCGGCGGCGGCCCCTCCGGACTGATGGCCGCGAAGGAGCTTGCAGAACGCGGCGTGAAAGTGATGATAGTGGAGAAGAACAACTACCTCGGCGGCGGGTTCTGGCTCGGCGGCTTCCTGATGAACACGGTGACGGTCCGCGATCCGGCCCAGGAGATCCTCGACGACCTCGACGTCGACCACGAGCCGGTCGAAGGCGTCGACGGCCTCTACACCGCCGCCGGCCCGGAGGCCTGTTCGGGACTCATCAAGGCCGCGTGCGACGCCGGCGCGCGCGTCCAGAACATGACGGAGTTCACCGACCTCGTGATCCGTGAGGACCACGAGGTCGGCGGGATCGTGATGAACTGGACGCCGGTCCACGCGCTCCCGCGCGAGATCACCTGCGTCGACCCGATTGCGGTCGAGTCCGACCTCGTGATCGACGCGACCGGCCACGATGCGGTCGCCATCAGCAAACTCGACGAGCGCGGCGTGCTCTCCGCGCCCGGGATCGAACACGCGAAAGAACACAACACCGGGATGGACCAGACCGACGACGGTCAGTACGGTGCACCCGGCCACGACTCGCCCGGTCACGACTCGATGTGGGTCGGCGAGAGCGAAGACGCCGTCGTCGAGCACACCGGCGTCGTCCACGACGGCCTGATCGCCTCGGGGATGGCGGTCGCGACCGCTCACGGACTCCCGCGGATGGGGCCGACGTTCGGCGCGATGTTGGTCTCGGGTAAGAAGGCCGCTCAGAGCGCGCTCGACGAACTCGACGTGAACGAACCGGAAGTCAGTCTCTCCGCTGGCAGCGAGCCGGCCCCGGCCGACGACTGACTGAGAAACGCTGTGCCCGTCGGATCAGTTCTCGCGGCGGGCGAACGCGAGGTTACCGGAGACGTTCTTGATGTAGGCTTTGACCGTCTCGCCTTCCTGTGCCCCGGGGACGAAGACCGTGTACTCGCCACGCTCCGCGACCCCGTCGCCCTTGCGGCCGGTGCCGACGATCTCGAGTTCGTACGTCTTGCCCGACTCGATGGCCTCCTCCTGGCGCTGGGTGTTCTGCGTGTTCTGTTTCGCGACCGGCCGGAACGCCCCACAGGCCTCACAGCGGAGCATCGGCGTGCGGTTTTCCGTCTCCAGTCGCGTGTCGGGGAGGCCACACTCCGAACAGGTGACGAACGACTCGATGTACGAGTCGATGGCGGCCTGGAAGTCGCGCTCGCGGAAGTTCCCGCTGTAGCGGGCACGGCCGTCCTCGTACTGGCCGGCGGTACCGAGTTCCTGCTGGATCTTCGAGTGGACGTGCTCCGGGTCGCGGCTCAAGGCGTCCGCGATGGCGGAGAGGTTCGTCAGACGCGTGAACGCGCCGTCCTTCTGCGTCTCCGGGTCGGGAACCGACAGCCGCTCGTCGGATCCGCCCAAATCCGGCACCTCCTCCATCGCGCGGTCGAGGCTCGATTCGTAGTCCATACGCGAGCGGACGACCGCGCGACGGAAATCGCTTCCGGGTTCGGAACGGCCGAAGAAAACCGGGTCGGGACCGAACCGAGGCGCAGACTGACGGGAGACCGACGCACCGCTTTCGGTGTGGCGTTCGTCCAGAAGATAGCGGGAGGTAGATTTGAACTACCGATCTCCGGGTTATGAGCCCGGCGGAATCTCCTGGCTATCCCATCCCGCTATCGTATCAAACTCGCGTGCAACTGTTAAGGGTTCTGATCCCGTCGCCCGTGTGCGATTCGTCCACGATGCGTTTATATATCCATCCCGTCCGCGGCGGCATCTCACTCCCCGTCGCTTGCGGCGGTCGCGTACTGACGGCGGACCCAGATCGTCGCGAGGCTCCCGACGGCGAACGTGATCGGAAGGACGGCCTCGGCCGGGTCGCCGGAGAGCAGCCGCGGTGCCGTTATCCCCGCCATCAGCGCGAATATCAGTCCGAAAAGTCCCGCGATCGGCTCTATGTACCCGCCGGTGGCCGGCGTCCGGCCGGAGTCGTCGCTCATATCCACTCCCTCGTCGCCGGTCCGATAAAACCCCACGACGACGCACGCCGGTCCCCCGACAACTCCCCACGCCAGTTGCAGCGGCCGCAAACACTATCATAGATCATAAATAGTGATAAATTGATGCGAAAACCGTTACTCACGACGGACTTTCTCGACCGAGCGCGGCGTCACTACGCCGATGAAGAGGCCGTGCTCGCGGTCGACGGAACGCGATACACCTACGCCGAGCTCGGCGACCGCGTGGACCGGTTCTCGGCCGCGCTCCAGGACAGGGGGATCGAGAAGGGCGACCGCGTCGCGGTGTTGGACCCGAACACGCACTACCACCTCGAAGCCGCCTACGGGGCGATGCAGGTCGGCGCGGTCCACACGCCGCTCAACTACCGGCTCACCCCCGACGACTTCGCGTACATGCTCTCCGACGCGGGCGTCGACGCGATCTACGCCGACGCCGAGTACGCGGCGAACGTCGAGGCCGTCCGCGAGGAAGTCCCGACAGACATCTTCCTCACGAACGACGCCGACGCGGTCGAGGGCGACTGGGAGTCGGTTGACGACGCGCTCGCGGATGCGGACCCCGCGGCCTACGACCGCCCGGAGATGGACGAGGACGACGTGATCACGATAAACTACACTTCCGGGACGACCGGCGACCCGAAGGGCGTCTGTCGCACCCACCGCGCCGAGACGCTGCACGCGTATCTCATCACCATCCACGAAGAGATCACGGACGACGACGTGTACCTCTGGACGCTCCCGATGTTCCACGTCAACGGGTGGGGACACATCTACGCGATCACGGGAATGGGCGCACGACACATCTGCACGCGCGGCGTCGACGTCGCCGACGCGTTCGATCGGATTCGCACCGAGGACGTCTCGTACTTCTGTGCGGCACCGACCGTCCTCAACATGTTCGGCGACCACCACGCCGACCACGGCGGAGCGACGACCGGAGAGAACCCGGTGCGGGTCGCGACCGCCGGTGCCGCGCCGCCGGAAGCGACGATCCGCACGGTCGAAGAGGAGTTCGGCTGGGAGCTGAAACACGTGTACGGCGCGACCGAGACCGGACCGCTCGTGACCACGTCGGACGCCAAGCGGCACTACGAGCCCGACTCCGACGACCGGTTCGCCGTGAAAAAGACGCAGGGAATCGGGTATCTGGGGACCGACGTCCGCGTCGTCGACGAAGACGGCGACGACGTGCCACCCGACGGCGAGACGATAGGCGAAGTCGTCGTCCGCGGCAACCAGGTGATGGACCGCTACTGGGAGAAGCCAGAGGCCACAGCGGACGCCTTCTCCGAGCGGCTGGAGGGGTACTACCACATGGGCGATCTGGCCGTCGTCGACGAGGACGGCTTCATCTCCATTCAAGATCGGAAAAAGGACATCATCATCTCCGGCGGTGAGAACATCTCCTCTATCGAGTTGGAGGACACCCTCTTCGAACACGAGGTCGTCGGCGACGTGGCGGTCATCCCCGTCCCGGACGACCAGTGGGGAGAGACGCCGAAGGCGTTCGTCGTTCCCGAGGGCGGCGACCCCGCCGACGCCGGCGCGACGACCGAGGAACTGCGCGAGTTCGTCCGCGAGCGCGTCGCGACCTACAAGACGCCCGGCGAGGTCGAGTTCGTCGCGGAGTTGCCGACGACCGCGACGGGGAAGATCCAGAAGTACGAGCTCCGCGAGGAAGAGTGGGACGACGAGGACCGGATGGTCGGGGAGGGGTAGCTACTCCTCGCCGAGCAGGCTGTCGACGAGTTCTTCGGGATCGAACAGCGTGATGTCGTCGTACCCCTGACCGGTGCCGAGAAAGAGGATCGGCTTGCCGGTAACGTACGCCACGGAGATCGCAGCGCCGCCGGAGGAGTCGGCGTCGGCCTTGGTGAGGATCGCGCCGTCGATCTCGGCCGCGTCGTTGAACTCCTTCGCGCGGTTGACCGCGTCCTGTCCCGCGACCGCCTCGTCGACGAACAGCGTCATGTCGGGGTCGACGACGCGGTCGATCTTCTCCAGTTGCGCCATCAGGTCGTCGCTCGTGTGGAGCCGACCGGCCGTGTCGCCGAGGACGACGTCGACGCCGTTGGCCTCGGCGTACTCCACGCCGTCGTAGATGACGGCCGCGGGGTCGCCGCCCTGATCGTGCGCGATCAGTTCGCGGTCCAGTCGATCGGCGTGCTCTGCGATCTGCTCGTTTGCGCCCGCCCGGTAGGTGTCGCCGTTGGCGAGCACGGACGAGTACCCCCGCTCGTCGAGCCACTCGGAGAGCTTCGCGATACTCGTCGTCTTCCCGACGCCGTTGACACCGGTGAAGACGATGGTCACGGGCTTTTCGGCCTCGGCGATCCGCTCTTCGAAGTCGAACTGTCCGACGGCGATCACGTCGAGTAAGGCGTCGTGAAGCGCCGATTCGACGAGTTCGCCCGTCGTCTCCACCTGCTTTCGCGACTCGCCGAGCATCTTCTCGCGGACGGTGTCGAGGATGCGCTCTGCGACGCTCATCTCCACGTCACTCTCTAAGAGCGCCATTTCGAGGTCCCACAGCGGTTCCTCTAGGTCCTCCTCCTCGATGATGATCCGGCCGGTCGCGAACGCCTTCGCGCGCTGGAACGTGCTCGGTTCGTCGTCTCCGTCGTCTGTCTCGTCTGCCGACACCGCCGAGCCGTCGGTCGCGTCAGCGGCGTCGCTAGCCGATATTGGCGAGCCGCCGCTGTCTGCGTCGTCGTCGGCCGCCGTCTCGTCTGCGGTCCCGTTCTCGCCGGCCGGCGACTCGTCGTGCGCTTCGGGCTCTTCGACCTCGGCGCTCTCCTCGACGTCCTTCCGGAACCCGGAGAGCTTGTCTTTCAGTCCGTCGAACACGGTTCGTCGCTACTCCTCGTCGTCTGCCGCCTGCTGCAGCTGCTGCATCTGCTGTTGCTGCTGTTGTTGCATCTGCTGTTGCATCTGCTGGGCCTGCTGTTCGAGTTCGTCGCTCTCGGACTCGAGTTCGTCGATGTCCGCCTGCGTCTCCTCGATCCGGTCGTCGAGCGACTCCTGTTTGCGTCGGAGCACGTCGATGGCGTCGCCCTGCTCCTGCTCTGCGGAGTAGTTGCCGCCGAGCGAGACGATGATCTCGTCGATGTCCTGCACTTCGGCGCGGACGTACGCGCCGCCGCCGAGCGGAACCTGCACCGTCGAGCCCGTCTCGAGCGTCTCGATCGCCTCTACCGCGTCGTCGATGTCGCTTTTCTCCTCGCGGTAGTCGTCAACCTCGGCTTCGAGCGCCTCGATCTCCTCGTCGAGCGCCTGCAGTTCCTGTGAGAGCTGCTGGAGCTGCTGTTGTCCGCCGCCCATCATGCCGCGGACACCTCCTCGATTTCGATCTGCGTACGCTTGCGGTTGTGCTGACTTCCGACTGTCGTGTAGATGCGCTCGCGCGCGAGTGACTCGTTCTCCGCTTCGACTTCTTTCGTGAAGGGTTGGTGGCCGTCTCGACTCTGGAACTGTCCACTCACCGTGTAGGTACTCATGTTCCTCGTTCCGGCAGGGACAGGGAAGTATCTTCCTAAAAAACAGAGCCGCGGGAAACGCGCCGAAACGGTCGCATCAGCGCTCCTCAGAACCTGACGAGACGAACGACGGGAGAACCGCAGTGCCGGGATCGGACCCGAACGGAACGGTCAGTCGATGAACCCGAGCGTTTCTTCTATCCGACCGAGCTCCGGTCCTGTCGTCTCCTCGCCAACCACGTAGCCGTGGTCGTTGGCGACGAGCCCCGAACCGACGAGCGGCGCGCCGTAGTTGATCGTGCCGAGATCGGCGCGGACATCGAGCGCGTCCTCGACGGCCTGGAGCTCCGATTCGATCGATTTCGGATGACAGAGCACGCCGGTGTTGTTCGCGACCGCGGCGGTGCCGACGGTCCGAACGTCGCCTAACTCACCGCGGGCGACGGGCACGCCGAGCGTGTCTCTGACCGCCGTGACCGACTCGCGCGGGAGATCGGGGTGGACGTACGCGCCGTAGTCGTTCGCGAGGACGACGTTACCGGCGGCGTTGATCTCTCCGGGGAGTTCGCTGACCTCGCGGTCTGCGGCCTCGGCGATCCGCGACCGCTCACGGTCCGTCGCGCGCGGTGAGACGAGAATGCCATTCTCGTTGCCGACGGCCAGCGCGCCGACGGTGTTAGATCCGCCGACGGTCGTCTGGAGGGGAGTCGCGGCGAGCTCTTCGCCGAGTCCATCCGCGAGTTCCTCGTCGGCGTCCGGTCTGACCAAGAGGAGGTCGTCGACGACGCGGGCGAACACCCCGACGTACGACGAGCCGGTGAAAGTCGCCCGTAACACGCTATTCGGCGTATTCGGCTTCGACGACGGGCTCGCCGTCCTCGACGAAGCGGGCCGCGCGGACGCGGACCTTGCTCGGCGGGTTCTGCCGGCCGTTCGCCCAGACCGCCTCGTTGACGGAGGTGTCGATCACGACGTCCGCCTCGTCGACGGAGAAGTGCTGTGCGAGGTGCTCGCGGACGATCTTCATGGCGAAGTCGGCGCGCTCCTGTACGGGCTTGTCGTTGGCGTCGCGGAGCGGGACGGTGACGACGCGCTCCTCGAAATCACTCGTCGACATTTACTCGTCCAGGTCGTTCCGACGCCAGTTGCGCCGCTTGGGGTTTCGCGTGACGTTCATATCGGTCTTCATCATGACCCACGCGGGGACGCGGGTGTTCTGGCGCTCCGCCTTCGCCAGACGCTTCTTTTGAGCCTTCGATTTGTCTCCCATAGTAGCCCCACGTTTCCGCGGAGCCCATAAAACCCCTTCCATACCGCGTCGCTCGGTCGCGTCACGTCGCGGGGCGGCGTCACCACCTCCATCGACGCGGTAGCGTCTCACGCCGTCGCTGACGGCGGCTCACGCCCTCTGCGCTCGCGGTTCGCGTCGGCAGCGCCTCACACCTCCCGCTCGCAGAGTCCGCGATAGATCCGCCGGCATCGCCGTAACACGTCGATCCCCACGCTCTCCGTGTCGGTGTGCGCCTCGCCGGGCGCTGCGGCCCCGCAGACGAGACAGGCGGTGCCCGCGTCCGCGAGCCACCCGGCGTCGGTCGCGTGGGGTTTCACGACGTGTTTCGGGGCCCCGTCAGCACGCGAACTGCGGCCGTCGTCGTCTCTGTCGTCGCCCGCGCGATCGCCGGCGTCGTCGTGTGCCTCGCGGGCGACCGAGAGCGCGGCGTCAGCGAACTCGACGTCCTCGCAGGCCATCGGCGGGAGGTCCTGATCGACGGTCCACTCCACGCCCGTCACGGTCTCCGCTGCCCGGCCGAGGCCGGCGCGGTCACCGGGGACCGTCCGCTCATCGATCGTCACCGCACAGCGCTCCGGGATCACGTTCCACGTCTCGCCGCCTTCGACGATCGTGACCGCCAGCGACCCCGTGACCGACTCGCCGAAGACGGTCGCGCTCGGCGCGTCCAGGTCTCGAACGACGTCTATCGCATCGCTCGCCCGATAGATCGCGTTCTCGCCCGCCTCGGGCTCCGAGGCGTGTGCCGCGGTACCGCCGGCGACGAGCGTCGACGCGCGCCGGCCCTTGTGCGCGACGGCGACGTCCGTGACGCCGGGTGCGGAGTAGCCGGTCGACCCCTCGGCGACGACCGCGCGGTCCGGATCGAACCCATCCGCTATCGCGTGTCTCGCCCCGGTTCCGCCCTCCTCTTCGCCGACGAACGAGGCGAACGCGAGCGTCCTCCTCGGCGGCGGCGTCGCGTCCCGGAACGCGAGCAGGCAGGCCGCGAGCGAGCCTTTCATGTCCGCCGTGCCCCGACCGTGGAGCCGACCCTCTCGGCGCTCGACGACGTACTCGCCGTCCGTCCCCTCGTCCACCGTCTGCCGCTCGGCGGGTGGAACCACGTCGTGGTGGCCGACGAGCGCGAGCGTGTCGCCCGCCCCGCCGCGACCGGGCTCACCGGTCGGTTCCCTGTACGCGAGCACGTTGCCGACGGCGTCGCGCTCGACGCGCGCGTCCGTCTCTTCGCGGAGCCACGACTCGATCGCGTCGCCGGCGGCGGTCGCGTCCTCGTGTGACGGTATCGCGACCAGCCGCTCCGTCAGGTCGACGAGTTCGGTCATTCGCGGTCGACCTCCGTCTCCCGATCGCCGTCCGTCTCGTGCTCGATTGCGCTTTCCGCCTCGCCGGTAGCCTCTCTCTCCGTCTCGCCGGTAGCCTCCCTCTCCGCCTCCTTCCGGGCGCGGTCGGCCGCAAGCTCCCTGTCGATGT
>Ga0209946_1000479_pt1 | contig 16489 bp, 19 predicted proteins | sample SalPon2_A_H2O_MG_FD_185704 | JGI IMG/M metagenome (GOLD analysis project Ga0209946, IMG submission 185704) | Salt pond water microbial communities from South San Francisco under conditions of wetland restoration - Salt Pond MetaG R2_A_H2O_MG... | ecosystem: Environmental > Aquatic > Non-marine... | reverse complement strand
CCGCTGTTCAAACCGCTGATCTTCGTCGGCGGGTTGGTCTTCGGGTTCGGGCTCGGGTTCAGCCATATGGCGCGGCCGGAGGTCGTGATAAACTTCCTGACGTTCACGGATCTGGGGCTGCCGTTCGTGATGTTCGGCGCGGCGATCGTCTCAGGAGTCGCATTCGCGCTGTTGCCTCGCATCCGGAACGCCGCGCCGCTCACGGGCGACTCCTACCGGCGGCGGTTGAAGCCGTTCGACCGGAACGTCCTCGTCGGCGGCGCCGTCTTCGGCGTCGGCTGGGGGCTGTCCGGGATCTGCCCGGGCGCGGCGTACGCGAGCCTCGGCGTCGGCAACGTCACCATCCTCTGGGCCCTCGCCGGGATGTTCCTCGGCGCGTACGCCCAAGGCTACTGGCGGAGCCGGACCCGGGCGCGTGACACCGCCGCGACGGGCGCAGACTAACTCCCCATATGGATCCCGCTCTCGTCGCCCTCTTCGTCGGTGCAGCGCTCGCCAGCCTGTTTATGGCGTGGGTCATCGGCGCCGGATCGAGCGGCGCAACGCCGTTTGCCCCGGCGGTCGGCGCCAACGCGCTCCCGACGATGCGCGCCGCCTTTCTGGTGGGCCTCTTCGGGTTCGTCGGCGCTGTTACGCAGGGTGGAAACGTCTCCGAGACCGTCGGGAGCGGCCTGGTCGGTGGTATAAGCCTCCCTATTGCCGGCGTGATACTGGTGTTGACGCTCGGTGCCGGACTGATGGCGATCGGCATCTGGACGGGGTACCCGATCGCGACCGCATTCACCGTGACCGGTGCAGTCATCGGTGTGGGGCTCGCACTCGGCGGGACGCCGGTGTGGCCGAAGTATCAACAGATCGCTGCCGTCTGGGTCCTGACACCGGTCGTCGGCGGGGGGATCGCGTTCGGGATCGCGAGCGTGCTTCCGCGGCCCGGCGCCCCCGAGCGGTGTTGTGTCCCTCTGCTTGCCGGTATCGTCGGAGCCGTCCTCGTGAACGTCGAGTTCGGCTTCCTCGGCCCGGGCGGCGCTCCGGGCGCTGTTAGGGCCGTAGTGCAGCGCGCACTCGGCGTCGATGGCGTCGTCTCGGCGGCCGCGATCACCGGGGGTGCAGCGATCGCTGTCGCGGTCGTCGTGTGGTGGGACGTCGGCCGCGACGAACACGCGGGTCTACGGCACGTGTTACTCGCGCTCGGCTCGCTGGTCGCGTTTTCGGCCGGTGGGAGTCAGGTTGGACTCGCCGTCGGGCCGCTGCTGCCGCTCCTCGACGAGATCGGGGTGGTTTCGACGTTCGCGGTGCTCGTTGGTGGCGGTCTGGGGATGCTCGTCGGATCGTGGACGGGCGCGCCGCGGATGATCAAATCGCTTGCCCAAGACTACTCGTCGCTCGGCCCACGGCGCTCGATCTCGGCGCTCGTTCCGTCGTTTCTGATCGCACAGCTGGCAGTCCTGTTGGGCGTTCCGGTCTCGTTCAACGAGATCGTCGTCAGCGCGATCATCGGCAGCGGTGCCGCTGTCGGGGGGCGGAGTGCGGTGGACGCACCGAAAATCCTCGTGACGGTGGGAGCGTGGGCGGGGTCGTTCGGGCTCTCGTTCGTACTCGCGTACGCCACCGCGTTCCTGCTACTGTGATTGGTGAGGATCACAGAACGCCCAGTCAAAAGGTGAGGTGAGCGTTCCGACCTCCGGGCGGCGACTCGCCCGTCGTGTCACTGGAATCGCTCGCGCCTTGCGACGTCCGGAGCACCGGACAGCGTTCACACGCGACAACAAGCGGGCAGTGTCCCACGGAACTGCACCGTGTAGGGGTGGGACATCCCGGCGGCACCCGTAGGGACCGCGCTGCCGACGAGGACCACAGTGGTTCGGTAACGCGCGCCGTGGTGGGGAGAAAATCCATCCGTCGGCGCGCGCGAACCGCCTGCGCCTGCGGCGGCCTTTACACGGTCGCGGCGGAAAACTGGCCGGTCAGGCCGCCCGTGGTGGCGGGACGAGAAAGACGTTTCCCGTCGCTCGTGCGACGATCTCCTCAGAAACGCTACCCAACAGGAGCCGTCGGATGCGACTTCGCCCCTTCGCCCCCACGAGGATCGTCGACGGCGTTACCGCCGCTTCGGCGGCGAGGATTTCCTCGGCGGGATCGCCCTGTCGGACCTCGATTTCCGTCCGAATCCCCCAGCCTTCGAGTGTACGCGCCTGCGCGGCTAATTGCTCGCGTGGGGTGCTCTCAGCGCCGACGCCGTGATCTTTCGGCGATCGGACGTGAACGAGTGTCGCTTCCTCGGTCGCGTGGCGGAGATACGAGAACGCGTCGAAGGCCCGGCCGGCGTGTTCTGAAAAGTCCGTCGCAAAGAGGATGTGCTGAAAGAGGTGTTCACGGGCCACGTCGGGGTCGTCGGTCGCCCGCTCGACGCGGTTGACCACCAACGGAACGACGGTGGTCCGGGCGAGATTGCGTGCGGTCGAACCGATGAGACGGTTCTCGAGCGGGCTTTGGCCCCGTGATCCGACGACGGACAGGTCGGCTCGAACGGCTTCGGCGATGCCGTTGATGCGGCGATACGGCGTCCCGCGGACGACGTGCGTTTCGGCGTCGAATCCTGCGGCTTCTATCACGTTTCGGTATCGGTCCAACCCCTGTCGACGTCGCTCGTCGAAGTCCATACCCGGCGTCCCCGAGTGGACGTTCGCCGGGACGACCGTCACGAGATGGATCGTATCGATGCCGATGCGGCCCAGACATTCCAGACAGGTTTCGTTCTCTATTGCAGCCTCACTGGCGGCCGATAGGTCAGTCGCACACAGAGCCCTCATACCACTCACTTCGTCGAGCACCGACAACACAGTTGTGGGCGATTCGCGCGGCCGGTCGCGAGTCCGAACACACCTCGGCCGTGTGCGGAGGTGGACGGAGATCCACGGGAGTGCTACGTTACCGATACGTTATCCATACTCCGACCGAGGTTATCTGAATATAGTATTGCATCATAACCCCAAAACCGTTAAATCCCCCAACCGGGTAGTGTCTACTGAACAGAAATGTGGCAACACCGAATTACTGCGTGCGGGAGTCCGAGGGGGCATCGATGGCGGGACTGACGGTCCCCACGTGGGACCCGGAGACGGCCCTGCTTATCGGCACGATCCTGCTGGAGGCGATCGTGCTGTACGTGGGCTACGGCGGTCTCGAACGGCTGTTCGGGTCCTATTTGATACAGTTCCTAGTCGGAGGTGACGCGGATGCTCGATAGCCTCCTCAACGGGCTTGGAATCTTGGGGACGAGTCCGGAGATGCTGGCTCTGTTCGTCGGATTCGGCCTCGTCGTCGGGGTCCTGTTCGGGTTCTTCGGTATGGGCGGGTCGTTTCTCGTTACCCCCGCCCTGCTGATGCTTGAGTACCCGGCGCCTGTTGCGGTCGGGAGCGGAATGGCATTCGTCTTCGGGACAGCCGTCATCGCGACGTTGAAACACCACGACCTCGGGCAGGTTGACTACAAACTCGGCGTGATTATGATCACCGGAACGACCGTCGGTATCGAGGCCGGCCGCGCCAGCGTCTATTATCTCGAATCTCTGGGACTTGCCGGCGGCGTCATCAGCGTCGCGTACGTCGTCCTGCTCGGCGGCGTCGGAGCGGTCGTGACTCGTGACGCGCTGAAAAGCGGCGGGAGCGGTGGCATCGACCACGAGGCGGCAGATCAGGATCTCAGCGGGTACCAGACCCCTGAGATCGCGAAGACGATTCAGCAGACGGTTCGGATTCCGCCGATGGTGACGCTCCGTGGTGACGTCCGCGTTTCCGTGTGGGTCATCACGGCCGTCGCGTTCGCGACCGGCCTCCTGTCCGGATTTCTCGGCGTCGGTGGCGGGTTCATCCGGATGCCCGCGATGATCTACGCGATCGGCGTTCCGGTGCCGGTCGCCGTCGGCACCGACCTCTTCGAGATCGTCTTCTCCGGTGGGCTCGGGAGCTACCTCTACGGGCAGGGCGGCGGCGTGGACCTCGGTATCGTCGTCCCGCTGCTGTTCGGGAGCGCACTCGGTGCGCGTATCGGGTCGGCCGCGACCGCTGTCGTCGACGCTGACAGTATCAAGATCTACTTCGGCGGGATGCTGTTGGTCGGTGCCATCGCGGTGGCTGTCGGCGAGTTCGGTGCATACGTCGGCAGCCCGACCCTCGAACTGCTCGGACTGGTGCTCGTCATCGGCGCGGCGGTCGTCGTCGCCGTTGCGATCCTCTACACGACGGTCTCTTCGCTTCGCGAGACGGGCCGCCAGGGGACGACGGCCGCGGACTGATCCGCTCCGGGATCAACTCGCTTTCCGGTGGGACGTGTCCCTGCGGACACGTCCGAAGCGGCGGGTGGACGCCCGCGCGTCGTTCCCGTCCCGGTTCAGCGCGAAATTGTGCAAAGTGTGCAAAAATCTTTTAACGGCTCAGCGCCGATATACCAGTGATATCAATGCCAGATTCGATGTCCGAACAGCTCCGCCGGGACATGGAGTGCGAGGGGCTATTGGAGTGCTTTCACGGCCTCAAGGAACTCGACAAGGAGTGCTTCCGGGCGCTCGTCGGGGCCGAAGAACCGCTGACCGTCGACGAGATCGCCGACGCAGTCGACCGCGAGCGCTCAACCGCCTACCGTGCCGTTCAGCGGCTGCTGCAGACCGGGTTCATCGAAAAAGACCAGATCAACTACGACCAAGGCGGCTACTACCACGTCTATTCGCCGACCGACCCCTCCAAGATCGCCGACGACATGCAGCGGCTGCTCAACGACTGGTACGCGAAGATGGGACAGCTCATCCAGGAGTTCGAGACCAAGTACGAACAGTCCGAGGCCGCGGTCCCCTCGGCCGAAAGCTAATTTTCTGTGTCGGCCCCCGACGTGCTCGCGGGTGACAATGGAGTCCGTCAGCGGACGCCTCGGCAGTCATCGGGAGGAACAGCGAGTGACAACCCGCCGACGAGCAGGCGGGTCAGGCCGGGTGTGACTCCAGTTTCTTGTAATCGATGTAGTCCGTCCCGCGGAACTCTTCGAGCAGGTTGATCGCCGCGCGGGCGCCCGCCCCGACAGAGGTCGCGATCTGCTGGTGGCCGCCGGTGACGTCGCCCGCCGCGTACACCCGGTCGATCGGCGTCGACTGGTCGGGGTCGGTGACGATGTCGTCGCCGTCGACGGGGACGCCGAGCATCTCCGCGAGGTCTGTGCCGCCAGCAGTCCCCAACGCCACGAACAGCCCGTCGACGGTGAGCTCTTCTCCCTCCCGCGTGATCACGGCGTCGAGGACCTCGTCGCCGACGAGCTGATCTAGCGGATCGGCGATCACGGGGATCTCAGCCTCGGCGACGCGGTCTCTGAGGTCTGCGTCCGCCTCGAACGACGACCCGTTCGTGAGGATTCGGACGTCGTCGGTGTAGTCGAGCAGCATCAGCGCCTCCGTCGCGGCGTAGTTGTCGGTGCCGACGACCGCGACGGGGCTGTCGCGGTAAAAATACGCGTCGCACTCGACGCAGTAGGAGACGCCGCGGCCCTCGTACGACTCAACGTCCGCGATGGCCGGCCGCTCGTAGTCCGCTCCAGTCGCGATGATCACGCCATCGACGGTGTACGCGTCGTCCGTTGTTTCGACGCGGTACTGATCGCCGTCGGGGTCGAGCCGAACGACTTCCTCCGGGACGATCTCCGCACCGTACTTTCGGGCGTGTTGCTGCCCCAAATCCACGAGTTCCGGACCGGTGACGCCGTCCGGGAACCCGTAGACGTTCTCCATCGTGTCGACGTCGCGGGTGGTCCCGCCACCGTCGTCGAACACGAGGGTTCGCTTATCGGCTCGGGCCGTATAGACGGCAGCGTTCAACCCGGTCGGTCCACCGCCGATGATCGCAACTCCAGACATTGTATTGTACAATATTAACTATACTAACTTATGGGTTGCGACCCCGTGCCGGAAACCCGGAGACCACGGTTCGGCTGTCGAACGACGGGGTCGGAGACGCGGTCGGTGGCTTTGAGGCGGTTTCGGCCGGCAGTGGAGTTCTCTGGCACCGGATCGACAGTGGCGTTCACGCGGCTGACAGCGGGCGCCGCGGTGGTCGCTACACCACCCGGCCGCCGCGCGATATATTGTACAATAACCACAAAACCATTATTAGGCTTCAGCCACAAGGAAGGCGTGATGAGCGATCGAGACCAGATTCGACGGGAGAAACTCGACGAACTGCAAGCGAGAGCGACGGCCGACGACGACGCGGCCGAGACTGTCGACAGTCGCGGTGAACCCGTGCACGTCGAGAACGCGGACCACTTCGACGAACTCGTGGCCGAAGGTGGCGTCGTCCTCGCCGACTTCTACGCGGATTGGTGCGGTCCGTGTAAGATGCTCGAACCGGTGGTCGAGGAGTTGGCCGCTGAGACCGACGCGACCGTGGCCAAGATCGATGTCGATCAGCTTCAGGGACTGGCACAGCAGTACCGCGTCCAAGGCATCCCAACGATGTATCTCTTCGCCGGCGGCGAGACCGTCGAGCAGATGGTCGGCGTCCAGCAGAAAGACGAACTGCGCTCGCTGATCGAGCAGTACGCGTGAGCCGTCGCCCCTCCCGACTCCGCGGGTGAGGGCTTCCAAGTGGTGTCGACATCCTCCCCGCGCTAAAGCGCGAGGCTTTCTTCTTGCACGTCCGTGACGGACGATGGGCGAGCCCCGCCAGCGATCGGATCGCTGTGTCGGGTGCCCCGCGTGGAGACGACTGCGGGCGAGCGTCCCGGCCGGACGGCTCCGACACCGAGCGTTCCGCTCTGTCGCAACGCGGCGTCACGCCCCGTTCCCGGACGCCGCCAGGGCTACCGTCCGGGCGTTACGGGGGGTGTCAACGGTTCAGTTTCGAGTTCCCTGGCGGTTTGTCGTTGGCTGCTCTGAACTCCAGGAAGTCATCGTACTGATCGACGACGATGGTCGTATCGGCCCGTGGCTTTGCGGTGCAGAGAAGCACGTATCCAGCCTCGCGATCCGCGTCGTAATACCGACGCGCGTTCGGATGGACGACCTCGCCGTCGGTAAGACGGGCAGCACAGGTCGTACACCAGCCCTGCTGGCAGTCGGCTGGAAGCCACACGCCCGCCGAACGCGCGGCCGCTAAGATCGTCTCGTCGGCGTTGACTGCGATTTCGGACGTGGTACCCGCCTCGTCCAGCGACGACTCCTCGGGGACGACGATGGTGACGGTCCACGTGTCGTGCGACGACTGTGTCATACAGGCGGGAACCCGGGATCAGGCCGAGTCGTTGAACCGGTTGTTCGTCGAGTAGGGCGCATCGCCCGGTTCACCGCGGGCAAAGTGGCCAGCCGGGTTGATCTCGCCGTCGCGTTCCTTGCTCAGTAGCTCGATGAACCAGGCTTCGTGGTCCATCTCCTCGTTGAGGATCCGCTGGGCCATGTCGTACGTCCGCGGGTCGGCCTCCCGAGTCATGTCGCAGATCTCGCTCCAGGTCCGGATCGCACACCGTTCAGCCTCCAGCAACACTTCCAGGATGTCTTCGACCTCGAGGTCGCTGGTGTCGAAGCCGCCGGTGTCGTCCATCGGTGTCGGTACCTCGGCGTCCGGACAGGAGGCACGGTCCGCGAAATCACGGATATCGTTGGGCAACGATCCCTCCAACTCGTAGACCCGTGGCACGACGAGTTCGAAGTGTGCGCGATCTTCGAGACGCGCGTCTTCGGTAATCTCCTTGTAGTCTTCCTCACCCGCGAGGTGCATCCGGAGGTTCGTGTAGTAGTAGTACGTCGTGAACTCCGCGCCGATGGCGTCGATCAGCTTCTCCCGAAGCTCTTCGGGATCGACACCGCGCTCGCGAATGACCTCAGCGCCGACACGCGTGCTCGTGTCTCCCGGTTCAACAGCGCCACTCCCGTGTGTTTTCTCTTCGGACATCGCAGTTCAGTCTACACCGGGAAACGGAATGAAACTTGGTTTGTCGCAAGACAATTTTTCACTGCGAGAAGATTTAGTAATAGATATCTAAACCGCCGTGGCACCGGACGGGGCGCACAGACGTGCCTCGTTCGACCGTCGAGCGTCGGTGACGAGCCTATCGGGTCGAAGATCTGCTGACCGGTCGAGTCGTGCCCGAACCTTCGGCTTGGCACTCACAGGCCGTTTTCGATCGGGGCGCCGATCATGTTCCCCCACTCCGTCCACGAGCCGTCGTAGTTCCGAACGTGGTCGTATCCGAGTAGCTCCGTGAGGACGAACCACGTCACGGACGACCGTTCGCCGATCCGGCAGTAGACGACGATCTCGTCGTCGGGCGTGATCCCGTGGGACTCGTAGACGGCGCGGAGCTCGTCCGGTGGCTTGAATCGGCCGTCCGGGCGGACGTTCTCGGCCCAGAAGACGTTCACCGCCTCGGGGATGTGCCCGCCGCGAACGGCGCCTTCGTCGATGCCCGGTGGCGTCACGATCTCGCCGCGAAACTCCTCAGGGAGGCGGACGTCGACGAACACCGTCTCGGTGTCGAGTGCCTCACACACGTCGTCGCGGTAGGCTCGTACGTCCGGTCTGGCCGGGCGATCGAGCGTCGTCCCGTACGTGACAGTTGGAGGGTCGACCGGGTCTGTCGAGATCGGGTGGTCGTGTTCGACCCAGGACTCGCGGCCGCCGTCCATGATCCGAACGTCCGGGTGTCCGTAGTGAGTGAGTTGCCAGTACAGATGGGTCGCGAACCAATTGGAGTTGTCGCCGTAGACGACGACCGTCGTCTCGTTGGTGATCCCACACCCGCCCAGAAACGACGTCAGTTCCTCGGGGCTGAGGATATCGTGAGCGTCTGCCGACCGGAGTTCCTCCTGCCAGTCGACGCAGACGGCGCCGGGAGCGTGGCCGACCTCGTAGAACGCGGTGTTGACGTCGACCTCGAGCAACCTCGCGTCGGTTCTGTCGGTACCGAACCGGTCGAGTCGGGCTTCGACCCACTCGGGGCTAACGAGCACATCTGTGGGGTACGGTGATTCAGTCGGTTCGTCAGGTTCCGGTCGTGTCCCAGCGTCCGAGGGGTCGTCGGGAGTCATAGTTGTTGGGTGGTGAACCGTTTTGCTAGTTCCGCCGTCGCGCGCCGAAGGCGATACGACACCGTCGAGCGGGGAACGTCGAGTTCGTCGGCAAGTTCGTCGAGCGTTACCTGCCGGGGCGTCTCGAAGTAGCCACGTTCGACAGCCACTGTCAGGATCTCGCGTTGTTCGGCACGGATGTCGGTCCGCGGAAGGAGGCCGCTCTCCCAGTTGTCGACCTCCGTCAGGTGTTCAAACGAGAACGACAGCCCGTCACCAAGCTTCGCAGACAGTGTGTCGTACAGGTACCCGATCTTCGAGTCGTCCTGCAGAAGCACCCGCCACTGGACCGTGTCGTCCGTGCGCGTCTGCTCGAAGAGCACACCGCCGTCGACGTACTTCGCCACGAGCAACGGGACGGCGTCGCAGAAGTCCACGTCGGACACGTAGGTATACGCGACACGGCGTCGGTGTTCGTCGGTCAGGAGGCTCGTCGTTCGGGTGGAACCGCACTCCCGACCGCTGATCGACTCTCTGTCGAGGGACTCGTCGAAGAGCAGTTCGTCGACGGCTGAGAGGGCGTCGGGATCGCCCGTCACCGACTCGAGGGTCCACAGTTCGTCGGGGTCGAGACACGAGTAGATCGCCTCCGACCGGAGGGACTCGCGATCGATGAACAGGTCGACGTACTCGTCTGAACCGGGATCGTACGTTATCTCGAAGCTGAAGTCGTACATTTGGGCCTGGGGTCGTGTGTCGGGAGACGTCGTACGGTCGGGCCTGGGCGCCCCACCAGCCGCCGGGGTCTGGCTCCGGTTGGCTCTCGACAACGGGGACGGTATGACTCTGTCGCACTTATCTCTCTCGTATGAGGCTCTCACAGTCGACCGCGAGGGTGCTGACAGCACTGCGGAGCCGCCTGCTGGTGCCCGCCGTCGTCGCGTGTGGCGCCGGAGTCGGCGGCGTCGCCTTCGGGCTCTCACACGACGACATCGTCACTGCGCTGGGGGCGTTGCTGTTCGTGCCGAGTGGGCTACTCCTGTTGGGAATCGTCGCCAAACGCCACGGCGTCGGTCCGTTCGCACCCTCGAAGCGCCGACCAGACTGACCGCTTCCGGACAGTTCCCTTTGCACCTGAGCCCCACGTCTGTCGGCGTCCTGTCCGACTATCGGGTCCCGGGTGGACGCGCGATGGGAGGCGGCCGCGCGTGCCCGCAGTCCGATCACTGAGCGCCCCGCATCCGTGTCGTGATGAGTCGATCGACGTTGTAGAGCAGCACCGCGACCGACGCGAGTATCGTCCCGAGGTAGACGATGAGTTGCGGCGGGCCGGACGCAGCCCCGCCGAGTGCGGCACCGGCGAATCCGGCGACGAGCAGCTCCGCCCACGTGATCAGCACGCGTGAGAGGAGACGGCTGTCGGCTCGGGCCACGGAACTCGCGGTATCGACGTCGTCGCGCACGTCAGTACGCCTCCTCGGCCGTGATGGGCCCGCTGAACGCGGTGTACAGAACGACGAAGTACGTCGCGACCAGTGGGAGCAACAGCGCGGCGCCGATCGACATCAGGTTCAGCGGGAGCGTCGACACGATCGCCTCCGTAACAGTCAGCCCCGCGGCCGGATCGACGTACGGGTACATCACCACCGCGACGAGCGTCACCAGCCCGTAGGTCAACCCCGCAGCCGACGCGAGTGCCGCGAGGTTCGCGCCCCGCCGAAGCGCGGCGGCGTAGCCGGCAGCGAGTGCGATCGAGGCGGCGACCAGCGCGAGCACGGGCACCGACAGCAGTGCGTCAGCCCCGGTCGGGAGACGGACCGCAAGCGTTCCCAGCGTCGCGACGACGAGGAGGAGGTACGCCACGACCGCGCCGCGTCCGATCCGGCGTACAGACCCCGGAAGCGCCGACTCGGCTTTCAACTGCAGGAACGCCGCGCCGGAGACGACGGTCAGCGCCGTGACGGTCGCACCGACGACGACGCCGACGAGCGTGGCTGACCGAGGACTCCCGACGACCCAGTTGCCCGCGAACGCGCCGAGGAGGAACGGCGCTAGGACGCTCCCGGCGGCGAACGACCGGCCCCACCAGCGCTGCCATCGCGCGTCGTGTCGCTGCTCGTACATTTCAGGGGCGAGGCCGCGTAAGATGAGCGCGCCGAGAATGCCGAACATAAGCAGATAGTGGCGGCTGAACAGGCCAGCGTACACCGACGGGAAGGCGGCGAACAGCGCGCCGCCGAAGACGACGAGCCAGACCTCGTTGCCGTCCCAGAATGGGCCGATCGCCGACAGCACCGTCTCACGCGCCGTTTCGTCGTCGAGCGTCGCGAAGATGGCGCCAGACCCGAAGTCGAAGCCGTCGAGGAACAGGAACGTTCCTAGTAGGGCGAATATCAGGGCGAACCACACCTCCGCGAGCGGGAGGTCGAAGAGTGGCCCCGCCGCGAGGGAGTCGACGCTAATCATCCCCGGCGACCCCCGGAGGAGTCGTCTCGTCGGCGTCCTGACTGCGGGGGACTGAGTCCAGATCGTCTTCGCCCGGCGGCCCGCCACGGATGATCTGTGCGACGACGTAGGTGTACAGTCCGAGAATCGCCGCGTAGACGCCGACGAACCCGACGAGCGTTGTCAGTGCCTCGGTTCCGGTGAGACCGGGTGAGACGCCCGCGCTCGTCTTGAGGATCCCCTGGATCACCCACGGCTGTCTGCCGACTTCCGTGACCACCCACCCGAGTTCGACCGCGAGTATCCCCAAGAGACTGGACGCCATAAGCGCCGTATGAAGCAAGCCGTCCTCGAACAGGTCGCCAGTGAACCACCGGTAACCGCCCCAGAACGCCAGCAGTATGAACCAGAACCCCATCCCCACCATCGCCCGGAACGACCAGAACACGACCGCAACCGGCGGCGCCGCCGACTCGAAGGAGTTCAGCCCCCGGATCTCGGCCGTGGGATCTCCTCCGCTGGCGAGCCACGACGCACCACCGGGGATGCCGATCCCGAACAGTTCCTTGGCGCGCGGGTCGGTGAGCTGGCTCAGGTCAGTCGGGATCGCGAAGATGTATTCGGGGACGTACGCCTCGGTGTCCCAGACGGCCTCCATGGCGGCGAACTTCTGCGGTTGCGTCTCGTAGACGTGGCGCGCGTACAGATCTCCCTGAACCGCTTGGAGCGGCGCGGTGATCAACAGCGCCACGAGCGCGATCTTGAGCGTTGTCTCCCAGAACGCGACGTTCTCGACGGGGTACTCCCAGACGTGGTGTCGATAGACGTAGTACGCGGCGACGCCGGCCATGAACAGCGCGACCGACTCGACGGCGGCGTTCTGCATATGGACGAACATATACGGGAATCGCGGATTGAGGTACGCCGCGATCGGATCGGTGAGATGGACGATCGTCTGGCCGTTCTCGGTGACGACATCGTAGCCCCGGGGCGTCTGCATCCACGAGTTTGCGATGAGGATCCACACGGCCGAGAGCCACGTTCCCAGCCCGACGGCGACGCTGGAGACGAGATACAGCCGGTCGGAGACGCGCTCGCGGCCGAAGACGAAGATCCCGAGGAAGGTGGCTTCGAGCATGAACGCCATCATCCCCTCGACGGCCAACGGACCGCCGAAGAGCTCGCCCGCGGCCGTGGAGAACGCCGCGAAGTTCGTTCCGAACTCGAATTCCAGGACGATCCCTGTGACGGTGCCGACGACGAACGAAATGGCGAAGATCTTGGTCCAGAACCGGCGTAACTGTTCGTACACTGGGTCGCCGCCCCGGACGTCTCTCCACGTGAAGTAGATCAAGAAGGGGGCAAGACCCATACTCATCACCGGGAAGATGATGTGAACCATAGTCGTTAGCGCGAACTGGAGCCGGCTTGCGATCACGGGGTCGATCATTGTGCGTCAGTTGGGGAATTTGCGGTCGTCTCGCTGTGCTGGGTGTGACGGGGGGGCGGCACATACGGCTACTACCTGAGCAGGATTAACGCCCTGTTTGGCGCAGGACAACCCACGTCAGGTGTGACGCGAGTCGACGCCGCACGCTTCAGACCGGGGGTGTTGTCCTGCGCCAACTGGATATTTTGGGTCGTGAGACCGCTACATCGCGTATGGAAACGCGTCACGCGGTCTTGTCGCTCGTCGCGGTGGTTACGGTCGTGATGGGAATCCGCGGCGTTGTCGCCGGAGTCAACGGTGAAATCGGTACGGTCGGTCGACAACTCGCCGTCGGCGGGATCGTCCTCGCGTTCGGTGTCGGCCTGTACCGGAACTGGGACGCAGTCGGGGAAGGGTGAACGTACCCGCTGCCGCGCCGATACCGACGGTCCGACACAGGAGTCCTGCCGGCAGTCGTCTGCGGCGTCGTATCGAGCCGGGGAGTGTAGCCTGACACACGGTGGATAGATGAGCGAGGCGAGCGCGTGGAGGCGCGGCTCCGGGGCGATGCACGGTCGCGCACACAGTGGCGGATATCCACCGTCCGGTGCTGTTTCACCGGGGTGTTCGACGTACTCCGCCGCCGCGGTCGCTCCCGTCTGCCGGGAGCACCTCACGATGGACGCGAACGCACCGACCGAAGCCGCTGTGCTGACGCTTCCGCACTCGGGCGGCCGACGCCGTCCCGCGAGCGAAGGTGCTACGCCGTGGGCGCGTGATCGGAGCAGTGGGATCGGATCCGGGTCACCACCGAACCGAACGGGCGCTGACCGGTAAGTTGTTACAGTAATCCGTATGAGTCAATCCTATGCGCGTCGCCGTCCCCAACAAGGGCCGCCTGCACGAGCCGAGCGTGGATCTCCTCGAACGGGCCGGGCTCCCGATCGAGCGTACGGCAAACCGGAAGCTCTACGCCGACACCGTCGATCCCGACGTGAGCGTGCTGTTCGCCCGCGCGGCCGACATCCCCGAGTACGTCCGCGACGGGGCCGCCGCGGTGGGAATCACCGGCCGGGACCAGGTGGTCGAGTCCGGCGCCGACCTGACGGAGTTGGTCGACCTGGAGTTCGGGCGGTGTCGGCTGGTGCTCGCCGCGCCCGAGGACGGCGACATCGCCGCGGCCGCGGAGCTGGCCGGCGGCACTGTCGCGACCGAGTTCCCGAAGATCACTCGGGAGTATCTCGAGCGTAAAGGGATCGACGCCGACGTGGTCGAGGTCACGGGCGCGACAGAACTCACCCCGCACGTGGAGATGGCCGACGCGATTGTCGACATCACCTCCACCGGGACGACCCTCCGTATGAACCGGCTTGCGGTGATCGACGAGGTCTTGGAGTCGTCGGTGCGGCTCTACGCCCACCCCGACCACGCCGCCGACGAGAAGGTCCAGCAGCTGGTGACCGCCTTCGAGTCGGTGTTGGCCGCCGAGGGCAAGCGGTACGTCATGATGAACGCTCCGGAGGGCCGGCTGGACGAGATCAGGGAGGTGATTCCGGGGCTCGGTGGCCCGACGGTCATGGACGTCGCGGGCGAAGACACCGTGGCGGTCCACGTGGTAGTCGACGAGCGCGACGTCTTCGAGACCGTCGACGACCTGAAGTCGGTCGGGGCCTCGGGGATCCTCGTCACCGAGATCGAGCGGCTGGTGGAGTGACACTGCCGGCGGCGTGTGGCCGCTACCCGGGCGCGCTGATCGCCAGCGCCCAGATGCCGAAGACGATGGTGCCCAAGATGACGCTGACCACGAAGTGGATGAACGTGATGTAGGCTGCCATCCGGGTCGACTCGTCGTAGAGCGCCCGGATCGCGGCCCAATCGAGGAGGATCGCCACGGCGAGCCCCGCGAATATCACCGCGGAGTTGTCGGCGGCAAAGGTCGCCACCAGCACGCTGACCGCGGCCGGGACCGGGCCGACCACGAACGCGTTGCGCACGGGGACGTCGCCGAGAACGTTCCGGGCGGCAATGTGGGCGGTGATCGACAGGAACAACGCGAAAGAGGCGAACGTGCCGGCGACCGCGAGCGGCCCCTCGGGGGCGGCCTGGAGCGGGAAAGACATAGGGAAAAGACCCGAAATTCGGGACGGTCTCAGCCCTCGAGCAGCCCGAGTTCGTCCAGGCGGGACACGATCACGTCGACGGCCTCGCGGGCGTCGTCGGGCTCTTTGCCCCCGGTGATGACGAGCTTCCCGGAGCCGAACAGCAGCGCGACCACGGAGGGCTCGTCGAGTCGGTAGACCAAACCGGGGAACTGCTCGGGTTCGTACTCGATGTTCTCCAGGCCGAGCCCGATGGCGATGGCGTTGAGGTTGAGGTTCTCGCCCAGGTCAGCGGAGGTGACGATGTTCTGCACCGTGATGTCGGGGTCGTCGTCGACTGGGATCTTCAGCTCCCGGAGCTTGTCGAAGACGATGTGGAGACTCTCGTGGACGTCGTCGGTCGACTTCGCACCGGTACAGACGATCTTGCCCGACCGGAAGATGAGCGCCGCCGACTTGGGATCTTGGGTGCGGTAGACCAAGCCGGGGAACTGCTCGGGGTCGTAGTCGGCGCCTTCGAGATCCATCGCCACGCTCTGGAGGTCGAGCTCCTGGCCGATCCCGGTGGAGGCGACGACGTTCTCGATGTTGATCGTGTCCTTGGGGTCGCTCATATATCGACTTAAACGACGTATTTAAGATTTAAAAAGGTTGGTGCAGGAGCACGAACGTGTTCCCGGGAGCAGCGACCGACTCAGCGCCTGGCGTCGGGGAGCCTGCGGGCGCATCGTACTCGCCATCCCGCGGCTTCGGTGGTGTCCGGAGGGCCGGGGCGCATTCGACACGCTGATTGGAACTGGCCCCCAGATCCGGGCGTGTACTGCCTGGAGTTCGCGGGCGAGGCGGCCGACGAGTCGATCGCGACTCTGGAGGCCGAACGGGCGGCCGCGTCGGCCGTAGAGCGGGTCGCACCCGGGCTCGCGACCGCCCGCGGAATCCGTACTGACCGCGTGCCGACGCTTGCGTACACCCGCCGTGCCTCGGAACTTCTCGGCCGGACGGTCGCCGACGTCGGGAGCGCGGTCGCGCTCCTCGAGGCGGCGTCGATCGACCGGACCGGCACCGTCGCGGTCCGGGCCCGGAACGTCCGATCGACCGCCGACGTGAGCACCGCAGCGGCCGAGCGCGAACTCGGAGGCGTCCTGGTCGACCGCGGGTTCGGGGTCGACCTCGACCACCCTGACCACGAACTTCGGGCGCTGTTTGCGGACGACGTCTGCCTGCTGGGGTGGCAGGTCGCCGAGCGGGCGGCGGCGTTCGGGGCACGCGCGCCCACGAACCGACCGTTCTTCCAGCCGGGGAGTATGGCTCCGGTCGACGCCCGAGCGTACGGTAACCTCGCGGCTGGCCCAGCGCTCCCGGACGCGACCGTGCTTGACCCGATGTGCGGCACCGGCGGCCTCCTGCTCGAAGCGGGCCTGGTCGGCGCCCGGCCTCTCGGATCGGACGCGCAGTGGAAGATGGCCCGCGGG
>Ga0209946_1000476_pt1 | contig 16519 bp, 16 predicted proteins | sample SalPon2_A_H2O_MG_FD_185704 | JGI IMG/M metagenome (GOLD analysis project Ga0209946, IMG submission 185704) | Salt pond water microbial communities from South San Francisco under conditions of wetland restoration - Salt Pond MetaG R2_A_H2O_MG... | ecosystem: Environmental > Aquatic > Non-marine... | reverse complement strand
CCCCGCCGCGAACGCCGGGGGTCCGGGCTGATGTACCGCGACCTCTCACACCCGATCGAGACCGGGATGCAGCGGTTCCCCGGCGACCCCGAGGTGTCGGTCGAGCCGGTCGCCACCGCCGATTCGGAGGGCTACCGCGTCTCGGCGATCGATTGTGGGACCCACACCGGCACCCACGTCGACGCGCCGAGCCACGTCGGCCTCGAGGGCTCGATCGACGGCTTCGGTGTCGGGCGGTTCGTCTTCGACGCGCGCGTCGTCGACTGCACCGGGCTCGACCCCCGCGAGCCGATCGGCCCCTCGGCGCTCCCCGACGACGACCGCGGCGAGATGGTCCTCCTCCGAACCGGGTGGGACGGCCACTGGGGGACGCCGCACTATCTCGACCACCCGTATCTGACCCCCGAGGCGGCCGACCGCTGCGTCGACGCCGGGTGGTCGGTCGGCCTCGACACCCTGAACCCGGACCCGACGCCGAGCGGGAACGCCGCCCCCGAAGAGCCCGAGGGCGTCCCAGCCCACCGCCGGCTCCTCGGGAACGGCCGCTTCGTCGTCGAGAACCTACGGGACCTCGGGGGCCTCGGGCGCTGTCGGCTGTTCGCCGTCCCGCTTCCGATCGCCGACGGGGACGGCTCGCCGGTCCGGGCGTTCGCGACCGAACGCTGAACGTTCCCGTACTCGCTCTGGGGACACCGTCGACGGGGCTCCAGTGCGTCCACGGGGCTCGACGCGGCGTACGGTTCGTGGCTACGTCGGGTCCGTAGGATCGGTGCGTATTTTATCCTCTGCAGTGACCATTGTGGTGATGCCGCAGTGTGCCCTCTGCAATGCCGCCCCCGGAGAACAGTATCACCTCGAAATCGAGGGGACAGATCAGATCGACATCGCCCTGTGCGAAATGTGCCGAGACGACCTGCTCGCCGAGCCGTGGATCGAGTGTCACAGCGTGGCCGAGGCGGACATCGCCGAGACCTGACCGTCGCCCCCGACGCCACGACATGATCCCCGACGATCCGGACGACGAGGTCGAGCGGCTCCTCGCCGAGTACGAAGCCCGCGGACTGATCCCCGACGAGGTGGTCGACGACGTCGATGCGGCGGTGGCCGCGGGCGAAACGGCCCGGGCGCTCCGTCTGGTCACCAAACGACGCCGCCACCTGCGCCGGGACGACGACGCCGAGAACCCGGAGTGAACGGTTCAGTAGATCAACTCGTCGCTGTTGTCGACCATGTACAGCGTCCGGGCCGCGATGTTGACGGCGTGGTCGCCGATGCGCTCGAGGTCCCGGATCGTGAGCAACAGCCGCGAGACCTCCGTCATGAGCGCCTCGATCTCCGCGTCGGAGGAGTCGTCGTCGATCTCGGTCTCGATGAGGTCCCGGACGACGGTGCCCGAGGCCCGTTCGCAGCGCTCGTCGACCTCGTCGTCGCGCTCGTCGATCCCGAAGCAGGCCTCGACGTCCTCGTCGGCGTAGGCCGCCATCGCGTCCTCGACCATCTCGACGACGTCGCCCCCGATCCCCTGGATGTCGACGTCGGGGTACATGTCCCGGGAGGCCTGCAGCGTGTAGTCGCCGAGGTTGGTCGCGAGGTCCGCGACGCGCTCCAAGTCGGTGATGATCTTGAACGAGGCGGCGATGAAGCGGAGGTCGCCCGCGACGGGCTGTTGGAGCGCGAACAGGTCGATACACTCCTGCTCCAACTCGAGGTACAGCTCGTTGATCTCGTGGTCGCCCTCGATGACCTCCCGGGCCAGCGCCTCCTCTTTCGTCTCCAGGGCTCGAAGCCCCGTTCGAACCCGGTCGAGAACGATCTCGCTCATGTAGAGGACGTTCTCCCGGAGCTCCGTCAGCTGCTGTTGGAATCCCTTCCGTGCCATTGGCCCCGGTTGTGCCCTCTCCGGTATGTCTTTTCCGGGGCGTCCGACGCGCGTCGTCCGCGGCCGTGCTGGATTCGAGGCCTCCCTACGGTCGGCCTCGCTATCTCGCGTGTCGTCGCGTCGCTCCTTCCGCTCGATCTCTTCGAGGGCTCGCTTCGCTCGCCCTCGCTATCCTATCCGAACTTCCCCGTAATGTACTTCTCGACCCGCTCGCTGTCGGGGTTCTCGAAGATGGAATCGGTGTCGTCGAACTCGACGAGTTCGCCGCCGGTGAGGAAGACGGCGGTCTGATCGGAGATGCGGGCGGCCTGTTGCATGTTGTGGGTGACGATCACGACGGTGTACTCCTCGGCGAGGTCGTCGATGAGGTCCTCGATCTTCGAGGTGGCGATGGGATCCAGCGCCGAGGCGGGTTCGTCCATCAGGACGACGTCGGGGTCGGGAGCGATGGCGCGGGCGATGCAGAGTCGCTGTTGTTGGCCGCCCGAGAGGTCGAGGCCGGAGTCGTCGAGTTGGTCCTTGACTTCGTCCCACAGCGCGGCGCTCTTGAGCGACTCCTCGACGCGGGCGTCGACGTCGCCGTCGTAGCCCTGGATCTCGAGGCCGTAGGCGACGTTCTCGCGGATCGACTTCGGGAACGGGTTGGGCTTCTGAAACACCATCCCCACCTTCCGGCGCAACGCCACCGGGTCCACGTCGTCGTCGTAGACGTTCTTGTCGTAGAGGCGGAGTTCGCCCTCGACCCGGCAGCTGTCGATCAGGTCGTTCATGCGGTTGATACACCGCAGGAACGTCGACTTGCCGCACCCCGAGGGACCGATCAGGGCGGTCACCATCCCCTCCGGGATCTCCATCGTGATGTCCGAGAGGGCCTGCGTGTCGCCGTAGTGGACGGTTATGTGCCGGGCGTCGATGACCGTCCGGCCCGTCCCACTGCGCGTCGTCGTGGCCTCGACCCCGGCCGCGGGGGCGTCGGTGAGCGATTCGGCCTCGGTCGTCGGGTCGGCGGATTCTTCGAAGCTCATGGGTGGGAAGCGTCGACCGGCGTGGTTCGAGCGCCGCCCCACCGCCCGCGTGCGGCTTCGGGGGCGCTACGATGGACCCGGGAGCCGTCTCCGCGCTGTCCGGGGAGACGCCCCGAGTCCACGATGTCGTCTGCAATCCACCTCCGTAGACGTAAGTACTCGACTAATAGTGTTATATAGTGATATATAGAAATACGTGCCCCCGTCGTCGATTACGCCGGGCCCGGACGCCGATCCGACTCGCTCCGCCCCTCGCTGTCGACCGATGCGGCCCCGGATCGCGGCGTTCCCCGCTCCGCGTCGAATCTATATATCTCGACAGTCATTTATGATACTGTCCGGTAGTGTACGTATGGAGACGCGCAAGGTCCAGGTGACGGGCGGGTCGACGTACACCGTCTCGATCCCCAAGGAGTGGGCGACGGAGAACGGGATCGGCGGCGGGAGCGTCGTCGAGTTCCACCCCGAGGGGGAGACGCTGCTTTTGACCCCACAGCGCGACGATGAGAAAGTCGAGGGGACGCTCGACATCACCGGGCTGGCGGGCGAGGAGCTGATGCGCGCGGTCGTGACGATGTACGTCAGCGGGTTCGACATCGTCACGCTGGAGACCGCGCAGGTGACGGCCGCCCAGCGCCGGACGATCCGGGACGCGACCCAGGGGCTCGTCGGCCTCGAAGTGATCGGCGAGACGTCCGAGCGGGTCCGGCTTCAGGACCTGCTGGACTCCTCGGAGCTGTCGATGCACAACGCGGTCACGCGGATGCGGCTCGTCTCGACGACGATGCTCGCCGACGCCGTGGCGGCGCTCGTCGAGGACGACGACGAACTGGCGGCCGACGTCGTCCAGCGCGACGACGACGTCGACCGGCTGTGGTCGATGGTCTCGCGGGTGTTCCGGTCCGTGCTCAGGGACCCCTCCGCCGCCGCGTCGATCGGGCTCGACCGGGAGACGGCCTTCGACTATCACTCCAGCGCCCGCCAGCTCGAACGGGTCGCCGACCACGCGGCGAAGATCGCGACCCACGCACAGACCCTCGGGGAACCGCCCGCCGACGCCGCCGACGCGCTCGAGGCGCTCCTGGCGGAGGCGACCGACATCGTCGAGATGGGCATGGACGCACTCCTGGAGGACGACTCCGAGCGCGCGACCGAACTCGCCAACGACGCCCGCCAGCGGGTCGTCCGGATCGACGAACTCGCGCGGGCGGCCGACGACACGATCCGCCAGTTGGAGCCACAGCAGGCACAGCTACTCGGGTTGGTCGTCGACTCGCTGTCCAGAAGCGCCGACTACGGCGGCAACGTCGCCGAGACGGCGCTGCAGAACGCCGCCCCGAAGCCCTGACGGCCGCCTGGCCTACCGCAGCAGCTCCTCGGCGAGCGTGTCGGGGCCGAGCAGCTCCGGATCGACGATGTGGTCGGCCTGCCCCCGGACGAACTCCGGGGCGGACTCGCGGGCGTAGATGACCGTCCGGAGGTCGGGGTTGCGCTCCAGCGCCACCGTCACGGACGTCGCCAACCCCACGTCGGTCACGACGAGCGCGTCCGCGCTTTCGACACCGGCGGCCTCCAGGGCCGACCGGCTCGCGGTCCCCTCGGCGTACCGCACCGTCCCGCCCTGCGCCTCTATGGCCGCGCCGATCCCCTCTGGATCGCCGCCGGCGACGATCACCTCACTCATACTCGATCGTCGCCGGGGGCTTGTGCGTCACGTCGTAGACGACCCGGGAGACGTTCTCGTTCTCGCCCGTGATTCGCGATTGGATGCGTTGCAGCGTCGCCCAATCGACCTCCTGGGCGCGGGCGGTCATCCCGTCGCGGGACTCGACCGAGCGCACGGCGACGACCCACCCGTGGACGCGGTTGTCGCCCTTGACGCCGGTCGCCTTCCCGAGCACGGCCGCCAGCGCCTGCCAGGGCTCGTGCTCCTCGAGTTCCTCCTCGACGACGTGGTTGGCCTCGCGAGCGACCGCGAGTTTCTCCTCGGTCACCTCGCCGAGGACCCGGACGGCGAGCCCCGGCCCGGGGAACGGCATCCGCTCGGAGACGACCTCCTCGAGGCCGAGTTCGCGGGCGACCTCGCGGACCTCGTCCTTGTAGAGGTCCCGCATCGGCTCGACGATCCCCTCGAAGTCGACGACCTCCGGGAGCCCGCCGACGTTGTGGTGGGACTTGATCGTCCCCTCGCTCTCGATCCGGTCGGGGTAGATCGTCCCCTGGACGAGGAATTGGGCGTCGACCTCGCGGGCGACCGTCTCGAACTCCCGGATGAACCCCTCGCCGATGGCGTGGCGTTTGGCCTCGGGGTCGGTGATCCCCGACAGCGCGTCGAGGAAGCGCTCGCGCGCGTCGACGATCCGGAGGCCCTCCATGTAGGAGAACGTCTCCTCGATCTCCTCGGTCTCGCCCTTCCGCATCAGCCCGGTGTCGACGTAGACGGGCGTGAGTTGGTCGCCGACGGCCTCGTAGGCCAAGGCGGCGGCCGTCGAGGAGTCGACGCCGCCCGACAGCGCGATCACCGCGTTCGCGTCGCCGATCGCGTCGCCGATCTCCGCGATCTTCTCGTCGATGAACGACTCGGGATCGACCATCAGGCCGTCACCTCCTCGGGGTCCGTCTCGTCCGTCCCGACGATCGTCTCGACGAGGCGGACGAACGGCGGCGAGGCCCGCCCCGGCCGCGAGCGGAACTCGGGGTGGAACTGCGTCCCGAAAAAGAAGGGGTGTTCGGGGAGTTCGAGGATCTCCATCCGGTTGCCCGCCCGCCCCGAAAAGACCAGGCCGGCCGCCTCGAGGTCGTCGATGTACTCGGGGTTGACCTCGTAGCGGTGGCGGTGGCGCTCCGTGCAGGACGTGTCGTCGTAGACGTCGTGGGCGAGCGTGCCGGGGTCGATCTCGGTCTCGTGGGCGCCGAGCCGCATCGTCCCGCCCATGTCCTCGATCTCGTACTGCTCGGGCAGGATGTCGATGACCGGGTGCGGCGTCGACTCGACCATCTCCGCCGAGTGGGCGTCCTCGAAGCCGCAGACGTTGCGGGCGAACTCGACGACGGCCATCTGGAAGCCGAGACAGAGCCCGAGGAACGGAACGTCGTTCTCGCGGGCGTAGCGGGCGGCCTCGATCTTGCCGCCCATCCCGCGGGCGCCGAAGCCGCCGGGGACGATGATCCCGTCGGCGTCGGCGATGCTGTCCGCGTGGGCGTCGTCCATCTCGTCGGCGTCGACCCACAGGACGTCGATGTCGGTGCCGGTCTCGAAGCCGGCGTGTTTCAGCGACTCGTGGATCGAGAGGTAGGCGTCCTCCAGGGCGTACTTGCCGACCAGGGCGATCTCGATCTCGTCGGTCGCCTCCCGCGTGACGATGTCGCGCCACTCGTTGTGGCGCTCGGACTCGGGGACCGCCTCGGACTCGAGGCCGAGTTCGGACATGACGTACTCGTCGAGTCCCTCCTCCTCGACCATCAGCGGGACGTGATAGATGTCCTCGACGTCGGGGTTCGAAAAGACCGCGTCGACGGGGACGTCACAGAACAGCGCGATCTTCTCCTTCGTCTCGGGGTCGAGCCGATCGTCACAGCGCCCGACGAGGACGTCCGGCTGGAGGCCGATCGATCGGAGTTCCTTGACGGAGTGTTGGGTCGGTTTCGTCTTCTGCTCGCCGTTCTTCGAGTAGGGGACCAGCGTGACGTGCGCAAAGAGGATGTCCTCGTCGTCTTCCTCGTGGGCGAACTGCCGCAGCGCCTCGAGGTAGGGCATCCCCTCGATGTCGCCCACCGTGCCGCCGACCTCGATGAGACAGACGTCGTGGCCCTCGGCGGCCTCCCTGATCCGGCGTTTGATGTCGTCGGTGATGTGCGGGATGATCTGGACGGTGTCGCCCAGGTAATCGCCCGCGCGCTCCTTTTCGATGACGTGGCGGTAGGTCTTGCCCGTCGTGACGTTGTGGTCGAACGTCATGTCGATGTCGAGGAAGCGCTCGTAGTTGCCGAGGTCGAGGTCGACCTCGCCGCCGTCCTTCAGCACGTACACCTCGCCGTGCTGGTAGGGGTTCATCGTCCCTGCGTCGACGTTGAGGTACGGGTCGATCTTCACCGCCGTCACGTCGAAGCCGGCGTTCTCGAGCAACCGCCCGGTGCTCGCCGCCGTGATGCCTTTCCCGAGGCCGGACATCACGCCGCCGGTGACGAATACGAATTTGTTTCCCAGTGTGGGGTCGTAATCAGTAAGCTCCGTCGGCATACTGACGGTGCGCGAGCGTCGAACAAAACGATTTCGAACGACCTTTTGTACGCTCCGGCGGTCGCGCACCGTTCGGCGCGCGACGCACAACATATAGGGTCGTGGTATCTCGACCCTCGGAAGGGTTATCCCTCGCCAGGTCCTTCGTTCGAGTGTAATGGCAAACGGTACGGTTGACTTCTTCAACGACACTGGCGGCTACGGTTTCATTTCGACAGACGACGGCGACCTCGACGACGACGAGGACGTGTTCTTCCACATGGAGGACGTCGGCGGCGAAGACCTGACGGAAGGTACCGATGTCGAGTTCGACATCGAGTCCTCGCCCAAGGGGCCCCGCGCGGCGAACGTCGTTCGACAGTGAACTACCCCACCCTATTCGCTCACGGCTGACGCCGTTCGCTCCTTGAGTGTAGGGCTTCCTGTTTCCACGACGCGCTTTGCAGATACGGACGTATCCACAGGGAGTGCAGTCTCCACAGGCGTTAACGAGAGCTTCGCTCTCGTTCGCACATCAGAATCGCCCTGCGATTCTGAGGACGTTGATTCGGAGCGTCCCGCCCCTAACCACTTCTTGATACCGCGAGAAAGAATATTCCACGCCGCATTCGCGTCCCTATCCGCCTCGAACCCACACGACGGACACGAGTGTTCGCGCACCCACAGCGGCTTGTCTGTCTTGACACCACAGGACGCACACTCTTTCGTCGTTCCGCGTGGATTCACGGTAACGAAGTGCGTTCCTTCGCGTTCGCACTTGTATTCGAGCATTCGAAGGAACGTTCCCCACGCCGCCCCCGCGCGGTTCCGCGAGTTGCCCGGTAGTTCGACCAAGCCCTTCGCGTCGAGGTCTTCGACCGCCACGAGGTCGTACTCGCAGGCGTAGTAGTTCGAGAGCTTGTGAAGGAAGTCGCGGCGCTTGTTCTTCAACTCGGCGTGGCGTTTGGCCACAACTCGACGCTGTTTCTCCCAATTCGCAGACCCGTGCTGTTTCCGCGAGAGGTTTCGTTGGGCGCGTTCCAACCGCTCGCGCTCGTCGGACAGGTCGAGGGATTCGACGGCGGTGCCGTCGGTGTCGTGTGCGTACTTGAGAATCCCCACGTCGATACCGACGCACGTCTCGGGGTTCTCCGGCTTCTCCGGCGGGTCGTCGGGAGTCTCGACGCCGAGGACTGCGTACCACTTCCCGGTGGGTTCGCGTTTGACTGTGACGGTTTTGATGTCGGCGTCGTCGGGCAGGTCGCGGTGGAAGGTGAGCGGGATTTCTCCGAGTTTCGAGAGCCACAGTCGCGTCCGACCGCCCGTGTTCTTGAGCTTGAAGCCGGATTGACTGTAGGTGAAACTGCGGTACTCGCCCGGTGCCTTCCACTTGAGCGTTCCGACGCGGTAGCCGTTCTCTTTGCGCCCTCGTAGTGTCGAGAGGTTGTCGTACAGCCGTTGCACGACCTTCTGTAATACCTTCGAGTGAACTTGTTTCAGGTCGCTCCACCACTTCTTGAGACTCGGCAGGAGCTTCTGCTCGGAGTACGCCGAGGTGTCGTCGGTGCGGTTGAGTCGGTGAAGGAAGTGGTTGTAGACCTGCCTACAGGTATCGACAGTCCACGCTAACTGTTCTTCGAGAGCGTCGGACGGTCGGAGCCGATACCTGTAGTTGTAGTTCATCTACGAGCGTTCTTCGATGAGGTCGTCAAGTTGTCCGCGAACGAACGACGAGAGGTTGAGGTGGTTCTCCTCGACCCATTCGGCTTGGTCTTCGCGGATGGTGATGTTCTTCCGTCTCACTACATACACACTATCCACACCTATACGCATGACTGTTTCGATTGCGTGGGCCTGTGTGCCGAGTGACGACGTGTTTGCTACTCGCGCGGCGTTGACGAGACGCGTAGCGTCTCGTCCGCGCACAAGAGCTTCGCTCTTGTGAACGCTGTATCCCCTCCCTACTCACTCGCTTCGCTCGTTCGTTGAGGAAGGGGCCTTAGCGCCTCAATTCAGGTAACGAGATCAGATGAACTCCGAGTTCCCCGGCCCGTTCGTGACGTGGACCTCGAACGGTTGCGTGCCGACGTGGTCCTGCTCGACGAGGTGCCAGTACGTTTCGGCTAGCTCGTCGGGATCGAGGAAGGTGTCGTCGTCGCGGTCGGGGAACCGCTCGCGGACGTCCGGCGTGTCGATCTGGCCGTCGAGCACGACGTGGGCGACGTGGATCCCCTCCGGGCCGAACTCCTGGGCGATGTCCATCGCCATCCCCCGGGCGGCGAACTTCGCGGCGGTGAACCCGATCGCGCCGCCGAGGCTTCGCACCGCCGAGGTCGCGCCGGTGAAAAGCACCGTCCCGCCGCCGGTTTCGAGCATGTCGCCGACGGCCTCCTGCGAGCAGACGAACGCGCCGCGGCCGTTGACCGCCCACGAGCGTTCGAACGCCTCGACGCTCGTGTCCATGAGGCCGCTCCAGGAGGGGGCACTGGCGTGGTTGACGAGGACGTCGACCGGGCCGAACGCCTCGCGGACGGCCTCGAAGCCCGCCCTGACGGCGTCGACGTCGGCGAGGTCGGTCGTGACCGCGAGCCCCTCCCCGGGCCCCGGGAGGTCCGCAGCGAGCTCCTCGAGGTACGCCGTCGAACGGGCGAACAGCCCGACCTGACACCCCTCGTCGGCGAATCGTCGCGCGAGCGATTCACCGAGTCCCGGGCCGACGCCGGCGACGACTACCGTTCGGGTCATACGCTACCGTTCGGCGCACGGACGAAAAAATCCGCCGGTCACTCCTCGACGCCGGAGACCGCCTCGCCGAGACCGTCGACGGGACGGTCGGCGAGGGCGTCGTCGACCGACTCGGGCAGCCCGAATCGGTAGCGGTCGGGGTCGCCGTCGTCGCGCAGTTCCGTCCGACCGTGGTAGACGGAGATGGCGGTGTCGAGGTGGAGCCGGACGGCCTCGAGCAGCGCCTCCGCCTCCAGCGGTTGCCCGCGGCGCTCGAGGTCCTCGACGGACGCCCCGGGCGGCGCGTTGAACGCCCGCTGGGTGATGATCGGCCCCTGATCGAGGTCCGTCGTCACGTAGTGGGCGGTGACGCCAGCGATGCGGACGCCCTCCTCGCGGGCCTGTCGGTACGGCTCCGCGCCGGGGAAGGAGGGCAGAAGCGAGGGGTGGATGTTGATGATGCGGTCCTCGTATCGGAAGACGACGTTCGGGCTCAGGATCCGCATGTAGCGGGCCAACACGATGAGGTCGGTGTCGTACTCGTCGAGGAGCTCGAGGAGCCGTTCCTCGTCCGGGGAGCCCTTCTCGTCGCCGATGTCGTGGAAGTCGACGCCGTAGTGCTCCGCGAGCGGTTCGAGGTCGTCGTGGTTGCCGATGATGACGCTGATGTCCGCCCCGAGTTTGCCGTCGGCCCACGCCTCGAACAGCGCCTCGAGGCAGTGCGATTCCTTGGTGACGAGGACGGCGATGGTTCGGGCCTCGCGGTCGGCGGGAAAACGGACCTGGATGTCGACGCCCAGGTCGTCGCCGAGCTCCGAGAGCGCCTCGCGGAGTTCCTCGCGCGTACAGCTCATCCCCGAGGTGTCGACGGTCATCGTCATCCGGAAGATCCGGTCCCGGACGGCCTGGTCGAGGTCCTCGATGTTGATGTCCCGCTCGAACAAAAGCGTCGTGACGCGGGCGATGAGCCCGGTGTCGTCCTCGCCGACGACGGTGATCTCGGTGTACTGTCGGCTCACGGCCGCCACCTCCGCGGCGTCGCGACGGGCGAAGTCATACTCCCGTGTGGGGGGCGGGCTCCCAAAAGGGGCTCGAAAGCGAGTCGGGCGGCACGGACGGCCGCGGCACGTCCCGCCCGCTCGGGTACCCCGTCCGGAGGATCGATCACACCGACGCCCCACCGACGAGTATCGCACCTTTTAGGCCCCCGCCACCGAACCCGGGGGTATGTACGACGGCCTGAAGGGGTTCCGCGAGTTCTACCCCGGCGAGATGTCCGCCCGACGGGAGCTGACCGACACGGTCGAAGAGCGGGTCCGGCGGTACGGCTTCCGGGAGATCGGGACGCCCGCGCTCGAACGCACACAGATGTACGTCGACAAGTCGGGCGAGGAGATCACCGAGGAGCTGTACGCCTTCGAGGACAAGGGCGGGCGGGCGGTCTCGCTCACGCCGGAGTTGACGCCGACGGTCGCGCGCATGGTCGTCGAGAGGGGGGGCGAACTCTCGAAGCCGATCAAGTGGTTCTCCACCCGGCCCTTCTGGCGCTACGAGCAGGTCCAGCAGGGGCGGTTTCGGGAGTTCTACCAGACCAACGTCGACGTCTTCGGCTCCGAGCGCCCCGAGGCCGACGCCGAGGTCCTGGCCGTCGCCGCCGACGTCCTGGACGATCTCGGGCTCTCGGCCGGGGACTTCGAGTTCCGGGTCTCCCACCGGGACATCCTCGGCGGCCTGCTGGAGTCGCTGGACAGCGACGTCGACGTGGCCGACGCGATCCGGGCGGTCGACAAACGCGAAAAGATCGACCGCGAGGAGTACCACGAACTGCTCCTCGATGCGGGACTGACGCGGGGAGAGGCCGAGCGATTCGACGAGGTCCTCGGGACCGACGACCTCGACGACCTCGTCGCCTTCGCCGGAACCGACCGCGTGGAAGCGGCGGTCGAGAACCTGCGGGCCGTGCTGGCGGCGGCGGCCGACTTCGGCGTCAGGGACCGCTGTACGATCTCCTTGGAGACTGCCCGTGGACTTGATTACTACACCGGCGTCGTCTTCGAGTGTTTCGACACGGCCGGGGAGGTCTCGCGATCGGTCTTCGGCGGCGGGCGCTACGACGACCTGATCGAGGGGTTCGGCGGGCAGCCGACCCCCGCCGTCGGCGTCGGGATCGGCCACGAGACGCTCTCGCTTCTGTGCCAGCGGGCGGGCGTCTACCCGGAGGAGGCGACCGAGACGGACTACTACGTGCTGACGGTCGGGGACACCCGCGAGGTCGCCGCGGGGATCGCCCGCGACCTCCGCGGGCTCGGCCACGTCGTCGAGACCGACCTCAACGATCGGGGGTTCGGCGATCAGCTCTCGTACGCCGACGGGATCGGCGCCGAGACGGTCGTCGTGGTCGGCGAGCAGGACCTCGCCGAAGGCTGCGTGACGATCAAGGACATGGCTTCCGGCGAGCAGACGCAGGTCCCCCTCGAGGAGTTCCCGCCGAGTGAGGGGCGGCCGACGTACGACGACTACGGGAATTGATACTGGTGGACGAACTCACATGACACCGACGCACGAGTCATCCGACGGTCGCTCCGTCGAACGGAATGCTCCTCGTGCGTCGTGTGGGCGTTCTGTCGTCCGTCAGTATGAGACCCACCGGATCCGCGGACGGTGGCCCGGCCCGCTCGGTGGTAATGTCTGACGCAGATTTATACGTGCGGGGGGACGAAACGGATGTATGTCCGGGAACCGAGTCGACGAACTCGAGGCGAAAGTGCGCGAACTCGAAGCGACGATCGAGGGGCTGACGGACGAACTCGTCGAGACGAAAGAACGGTTGGGTTCGATCGAGGACGAGACGGGGATCGAACCCGAAGCCCTCGGGAGCCGGCTCTCTCGGACGTCCCAGTCCCGGGACGACGAACACGCCGAGACCGACGACGAGGTCCCAGAGGAAGCCGCCCCCGCCGACGGGGAAGCGGAGACCACCGACGGGGACGACGCGGACGACGAAACGGCGGATTCGACGGGTGACGACATCATCGTGGCCTGAGCGGGACGACACACCCCAATGCACATCAAAGCGCTCGTCCTCGACAACTTCAAGAGCTTCGGCCGCAAGACTCGAATCCCCCTCTACGATGACTTCACCACCATCAGCGGCCCGAACGGCTCCGGCAAGTCGAACATCATCGACTCGGTGCTGTTCGCGCTCGGGCTCGCCCGCACCTCGGGCATCCGGGCGGAGAAGCTGACCGACCTCATCTACAATCCCGGCCACGACGACGAGGCGGGCGGCTTCGCCGGCGAGCGCGAGGCGAGCGTCGAGGTGATCCTCGACAACGCCGACGGGACGCTGTCGCGCGAGCAGGTCGTCTCCGCGGCCGGCTCCGAGAACGTCGGCGACGTCGGCGAGATCTCCGTCCGGCGGCGCGTCAAACAGACCGACGAGGACACCTACTACTCGTACTACTATCTCAACGGCCGGTCGGTGAACCTCTCGGACATCCAAGATCTGCTCGCGCAGGCGGGCGTGACGCCGGAGGGGTACAACGTCGTGATGCAGGGCGACGTGACCGAGATCATCACCATGACCGCCGGGGCGCGCCGGGAGATCATCGACGAGATCGCCGGCGTCGCCCAGTTCGACGCCAAGAAGGCCGACGCCTTCGGCGAACTCGAGACCGTCCAAGAGCGCGTCGACGAGGCCGAACTCCGCATCGAGGAGAAACAGGAGCGCCTCGATCGGCTGGCCGACGAGCGCGAGACGGCGCTCGAGTACAAGGAGCTCAAATCCGAGAAGGGGGAGTACGAGGGGTACCTCAAGGCCGCGGAACTCGAGGACAAACGCGAGGAGCGCGAGGAGGTGTCCGCGTCGATCGAGGAACGGGAGGCGGAACTCGAGGAACTCCAGCGCGAACTCGACGAGCGACAGGGCCGCCTCACGCGGCTCGAGGAGGACCTCGCCGACCTCAACGCCGAGATCGAACGCAAGGGCGAGGACGAACAGCTCGAGATCAAACGCGAGATCGAGGAGGTCAAAGGCGAGATCTCGCGGCTCGAGGACCGGATCGAGGCCGAGAACGAGCGCATCGAGGAGGCCGAAGCCGAACGCCGACAGGCGTTCGTCTCGATCGACCGCAAGGGCGAGACCGTCGAGGAACTCGAGGCGGACATCCGGAACAAGAAAGTCGAGAAGTCCTCGCTGAAGGCCGACGTCCAGGAGAGAGAGGCCGACCTCGAATCGGTCGAAGCCGAGATCGAGGCGGTCGATTCGGAGTACGAGTCCGTCCGGAACGAACTGGAGGAGCGCCGCGAGGCGCTCCAGGAGCTGAAAGACGAGCGCAACGAACTCCAACGGAAACAGGATCGGCTGCTCGACGAGTCCCGGCGGCGGACGAACGAGGAACGCGAAACCGAAGCCGAAATCGAGGCCGCGGAGGCCAAACTGCCCGAACTCGAGGCCGAACGCTCGGACCTCGAGAACGAACTCGAGAAGGCCAAAAAGAACCGCGAGACGATCACCGAGGTCGTCGAGGACCTGAAGACCGAGCGGCGGGAGCTACAGGAGCAACTCGAGTCCATCGAGGACGAGATCTCGGCGAAACAGGGCGAGTACGCCGAACTCGAGGCACGGGCGGGCGAGAGCGGCGACACCTCCTACGGCCGGGCGGTGACGACGGTGTTGAACGCCGGCATGGACGGCGTCCACGGGACGGTCGGGCAGTTGGGCGGCGTCGCCCCGGAGTACGCCACCGCGTGCGAGACGGCCGCGGGCGGCCGCCTCGCGAACGTCGTCGTCGACGACGACGGCGTCGGCGAGCGCTGTATCGAGCACCTCAAATCGAGAAACGCCGGCCGGGCGACGTTCCTCCCGATGACGGAGATGCACGGCCGGTCGCTGCCGTCGCCCCCCGACCTGCCGGGCGTGGTCGATTTCGCGTACAACCTGATCGACTTCGATCCGACGTACGCCGACGTGTTCGCCTACGTCGTCGGCGACACCCTCGTCGTCGAGGACATGGCGACCGCCCGCGAGTTGATGGGCGAGTTCCGGCTCGTCACCCTCGAGGGCGACCTCGTCGAGAAGTCGGGCGCGATGACCGGCGGGTCGAGCTCCGGATCGCGGTACTCCTTCAGCAAAAGCGGCAAGGGACAACTCGAGCGGGTCGCCGAACGGATCACGGAACTGGAGGACCGAAAGCAGTCCGTCCGGGAGGAACTCCGGGACGTCGAGTCGCGGCTGGACGACGCCCGCGACCGTCAGACCGACGCGGCCGAACAGGTCCGAGACGTCGAGGCCGACATCGAGTCGATCGACGAGAAGCGCGAGGCGACCGAGGAGAAGATCGAGACGCTCGCAGAAGAACTCGAGGGGATCGAGGCCGAGCGCGAGTCGGTCGCCGACCGGATGGACGAGATCGAGGCCGACATCGACGACGTCGACGCCGAGATCCGGAGCGCCGAGGCCGACATCGAGGAACTGGAGGCCGAGATCGCCGACTCGGAGATCCCCGAGTTGACGGAGCGCGCCGAGGCGATCCGCGAGGAGATCTCGGAGTTGGAGGATCGGATGGGCGAACTCGACGGCGAACTCAACGAACTCGAACTCGAGAAGCAGTACGCCGAGGAGGCGATCGAGGACCTCCACGACGACATCGAGGCGGCCCAAAACAGGAAGGCCGAGGCCGAGTCGCGCGTCGTCGAACTCGAGGGGGACCTGGAGGCCGAACGCGAGACGCTCGAGGCCAAACAGGAGGCGGTCGCCGACTTAGAGGACGAACTGGCCGATCTCAAGGCCGACCGCGAGGAGCTGCGAAACGAACTCGCGGACGCGAAGGCGGCCCGCGACGAGAAGCGGGAGGCCGTCTCGCGCGTCGAATCCCGCCTCGAGGACCTACGCGACGCCGAGTCGCGCCTCGATTGGGAGGTCGACGAACTCGAATCGCAGGTCGGCGAGTACGACCCGGAGGCGATCCCGGACCACGACACGGTGACGGCCGAGATCTCGCGGCTCGAGGGCGAGATGAGCGCGCTGGAGCCGGTCAACATGCTCGCCATCGAGGAGTACGACGAGGTCGAGGCCGAACTCGACGACCTCGAGGGCAAACGCGAGACCCTCGTCGAGGAGGCCGACGGGATCAGAGAGCGGATCGAGGGGTACGAATCGCGCAAACGCGAGACGTTCATGGACGCCTACGAGGGGATCAACGAGGAGTTCCAGGACATCTTCGCGCGGCTCTCCAGCGGCAGCGGCGAACTCGTCCTCGAGGCCCCCGACGATCCCTTCGAGGGCGGGCTGACGATGAAGGCCCAGCCGGGCGACAAGCCGGTCCAGCGGCTCGACGCGATGTCGGGCGGCGAGAAGTCCCTGACGGCGCTGGCGTTCATTTTCGCGATCCAGCGGTACAACCCGGCCCCCTTCTACGCGCTCGACGAGATCGACGCCTTCCTCGACGCGGCCAACGCCGAGATGGTCGGCGAGATGGTCGAGGAGTTGGCCGGCGAGGCCCAGTTCGTCGTCGTTTCCCACCGCGCGGCGCTGTTGGAGCGATCCGAGCGGGCGATCGGCGTGACGATGCAGGAGGACAACGTCTCGGCGGTGACGGGCATCGACCTGTCGAGTATGGAGGTGCCGGCGGATGACTAGCGAGGATCGAGCGAAGCGAGATCCTCGGAGAC
>Ga0209946_1000472_pt1 | contig 16575 bp, 17 predicted proteins | sample SalPon2_A_H2O_MG_FD_185704 | JGI IMG/M metagenome (GOLD analysis project Ga0209946, IMG submission 185704) | Salt pond water microbial communities from South San Francisco under conditions of wetland restoration - Salt Pond MetaG R2_A_H2O_MG... | ecosystem: Environmental > Aquatic > Non-marine... | reverse complement strand
GCGAAGCGGCTCCATCCGGACGGAGAAGACGGCGACGAAGAGGCGTTCAAGCAGCTGAACGAGGCGTACGAGGCGCTGAAAGAGTAGGATTTTGCGACTCGTTGCCGTCCGAGTGCGTGTGGGCGGTGACGCCCGAAAGCCACCCGTTAAGTGGTCGGCGGCCCTCTATTCCGTTATGGCAGAGGCCACGGATCTGGCAGATCTGAAGCGGGGGACCGACCTGGTCAAGCGCGGCTTCGCGCAGATGCAGAAGGGCGGCGTGATAATGGATGTCGTCACCCGCGAACAGGCGCGGGTCGCCGAGGACGCCGGCGCGGTCGCGGTGATGGCGCTGGAAGCGGTCCCGGCCGACATCCGCAAGCGCGGCGGCGTCGCCCGGATGCCCGACCCCAGCAACGTCACCGAGATCATCGACGAGGTCTCCATCCCGGTGATGGGGAAATCGCGCATCGGCCACCGCAAGGAGGCGGAAATCTTGGAGTCGCTCGGCGTCGACATGATCGACGAGTCGGAGGTGCTGACGCCCGCCGACGACGAGTATCACATCGACAAGCGCGAGTTCGCGTCGCCGTTCGTCTGCGGTGCCCGCAACCTCCCCGAGGCGCTCCGGCGGATCCGCGAGGGCGCGGCGATGATCCGGACGAAGGGCGAGGCTGGCACCGGTGACGTGAATCAGGCCGTCCAACACCAGCGCACCATCAAAAACCAGATCCGGACGCTCACCGGACTCGATTACGAGGAGCGCGAGGCGTGGGCCCGCGAGCACGGTGCCCCCCGCGATCTGGTCCACGAGACCGCAGAGGCCGGCCGGCTCCCGGTCGTCAACTTCGCCGCGGGCGGGATCGCGACGCCCGCCGACGCCGCGCTGATGATGTACCACGGCTGTGACGGCATCTTCGTCGGCTCGGGCATCTTCGGCGCGGAGGACCCAGTCGAGATGGGGACGGCCATCGTCGAGGCGGTCAACAACTGGGACGACCCCGACGAGCTTGCCGAGATCGCGAGCGGGATCGGGAAGGGCATGAAAGGACAGTCGAACGCCGACATGAAAGACGAAGAGAAGCTTCAGGGTCGCGGCGTCTGAGGGCCGTCGCCCCGCGGTCGGCTGGCGGTTCGGTGGTGCGTCTACTTGTTGTCGACCACGCTGCGTGCCGAGTTCGTGACCACGAGGATGCTGCTTGTCGCCATCGCGAGCGCCGCGAGGAGCGGATTGAGGACGCCCGTGACGGCCATGGGAATCGCGACCGCGTTGTAACAGAACGCCCAGCCGAGGTTCTGTTTGAGCCGGCGGTTCGTCCCGCGCGTGACGGCGAACAGCTCCGGAATAGCCGAGAGTCGGTCCTCGAGTAAGACGGCGTCCGCGGCGTCGGCCGCCAGGTCGGTCCCGCTCGCTATCGAGACGCCGATGTCGGCGGCCGCGAGCGCCGGCGCGTCGTTGCTGCCGTCGCCGACCATCGCGACGCGCTCCGTCGCGGCGAGCCGCCGCACCGTCTCGGCTTTCGCCTCCGGCGGGACCTCGGCGAACACCTCGTCGATGGCCGCGTGCGTCTCGAACCGCCGAGCCGCCGCGGGCGCGTCACCGGTGAGTACGACGACGCGCCGACCGTCGGCGGCGAGATCGTCCACCACGTCCTCCCACCCGTCGCGGACCTCGTCGCCGACGACGAGGACCCCTCTGACCGCGCCGTTCCAGCCGACGTACGCCGGGACGTTACCGTCTCGTTCGGCCGCTTCGCCGGCTTCGACGAGCGCGTCCGGAATCCGCCACGACGCACCGTCGAAAAGCGACCGGTGGCCGACGACGACCTCGGTGTCGTCGACGCGACCCGAGACGCCTCGGTCCGTCACCTCGACGGCGGCGGCGGACGGGACCGACGCCGACCCGAGATCACCGGTCCCGCTCGTCGCGGTCGTTCCGCCGTCTGCGACCGGGGGTCGCCCGTCCGCGGTCGCCGCCTCACCGCCGCTCGCCGCGACCCCTTCGACTATCGCCTCTGCGACCGGGTGCGGCGAGGCGCGCTCGACCGCGGCGGCGCGGCGGCGGACTTCGGCGGCGTCGGCCGACGCGGCGTCCGCCGGAGGCGCGTCAGCAGATCCCCCGTCCGGCGTTATCGTGTCGAGCAGGCGCATCTCCCCGTCGGTGAGCGTCCCCGTCTTGTCGAGGACGACCGTGTCGACGTCGGCGGCGTCCTCGAAGACGGCGTCGGAGACGATCACGATCCCGCGGCGCGCGGCGTCGCGGATGCCGGCGGCGATTGCGAGCGGCGTCGCCAGCCCGAGTGCGCACGGACACGAGACGATGAGCACCGTGAGCCCGACGAGCGCGGCGTCGGTCGGCGAGCCCCCGAGGGCGAACGTCGCGCCCGCGGCGAGGGCCGCGACGACGACGACGAGCGGAACGAACACGGTCGCGAGCTTGTCGACGAGCCGCTGGACCCCGGACCGAGAGCTCTGTATCTCCCACAACAGGCGGACGAGCGTGTCGAGCGTGCTCGTGGCGTCCGCGCCGACCTCGACGACGACGGGCGCGTCCGTCACCACCGTGCCGCCGCGCACGGCGTCGCCCTCGCGTTTCGTCGCCGGGAGCGACTCGCCCGTGACGAGCGCCTCGTCGACGGCGGCGGTCCCGTCGACGACGGTCCCGTCGACCGGCACGCGTTCGCCGGGGCGGACCAACAGGCGGTCCCCCGGTTCGACCGCGTCCACTGGGACCGTCTCGCCCGACTCGGTGCGGGCCTCGCGGTCGCCTGCGGTCGTCAGATCGCTGAGCACGCCGGTCGCCCGCCGCTTGATCCGCGACTCGTAGTGGTTGCCCGCGGTGACGACGAGGATGACGGCGATCGTCACGTCGAAGTAGAGGTCCGTTCGGCCGAGAAACATCGCGAGCGTGCTGTACGCGTACGAACTCACCGCCGCGAGCGACACCAACAGATCCATGTTCGGCTGGCGCGCGCGGAGGCTGACGTACGCCCCCCTGAGTATCGGATACCCGGTGTAAAACAGCACGATGGAGGCGAACACCCACACCTGCGCGAACAGGTACGTCCCCGAGACGCCGCCGATGTCGAGGATCGGATCGTAGCCGAAGTAGGTCGGGTACAAGACGAGGACGTACCACAGCATCGCCATCATGCCGAAGAACCCGCCGCCGATGAGGAACCGGACGACCGCCGCACCGTCGCCGTCGGGGTCCGGGTCCGCCCGGTCGCTCGCGGAGTACCCGGCGACCGACAGCCGGTCGGGAAGCTCCGCTTCGGTCACGGCGTCGGGGTCGTAGTCGACTCGGATCGTGTCCGTTGCGTAGCTCGCCTCGGCGGCCGCGACGCCCGGCTGCTCGCCCGCCGTCATCTCCAGGAACGACTCGCAGGTCGCACAGTGCATCCCGTCGACGTGGAGGAACGCGGTCTCTCCGTCGAAGTCGTCGTCGGGTTCCGCGTCCGGCCGGCGCTCCTCGACCTCGGCGAGGTCGTCGACATCGTCGAGCGAGCGCGCGACGGCGAGACACCCCCGACAGCAGAACTCGCCGTCGACATCGGTGGCGGTGTGGGGATCGGCTCCCGTCGGCAGGTCACAGAGCGTGCAACTGGTCATTCAGGGTTGGCGGTCGAGGTGGCGGTGACGGTGATCGACACGGGTGTGCTTGGAGGCGTTGGGACCGGTCGCAGTTATGCGGTTCGCCGCCGGGCGAAGCGGGTTCCGCGGCCCGTCACGCCTCGTCGGGATCCGCGCTTCCGCCGGCCGGTCCGAGACTCCCGCCGGTGGCGATCCGGAGGCTCCCCCAGATGAGGAGCACGTTCACGAGCGTGATCGCCACGACGAAGTCCGCGCGGTCGGCGATGAACACCACGGCGGGGATGAGCCCACCCAACACGAGCAACAGCGCCTGTTGGAGCGAGAAGTCCATACGGGAAGGCGGAACCGGTGCCTCATAGGTAACGGCAAAGTTCCCACAGCGTGAGAACGAGTCGATCGTATATGTTCGGGTACGCGTAATCCCGCCCATGGGTCAAAACGAGACCGCACACGGCGTCGACGACGTGGGCGGTGACGACGCGGAGTTCGATCCGATCGGCACGCTCACGCTTATCGGGATTTACTTCGCGATCCTCGTGTTGTCGTGGGTGTACATCTACTACATTGAGTTCCTCGGTCGCGACCTCGTCGTGGTGGGGTGATAACGAATGCACATACACGCCTACGAGAAGATCTGGCTCGCGTGCTCCGTCCTGTTGATCCTGCTTCTCATTGGGACGGTCACCTACGGGGCCGTCGGGCCGGGAATCGCGATGGTGGCGGACAGCGAGCAGCCGATCGACGCACAGAACATCGACGAGAGCGAGCGGTTCGCAAATCCGGGTGTCGAGCAGGTCGGCGAAAACGAGTACGCGGCGTACGTCGTCGCCTATCAGTTCGGATTCACCCCCGATCCGATCGTCGTCCCGGCGAACAGCACGGTGACGTTCTACGTCACCTCTAGGGACGTGACGCACGGCTTCGAGGTGGCCGGAACGAACGCGAACACGATGGTCATTCCGGGCGAAGTCTCAACGCTCACCGTCGAGACCGCCGAACCACAGGAGTACGGACTCCTCTGTAACGAGTACTGCGGCGCGGCACACCACGCGATGGAGGGGAAAGTCAACGTAGTCAGTCAGTCCGAGTTCGAGTCGCAAGGGGGTGACGGCGAATGAGCGAGGCGCTCGAAGGCGATCGGAGCTTCGTCGACAAGTTCCCCCAAGAGGCCCGTATTATTCGTTCTGCCTTCCTCAGCTCCTTCTTCGCGCTCTTACTGGGCGCGGTGTTCGGAATCATCCAGACGCTCCACCGGACCGACGTGTTCCGAGGGATCATCTCGTCGACGGACTACTACACCGTCCTGACCGCTCACGGTGTGTTCCTCGTGATCAGCTTCACGATCTTCTTCCTCGTCGGCCTGTTCACGTGGGCGCTCACGCGGAGCCTCGATCGCCCGCTCGTGAACATCAAGATCACGTGGACGTGGTACGCGCTGATGGCGATCGGCATGACGATGACCGGCGTCTCCATTCTCGCCGGGTTCGTCAGCTCGATCGACATGAGCGCCGACGTGCTCTACACCTTCTACGCGCCGCTGCAGGCGCACCCGCTGTTTTACACGGGCCTCGCCGTGTTCATCGTCGGGTCGTGGATCGCCGGTGCGGACTGGTTCCGGACGTTCCTCGCGTGGAAGCGCGAGCACCCGGACGAGCGGATCCCGCTGCAGACGTTCATGGTACTGACGACGATGGCGATGTGGTACATCGCGTCGTCGGCCGTGGCCGCCTCGGTGCTGATCTTCCTGCTCCCGTGGTCGCTCGGCTTCATCGATCAAGTGAACCCGACGCTCACGCGGACGCTGTTCTGGTTCTTCGGTCACCCCGTCGTGTACTTCTGGCTGATGCCGGCGTACCTGCTCTGGTACACCGTGCTTCCGCGGATCGCCGGCGGCCGGCTGTTCAGCGACCCGCTCGCGCGGGTCGTGTTCGTGTTGTTCCTCCTGCTCTCGACCCCGGTCGGGATCCACCACCAGTACCTCGACCCCGGCATCGCGGAGGGGTTCAAGTTCATCTCGATGACGAACACGATGTTCCTGCTGTTGCCGAGCCTGCTCACGGCGTTCACGGTGGTCGCGAGCGTCGAGTACGGTGCCCGCCAGCGGGGCGGCACCGGGCTGCTCGGCTGGCTCACCGACCTCCCGTGGCGTAAACCGGAGTTCACCGGGATGATGCTCGCCGGGTTGATGTTCGCCGCCGGCGGGTTCTCCGGGATGGTGAACGCCGGGATGAACATCAACTACATGATCCACAACACGATCTGGGTCCCCGGTCACTTCCACCTCACCGTGGGGACCGCCGTGGCGCTCACGTTCATGGCGGCGACTTACTGGATCTGGCCGCAGATCTCGAACAAGCCGATCTACAGCCGAACGATCGGGCTGTTCCAGGTCGTCCTCTGGTTCATCGGCATGGCGCTCATGTCCAACGCGATGCACGCACAGGGGATCATGGGCGTCCCGCGCCGGACCGCCGAGCCGGAGTACTCCGGCTTCGACTATCCGATGATGTTCGGCGGGTTCGAGGAACTCAACATCCAGATCGCGATCGGCGGGACGCTGCTTTTCGTCTCGACCGTGCTGTTCCTCGGCAACGTCGTGCTCACGATGGGGAACCCGAAGGTCTCCGGGCTCGCGGACCCGCTTCCCCCGGCGATCTCCGGCCCCGACGACGCGCCGCAGGTCCTCGATAACCTCCGGCTGTGGGTCGGCATCGCGCTCACGCTCGTCGTCCTCGCGTACGCCCTCCCGCTCGCGGCGATCATCAGCCGCGGCGGGCTCCTCGGGTCTGGAGTCGGCTCGTACCCCGTGTGGCTCGGGCCCGCGTTCGACGCGCTGGTGAGCGCGCTGACTCCGATCGCCGACGGGGCACTCGACGCGGCGGCCGCGCTCGTGGAGGTGGGCAAATGAGCCTCGACGTGAGCCGCGGCGGGCTCCTCGTGACGCTCGCCATTTTCGGCGTGATCGTCTATGAGATGCGGACCGTGCTGGATTTCATCGGCATCGAACTGCCGCTTATTCCGTACATGGCCGCGGTCTTCGCGCTCGCCGGACTGACGCTTTGGATCGTCTCGCTCACCGGCGGCTGGCGGACCGACACCGGCGGCAACGACCCGGCCTAGCGCCGGTCGTCGACGCCGACTCGGATCCGTTCTACCGACTCGCGTACCGACAACCGTACGGCTCTCCCGGACCTACCGATACCGCATGGACCGAACCCGCGTCACCGTCACGTGTGCCGACTGTTCGTTCGAGGCCGAACACGAGCGACTCCGTGACGCGCGCGTCGCCCTCGACGACCACGAGTCGGAGACGGGCCACGACGTGACGTGGGAGATCGAGTCGCTCGCGGGCGGCGTGACGCAGGCCGGAGCCGACGCGGGCGTCTGCGGTCGACCGGCGTGTACCAACGCTGACTCACCGCTCATCGACCCGCCGGGGAGGGACGGGGCGGGAGGCGGCGACGGGCGGTAAGAGGCCGGCGACCGTTATCGGCCGCTCTCGACCGCAACTCGCATGTCCATCGCGAGCTGTTCGGCGCGGTCGGCGTCGGCGGATTCGGCGTAGATCCGTATCTTCGGTTCCGTGCCCGACGGGCGTACGAGCACCCACGCGTCGCCGTAGTCGAGCCGGTAGCCGTCGGTGGTGTTGGGCTCGGCGTCGGCGGTCTCCACGTACGCTCGCGCGGCGGAGAGCATCTCATCGCGCTCGTCGCCGTCCGCGTACTCGACGTTGAGCCGCACGAAGTGGTAGTCAGTGTAGGGTGCGACGACCTCGCTCGCGGGTGCGCCGTCTGCGGCCGCGAGCAGTTCGAGGAACCGCGCGCCGATATACGGCCCGTCGCGTGAGAGCCGGTACGGCGGGAAGAACACGCCGCCGTTACCCTCGCCGGCGATGGGCACGGTCGTCCCCTCGGCGTGGAGTTCGCGCGTTCGGGTGATAATGTTCGTCGCGCCGATGGGCGTGAGTTCGAGGGCGGCGTCGTTTTTCGCGCACACGTCGACGAGCCGCTGAGAGACGTTGACCGCGCTGACGACGGCGTCGCCGGGGGCGAGACAGGCGTCCGCCATCGCCGCGAACGAGGTGTCGCCGTCGACGAAGTTCCCGTTCTCGTCGACGAAGACGGCGCGGTCGGCGTCGCCGTCGTGGGCGATCCCCACGTCGGCCTCGGAGGTCGCGACGAGCCGCGAGAGATCGGCGAGGTGTGCCGGGACGGGTTCGGACTCTCGGCCGGGGAAGTGGCCGTCTGGCGTCGCATTCACCGTCAACACCTCACAGCCGAGTTCGCGGTAGATCCGGGGAGACGCGAGCGAGGCCGCGCCGTGGCCCGGATCGATCGCGACCGTGAGGTCGGCGGCGGCGATGGACTCGGCGTCGACCGCGTCGGCGAGCTGATCGACGTAGTCGTCGACGACGCCCTCCACGCCCGTCGTCGCTCCGGCGGTCCGCCAGTCGGCGTGGTCGTACTCGTCGTCGAGCACGCGGCGCTCGACGCGTTCGAGCACGTCGACCGACAGCTCGACGCCGTCGTCGCCGACCAGCTTTATGCCGTTGAACTCCGGCGGGTTGTGCGAGGCGGTGACCAGGACGCAGGGGACTCCCGCGGACTCACAGTAGTTCCCGACCGCCGGCGTCGGGACCACGCCGAGCCGGTCGACGTCGCAGCCGACGGCGGCGAGACCGCTCGCGGCCGCGTTGGCGAACAGCTCGCCGGTGGTGCGGGTGTCGCGGGCGACGGCGACCCGGTCGGCGTCCCACACCGTCCCGGCCGCCTTCGCGATGTCGAGCACGAGTTCCGGGGTGAGATACCGGAGCGCGACCCCGCGAATACCGCTGGATCCGAACAGCTCCATAGCCGGTCACAGACTGCCCGACGGGAAAGCGGTTCCGAACCGGGTGGGATATCGGCCGGCGCGCCGGACGAGGCGTCGCCGTGCGGTTCAAACCCGTGCCGGCCCCACGAGGCGTATGGAACGCACGCGACGCGAGCTGTTGGGACGGGGTGCCCTCGCCGCGGTGGGGTCGGTCGGTATCGCCGGCTGTCTCGACTTCGCCGCCGGCGACGGTCCGCAGGGCCCGGAGGGAACGCCGGCGACGCTGACCTGTGAGGACGACGCGTTCGTCCGGCTCGATCCCCCGATCGACGGTCCGGTCGAGGGGACCGTCGTCGACGCGCCGGAGACCCGGCTGGAACTGTCGAGCGAGGGCTCCGCGGAGACCTACGGCCAGTCGGTCCGCATCGTACTGCGGAACACCGGCGACGCGGCGACGACGACGCTCGGCAGGTACGCGTACGCGATTCAACGCGAGACGGACGCGGGGTGGCTCGAAGTCAGGGGGTCGACGACGGGCGAGCAGGCGGCGCTCCCGCGGGCGGAAGAGGAGTTCGGAACCACCGGCGCGTACAGCTGGGAGATACGACTCGACGAGGCGGCGGTCGCGTCGGCGGTCCCCGACCTCGACCTCGCCGTCTGTCCGCCGCTCGGAGCGGGGACACACCGGTTCGTCTACTGGGGTGCCGTCGACGCGCCGCCGCTCGGCGTCGAGTTCGATCTGATCGGCTGAGCCGACCGGAGGTGCGGAACGTGGTTAGTACGGTGCCCACTCGGAGGGCTGTTCCACGCGTCCGCGAACGCGAAATTCCCGACCGTCGCCGTCGACGCGCGTTTCGAGGACGACCTCGAACGGCTCGTGAAGCGTGTGGACGACCTGCTCGTCGTGGGCCGTCGAGTTGAGCACCCCGACGAAGGGCCAGCCCTCTCCGGAGGTCTGTGAGGTCAACACGCGGGTGAACTGGTAGATGCGCTCGGGGTCCCAGTACATCAGCAGCTGCGAGAGCGAGTAGACGCCGACCGCGCGCTGTCTGCCGGCCGAGGACTCGACGACGTCGGTGAACTTGATCCCGATGTCCGTGAGGTTCCCGGCGCTTGCGACGTACTTCGTCGAGGGCGTGTCCGGGCACTTGTCGCCCTGCTCGTGGGTGACACAGTCGATGACGGTCACGTCGTCGGCGTCGCGGCCGGTGATCGACTCGTAGTCGGCGCGGACCTTCTCCGCGGTTCGGCCCGTCGAGATCACGACCGGCTCGTCGACCCAGTCTGCGAGCAGGCGGGTGAAAAGCTCGTACTTCCCGCTCATCGGCGGACCGCTGAGGAGGACGCTGTCCGCGTTTCGGACCGCGTCGGGAAGTACGCTCATTGGCTTTGATTGGAGCGAGGGTGGGTAAAACCCTTCCGAGGATTCACTTTCGAAGCATTGACGGAAACGCGAGCGAGGACGGCGGCCCCTCCCGCGGTCGCTTCGTGAGCGACAGTTCGGTCAGCGCGCCGGGCAAGGCGGCGGAGACGGGAGCGACTCGGGGCGTGCCGCCGCCGTCGACCAAGGCGTCCCACACCGTCTGCGGATCGTCGTCGGATTCGGCCGCCGCCTCGAGCGCCTTCGTCCGCCCCTCGTCGTAGGCGAGCTCGACGAGACTCCGGTCGTACGCGCTCTCGAACGCGTCGAGCACGCGGTCGAGTTCCGCCGGGCGCTCCCGTCCGATCTCGGCGGCGACGCCGAGCGCGAACGCGCGCTCGACCGCCTCTTCGCGTGCGAGGTCCTCCCACTCGGTTCCGAACGTACGGTCGTACATCAGTGTGTCACCGTCGCGGCCGCGCCGACGCGAAGTCCGCCGTCGGTGAACTCAACGTCTTGGATGTCCGTGTTCACGTCGGTGCCGCGCATCTTCAGCACCTGTATCCCGCGGCGCATCCCCTCGTCTTCGAGGTAGTTGTGCATGAAGACGACGCCGTGTGCGAGGTAGTGTTCCTCGGAGTAGGCGCTCGGGTCGGTCATCTCGGAGATCAGAAGCGTCGTCGCGTCGGTCCGTTTCAGCGAGGAGAGCAGTTGGACCATGGTGTCCTCGTCGTCGTCGAGGAGAAATCGCAACAGCATCGTGGAGTCGAACACGACGCGGTCGATGTCGCGCGAGTTGATGAACCCCGTCAGTCGGTTCGTGACGCCGGAGTGGTCCCGGCGCTCGCCCGGGAGCCCGAAGAAACGACGACCGTCCGACGAGAACGAATCGAGGAACGTGACGCGGTCGGTGTCGAGCGCGCGGTCGAACCCGAAGTCGTACTCGCTCATGTCGCGGCGGATTCCCTCTTTCGTCTCGTGCATACTAATGTATAGCACGTCCTCGCCGTTGCGAGCGCCCTGTGCAGCGAACTGCGAACAGAACGTGGTCTTTCCGCTTCCCGGCGGACCGCTCACGACGTAGAGACGGCTCTCCGGGAATCCGCCGTTGACGAGGTCGTCGAACCCGGGGACGCCGCTTGATGCGCGCATACCATGTCAGACTCGCCGGTCGCCGCATAAGGATTGGCACTCGGTTCTCACCCGTGAGAACGGTCGGAGGGACACGTCAGGTGGAAGGCGTCGAGAGGCGGGAACACAGCGGTCGGCGTCGCGGCGACGTCGCCTGCGCTTCGACCGACTCACCGCCCCGAGCTTCGGCCGACGCCGACTTACGCTTCGACCGACTCACCGCCCGCGTCGTCGGGTGAGGAGTCGGCGACGTCGTCGATGTCGAGGCCGTCGACATCGGGGGAAACCCAGACGACGAACCGGTCGTCCGACTTGACGATCCCGCGGACGCCCTCGTCTTCGACGGTCGTCCCCTGATCGACATCTTCGGGCGCGACATCGCGGACCTGGAACACCTCGTCGACCATCCAGCCGACCGTCCCTCCCTCGTCGATCTCGTCGTCGTCGAAGACGACGATCCGCTCGCGGGGGCCGTCCTCCTCGATGGCGAACAGCGTCTTCGGGTCGACGATCGTCGTCGTTCGCCCGCGGAGATCCATCACGCCCTCGACGTGCTCGGGCGAGTTCGGGATTCGCGTGAGCTCTCCGGCGTCGACGATCTCGTCTATCACGCCGATGTCCAGACAGTACGTCCCGTCGCCTAAGCCGAACTCCAGTACTTTCGTCGGTTCGGCGTCTGCTTCCGTGGCTGCCATACGAACTCCTGCGACGAAGTCACCAATAACCGTGTCCCCTGAATTATCAGCAGTGATTAGCGGGGGCGTGCATTTATGCTGATTCTGCGACCGCTTTTGGGTATGAGCAGGACGACGGATCGGCGGGGGAGCCGCGACGGGGCACCGCGGGTGGTGGTCGTCGACGACTCGCCGTTCATGCGCGGGTTGATCGCCGATCTCTTGACAGACGCCGGTGTCGCGGTCGTCGGCGAGGCGGGCGACGGCGCAGAGGCGCTGTCAGTGGTCGCCGAGACGGCTCCCGACGTAGTGACGATGGATGTTGAAATGCCCGGAATGGGCGGGTTAGAGGCCGTCGAGCGGCTGATGGAGGAAACCCCGACGCCCGTGCTGATGCTGTCTGCACACACGGACGAGGGGGCCGAGGTGACCTTCGAAGCGCTCGAACGCGGCGCGGTCGACTTCTTCTCGAAGCCCGGCGGCGAGGTCTCGACCGGTGTCTCTCGGGAGTCCGACCGGCTCGTCGAGGCCGTGAAGTCGGTCGCGGACGCGGACCTCGCGGCGGCGGCGTGGGACCGAGACAGCGCGGCGAGCGCGTCCGCAACGACGGCCGGGTCCGGCGGGTCGGCGGCGGCGAGCGCGTCCGCATCGCCGAGCGCGTCGACGACACGGGACGGCGACCTCGACGAACCGCTGACGGTCGTGATCGGGGCGTCGACCGGCGGGCCGAACGCGGTCGAGCGCGTCATGTCGGCGCTGCCGATGGCCGACTGCCGGATCGTCATCGTCCAGCACATGCCGGAGGCGTTCACGCCGCGCTTCGCCGACCGCCTGGACGCCGCCTCGGCGTACGACGTACGGGAGGCGACCGACGGGGCGCGGATCGGGTCCGGCGAGGCGCTCGTCGCCCGCGGCGGAAGCCACACCCGCATCGACAGCTACCGCGCGGGTCGCCTCCGCGTCAAACTCGACGAGGATGACTCACAGTCGGTGTCGCCCGCCGCCGACGTGACGATGCGCTCCGCGGCCGAGGTCGTCGACGATCCGCTCGTCGGCGTCGTGTTGACCGGCATGGGTTCGGACGCCGCCGAGGGGATCCGCGCGATGGCCGACGCCGGCGCGCGGACGATAGCACAGAGCGAGGACACCTGCGTGATATACGGGATGCCGAAGCGCGCGGTCGAGTCCGGCGGCGTGGACGAGGTACACGACCTCGACGACGTCGCCGACGCGATCGTGGGGGGTGAGGCCTGATGGACTCACACCGCGCCGCGTTCGTCGCCGAGGCGGAAGACGGGATCACGGACCTCAACAACGCGCTGCTCGCGCTCGAATCCGACCCCGAGGACGCCGCGGCGATGGACGACGTGTTCCGCGTCGCCCACACCCTGAAGGGGAACGCGGCGGCGATGGGGTACGAGGATGTCTCGTCGTTCGGGCACGCGCTGGAAGACCTGCTCGACGCGATCAGGCAGGGCGACCGCGAGGTGACGCCCGAGGTCATGGACCTCCTCTTCGAGGGCGTCGACGCCGTCGAGGCGATGGTCGCCGAGATCGCCGACACCGGCGAGGTGGCGACCGACCCGTCGGACCTCGAGGCGCGCCTCCGCGAGATGGAAGAACACGGGACCGTCGGCGACGCGGACGCCGGTGGTGACACCGCCGGAGACGGCGGCGGGGAGAGCGACGCCGCCGAAGACGGCGACGCCGGAAGTGACGATGCGTCGGCCGGCGAGACGGGCGGGAGCGACGCAGACACGAGCGAGACCGACGATGTCGCCGTCCCCGACCACCCGGAGGGCGTCGCGGACCTTCCGGAGCCCGTCGTGTACGCGGACGTGACGATAGGCGAGACCGCGATGGCGGGCGTCGACGCCACGCTCGTCGTGCAGGCGCTCGACGGGCAGTTCGACGGCTTCGTCACCGACCCCGACCCGGCCGCACTCGAAGAGGGCGAGTACGACGAGGGGTTCGACGCGTTCGTCGGCGGCGCAGAGCCCGACGTGGTCGCGGAGGGACTCGACGCGCTCACGCAGGTCGACTCGGTGACGACGACGGCCGCGGTCGGCGGTGGTGAGGCGACCGCGGCGGACGAGACGAACGAACCGACCGGCGAAGCGGCTGACGACGGCGCAGATGCGGAGGCGGAGCCGACCGCGACGCCCGCCGACTCGGCTGCGACGGCGGACGAGGCCGGCGGGGCCGACGAAACCGACACCGCCGAGACCAGCGAGTCCGATACCGACGGCTCCGACAGTTCCGGCGGAGACGCGAACGAGACGGACACGGCCGACCGCGACGAGATCAAGTCGATCCGCGTCGACGTCGATCAGGTCGACGAGTTGTACGGACTCGTCGAGCAGTTGGTGACGAGTCGGATCAAGCTCCGGCGGGAGCTGGAGGGGATGAACGCCCAGTCAGACGCGTTAGACGAGCTCGACAAGCTCGCCTCCAGCCTGCAAGACACGGCGATGGACATGCGGCTCATCCCCTTCTCGCAGGTGTCGGACTCGTTCCCGCGGCTCGTCCGCGACATCTCGCGGGACCTCGACAAGCGGATCGACTTCGAGATCGAGGGCGACGACGTCGAACTCGACCGGACGATCCTCACGGAGATGCGCGACCCGCTCGTCCACGTCCTCCGGAACGCCGTCGACCACGGGATCGAATCGCCCGACGAGCGCGAGGCGGCCGGGAAAGAGCCGACGGGCACCGTTCGGCTCACGGCCGAGCGCGAGCGCGACCACGTCATCATCGAGGTCGCGGACGACGGGGGCGGCCTCGACCCCGACCAGCTCCGAGAGAAGGCGGTCGCAGAGGGCGTCAAGAGCCCCGAGGCGGTCGAGGCGATGGACGACGACGAGGTGTACGATCTGGTCTTCCACCCCGGCTTCTCCACCGCGGAGGAGGTCACGGACGTCTCCGGCCGCGGCGTCGGCATGGACGTCGTTCGGACGACCGCGCGCGACCTCGACGGCTCCGTCGCCGTCGAGAGCGAGCCCGGCGAGGGGACGACCGTTCGCTTCCGGCTCCCGGTGACCGTCGCCATCGTGAAGGTGATGTTCGTCGACGTCGGCGGCACGGAGTACGGGATCCCGATAAAGTCGATCGCGGAGGTCGCCCGCGCGGACGACGTAGAGGAGGTCCACGGCGACGAGATCGTGCGCCACGAAGACGACCTCTACCCCGTGATCAGGCTGAACGACCGGCTCGCCGAGAGCGGGGCCGCAGCGACCGGCTCCGACGTTGGCGGACCGACTCCGGGTGAATCGGCCGCGGGCGGGTCGGCTGCGGGCGGGTCGGCCGCGAGCGGATCCGACGAGGCGGCGACGCCGGACGGCGGGACCGTCGCCGAGGCGGTCGACGCGGACGCGGCCGGCGACACTCCGGGGTCCCCTGACGACATGGGGATGCTCGTCCGGATCCGCGAGGAGACCCGGCAGGTGGCGCTCCACTGCGACGCCGTGCTGGACCAGGAAGAGGTCGTCGTGAAACCGCTCGACGGACCGCTGTCGGGGACGCCGGGGCTCAGTGGCACGGCAGTTCTCGGCGACGGCGACGTCGTTGCCGTCCTCGACGTGGTGAGCCTATGACCGGCGAAACGGAAACGCCCTTTGAGGGGGTGTTACGACAGATCGACGACACGGTGCCGTTCGAGCCCGGCTACTACAACGAGTCGTACCTCGACCGCCGGATCACGGCGCGGATGCGCCGTCGAGACACCGAGTCGCACGCGGAGTACGAGCGGCTGCTCCGCGACGATGAGGACGAGCGGCAGGCGCTGATGGACGCGCTCACGATCAACGTGACGGAGTTCTTCCGGAACCCCGAAATGTGGGACGTGCTCCGCGGCGTGCTCCGCGAGAAGACGGAAGCGAAGCGCCGTGTCCGGGTCTGGTCCGCGCCGTCTGCCGACGGCCGCGAGGCGTACTCGATCGCGATGCTGGCGTGTGACGACCCCGAGATAGACGAGTCGCGCGTCGAGGTGCTCGGCTCAGACATCAGCGAGGAGGCGCTCGACAACGCCCGCGGCGGCACGTACCACACCACCAGAACGACGGACATCGCGTCGGAGCTCGAACCGCTCTCTGACCCCGACCGGTACGTCGATCGGGACGGAGACACCTTTCAGGTCAAGCCCGCCGTCCGCCGGCTCGTCGACTTCGAGACGCACGACCTGATCCGCGACGGCGCGCGCGATCCCTTCGACGTGGTGTTGTGTCGCAACCTGCTGATCTACATCGACGTCGACCACAAGGGCGCGCTGTTCGACACGCTCGAAGCGTCGCTGGCCGACGACGGCGTCCTCGTCCTCGGGATGACGGAGAGCGTCCCGCCGGACCGTTCGGACCGGTACGAACCGATCGACAAGCGACGGCGGGTGTTCGAGAGGGTCTGATGTCCCTGTACCAGCACGCACGGGACGGGAACGCCGAGCGACTCAGGGACGCAATTGGCAGCGATAGCGCCGCTGTCAGGCGTCGAGCCGCGGAGTTCCTCGGTGAAGTCGGCGACCCTGATGAGCAGGCGACCGTCGACGCGCTGCTCCGCGCGGCGACCACCGACGAAGACGGAGAGGTCCGCGGTGCCGCGGTCGACGCGCTCGACGAGATCGGCGGCGGCGCGCTCGAGCAGCTCCTGTCTGAGCTCACCGGAACCAAGGGGTCGGAGGCCGAGTGGGTGACCGCGCGGAAGTTCGCGCGCGCGCTGCAGGCGGACCGGCCCGAACTGCGGATGGCCGCGGCGAACGCGCTCGGACGACTCGACGACGCGAGCGGCCTCTCACACCTCGTCGACGCGCTGGAGGACGACGACCCCCGCGTCAGGCTCCGCGCCGCGCAGGCCTGTGGGACGTTCGCGGACCCGCGCGCCATCCCCGGCCTCACCGCGCGGCTCGACGACGAGCCCCGCGTCAGGCGCGCCGCGGCGAACGCGCTCGGGAGCATCGGCACCGATCAGGCGCTCGCGGCGCTTTTGGATCTGCTCGACGAACCCGACGAGTCGCTCCGACGGATCGCGGCCGGC
>Ga0209946_1000470_pt1 | contig 16600 bp, 10 predicted proteins | sample SalPon2_A_H2O_MG_FD_185704 | JGI IMG/M metagenome (GOLD analysis project Ga0209946, IMG submission 185704) | Salt pond water microbial communities from South San Francisco under conditions of wetland restoration - Salt Pond MetaG R2_A_H2O_MG... | ecosystem: Environmental > Aquatic > Non-marine... | reverse complement strand
GGTCACGGCGACGACATCGACCCCGCCACGCCGCGCCGCGGCGGGGAGTTCGGGGACTGTCAGCCGACCGTCGGATGCCGTCGTGTGCACGTGGAGGTCGGCGATGACACCCATACACCTCCCTCGCTACCCCCGCCGATATGCCTTGCGACCCCGTCCCGTGTGAGCAATCCCCAATTAAGGATAATTAAGGACTTGGGTCGGACTAAGGTCGTAAATGGAAAACCATTATAGTTATCGACTGTGTTGGACTTGTTGATGAAGTTCAACGGCACTGGCGAAATGATCGACGCCCTGGAATTCCCGATCACTACCGACGAAATCATCGCCGACCACGGCGACCACGAGCTCGAACTCCAGCGCGGGACCGAGCGCGTCGGCGAAGTGCTCGAACGCCTCGGAACGGAGGAGTTCGAGTCCCCCGAGGACGTCCGTCTCTCCGTCCGCTCCGCCGTCGGTCACAAGGCCATCGGTCGACGCTTCTACAGCGACCGCGACCCGACGGCCCTCGGCGAGAGCGGCCCGACCCCCCTGTCGCTCTAGTCGATTCGAGTCCTTTCGCAGAACGCGTGTGAGCCGGCGGTTCCGTCTCGACCGCTACGACAGCACCGAATCCAGTTCTAGCGGCACCGATCCGTTCGTGTAGCCAGCCACGCGGCCGTCCGGCCGGACGCGGTAGACGACCGCCGGTCGGTGGCCGACTTCCGGCTGTGCGTCCCTGACGGCGAACCAGTCGTCGTCCGGGAACGACGAACAGTCGACGAACAGCACGACGCCACCCGCGTGATCGGAGAGTTGGCCATCCGTCTTCGTCTTCGCCGTGTCGCGCACGGCGGCGACGGGTGTCCCCGCGGACCGGCGATTCGGCGGCAGGGGTCGCGTCACCTCCACGAGTGGGTGGTGGCCGTCCGACGCCCGTGCCTGGAAGTCGATGGAGTGCCCCGTCGTCACCTCGATTTCGGGCACCACGTCGTAGCCGGCGTCGACGAGGAGTTTTGCGGCGTGGAACTCGCCCATCGTCGCCGCCATCCGCGTCAGATCCAGCCGTTCGGACGTGCCCAGTTTTCCGGCCATCGTCTCCCGGTAGTCGTCGAGGACGCCCGTCGCCAGGAACGATTCGTAGAACGCCAGCGCGTCGTCGCGGTCGGCGTCCGGGAAGCCCGCGGCGTGGTCCTCGAAGAACTCGCGGGTCGTCCACCGGCCGTCCTTCGAGAGGAAGACGGGGAGGAAAAACCACGAGAGATGAGGGTACGGTTCGAGCCACGGCGACTGCTCGTGGAGTTCAGCGCGGAGTTCGCGCTCGGCCCACTCCGCCACCGGCGTCGGCACCTCGGTAAACCCGTACTTGTCGGTGCGCCAGAGGCTCGACGGCGTCTCGGTGTTGCCCAGCCAGTAGCCCTCGTCGTCGGTCCAGCAAAACAGCGCGGTGTCGCCGTTGTCGACGTCGAAGCGGCGGGCATCGTACTCCTCGGGCGGTTTGAACCACGGGCGATTCCACGTCGCGCCGAGGTTGGCGTCGAGCGGGTCGAACACCTCGGCGCGGACGCGGCCCTCGGTCCACCGGCCAGGGGCGTGTCGGAACCGGAGCGGTCGTGCCACGATGGCAGTAGATGCTCACCCCGTTTATATTGATCGTCGTCCGTCAGTACCGGCGAGTCGCCGTGACGGCCCGGCGGACGATCCGCAGGAGACTCCCCACGTCGATGCCGCGACCGACACGCCTTTTGTGATGGTTCCGAAACCTGTCGCATCGATGACCGACCGACGGGACGCCATCGTCGAGGGGTCGATTCCGCGCACCCTCGTCGCCCTCGCGCTCCCGCTGGTCGCCCAGAACGTCGTCCGCGTCGCCCAGCAGGTGATCGACACCTTCTGGCTCGGCCGCCTCGGCGAGACGGCCGTCGCCGCCGTCGGCCTCACCGTGCCCGTCCTCGGCGTCTGCTTCGCCCTCCTCGTCACCCCCTTCGTCGGCACGCAGATTCTCGTTTCCCAGCGCGTCGGCGCCGACGCTGACGACGGCGCCCGCCGCATGGTCGTCCACGGCTTCGTCCTCGCCCTCGCCGTCGGTGCCCTCGTCGGCGCCGGCGTCTTTCTCGGCGCCGGCACCGTCGTTCGCCTCGTCGGTGCCGGCCCCGAGGTGGCGCCGCTCGCCGCCATCTACCTCGCCGTCGTCGGCCTCGGCCTCCCCCTCGCGGGCGCGAGTGACGCCATCGAAGCCGGCTTCGTCGGCCGCGGCGACTCCCGGGCCTCCCTCTGGATCAACCTCGCCACCGTCGCCGTCAACGTCGTCCTCGACCCATTCCTCATCTTCGGCTGGTGGATCTTCCCCCAGTGGGGCGTCCGGGGCGCGGCGCTCGCGACGGTCGCCGGCTACGCCGCCGGCCTCTGTCTCGCGCTCGCCCTCGCGCTCGGCCCCCGGATGAACCTCGCGCGCCGTCACCTCGCCCTCACCGCGGCCGACTTCCGCGACTTGCTCTCGGTCGGCGCACCGATCACCGGACGACAGGTCGCCAGCCAGAGCGTTCGCGTCCTCCTCGTCGGCGTCGTCGCCCTCGCCGGCGGCGCCGCCGGCCTCGCCGCCTACACCATCGGCGCCCGCGTCGCCAGCGTGGCCGTCCTTCCCTCGCGCGGCCTCGGCCAGGCGGCACAGAGCATGGTCGGTCAGAACGTCGGCGCCGAACGGCCGGACCGCGCCCGGCGGACCACCCGCGTCGGCGTCGCCGTCGCCGCCGGATCGCTCGCGCTCCTCGGTGTCGTCCAGTGGCTCGTCCCCGTCCCCGTCGCCCGCGTCTTCGTCCCCGACCTCGCCGGCGACGGCCTCGCGCTCACCGTCCAGTACCTCACCATCCTCGCTTACGGCTACCCCGCCATCGGCGCCGTCGACGCCCTGCTCGCGGGGTTCAACGGCGCCAGTCGCACTCGAACGAGCTTCGTCGCCGACCTGCTGAAATACTGGGCGGTGCGCCTGCCCGCCGCCGCCCTCGCGCTCCCGGCCACCGCGTCGGTTTCACTGCTCGGCGTGACCGTCGCTCCCGGCCTCGACCTCGGGATGCCCGCCGTCTTCTGGGCGGTCACGGGATCGAACGTCGCCGCCGCCGTTGGCGTCGGGGCGTACTACGCCCACGCCGTCCGAGGCGGGCTGTTCGCGGACGTGGCGGCGGCAGCGTCCGAGGAGGCGGACGACGCCGCTGACGCCGACCCCGAACCCACCGACTGAGACGGTTTCTCGCAAGTCGTCACCGGCGGTTCACCGGGCGCCGGTACCGGTCGTCGCCTCGGCGTCGATTGCGAGGCGCCGACGGGCGGCACCCAGTTACGACGGGCCGTCCGACTCTCCCCCGCCCCCGACGGAAACGCCTTTGACGCCCCGGTCCCCGGACTCATCTATGCTTCCGTACGGCGCCCACGTTTCTCGTCTCCGACCGGAGGTGCCGACCGCGTGAAGGTCGCCGACGCCGTCCCCGAGTTCGCCGACGCCTTCGACTTCGAATCGTTCAACCGCATGCAACAGGAGGCGTTGCCCGTCCTCGTCGAGACGAACCACAACGTCGTCGCCTCGGCGCCGACGGCGAGCGGCAAAACCGCGCTCGCCGAACTCGCCATCTGCAAGACGCTCCGCGACGGCGGCACCGCGCTCTTTATCGCGCCCATGCGCGCGCTCACCAACGAGAAGGAGAGCGAGTGGGAGCGCTTCGAAGAGATGGGGTACTCCGTCTACGTCGTCACGGGCGAACGCGACCTGAACCCGCGACGCGCCCGCCACGCCGACGTGCTCGTGATGACGCCGGAGAAAGTGGATTCGGCCACCCGCAAACACGACTCCCGGCGCTACGACTTCGTGACCGACGTCGACTGCGTCGTCATCGACGAGGTCCACCTCCTCGACTCCGAGCGCCGCGGCGGCGTCCTCGAAGTCACCGTCTCCCGTCTCCGCCGGCTCTGTGACCCCCGCTTCGTCGCCCTCTCTGCGACCATGCCGAACGTCGAGGACGTGGCAGGGTGGCTCGACGCCCCGCCCGAGGCCACCTTCGCCTTCGGCGACGACTACCGCCCCGTCGACCTCCAGACCGGGGTCAAGACCTACTCCCACGGCGAGAACTCCTTCGCCGACAAGTACCGCCGGCTCTATCGCGCCCTCGACTTGGCCGAACCCCACGTCCGCGAGGACGGTCAGGCCCTCGTCTTCGTCGCCTCGCGACAGGACGCCGTGAGCGCCGCCGCCAAGACCCGCGACGAACTCGCCGAACGCGACGTGCCCATCGGCGCCCGCGGCGACTACGACTTCCACAACGAGGCGAGCGAACTGAGCGACGACCGCCTCCACAAAGCCGTCCTCGACGGCGTCGCCTTCCACCACGCCGGCCTCTCGAAGGCCGACCGCGACCGGATCGAGGCGTGGTTTCGAGAGGGAAAAATCGACATCCTGTTTTCCACCTCGACGCTCGCGTGGGGGGTCAACCTCCCCGCGCGCTGCGTGATCGTCCGCGACACCAAGTACCACGACCCGCTCGAAGGCGAGGTGGACATCAGTCCCCTCGACCTCCTGCAGATGCTCGGCCGCGCCGGCCGCCCCGGCTACGACGACGTGGGCTACGGCTGGGTGGTCTGTGACCGATCCGACGCCGACCGGTATCGCCGCCTCCTGCGCGAGGGGACGGAGATAGAGTCCCACCTCGCGGCCGATCTGGACGCCCACCTCAACGCCGAAATCGCGATGGGAACCATCGACGACTTGGACGACGTGCTCGACTGGTTGGAGACGACGTACTACTACGTCCGCGCCGCGTCGGAACCCGACGCCTACGACTTCGACGGCCTCCGCGACCGGGTGCGCGAAACCCTCGAATCGCTGGTGGCGCGGGGGTTCGTCGAGATGGGTGAGGACCTCGCCATCGAGTCGACGCCGCTCGGTCGCCTCGCCTCGAAGTACTACCTCCGGCTCTCCACGGCGGAGGCTTTCCACACCTTGGCCGACCGGGAGCGCATCGACACCGACGCCGTCCTCGAAACGGTCGCCGCCGCGGCCGAGTTCGACTCCGTCTCCGCCCGGCAGTCGGAGGCCGACGCCGTCGACGCCGTCCTGGGCGCCGACGGTGACCACCTCGACGACGACGGCACGCGCAAGGTGCTCGCCATCCTCCGGGCGAGTACGAGCGACTCCGTCCCGGCCGACCTGCGAAGCGACGCGTGGATCATCCGCCGGAACGCGCTCCGCCTCCTCGCGGCGCTCCGGGAGTTCCTCGCCCGCTTCGCCGGTGCGCGCGCCGCCAACCTCGCCCGTCGCCTCGAAGCGCGGGTCGAACACGGCGTCAGCCGCGACGCCGTCTCGCTCACCGCCGTCGACGGCGTCGGTGCCGGCCGTGCGCGCACCCTCGCCACCGGCGGCCTCTCCCGGCCCGCCGATATCGTCGCCGCGGGCGCCGACGAACTCGAACGCGCCGGCCTCGCCGCGGGCGTCGCCGAACGCGTCGTCGGATCGGCGGCCGACCTCCCCGCCATCTCGGTCGACTGGGGCGACGTGCCCGACTCCGTCGACGCCGGCGACAGCCGGATGTGTGAGGTTCGGGTGCGAAACGAGGGCGGCGGCGCCCGCGTCGGCGTCCGCGTCACCGTCAACGGCGTCGAGATGCACGAGAAGGAGACGTATCTCTCGGACGTGACGACGGTTCCCGTCGGTGTCTTTGGGGCGGACGCCGACGAACTCGACTTCCAAGTGGAAGTGACGTGTTCGGAGTTGCCGATTCGGCCGTTCGTGGCGGAGACGACGGTTCGAGTGGCGTAGTCGTCCTACTCGGCCAGCAACTCGTCGAACAGCGCCCGCAACGCCCCGGGGTCGTCGGCCCGCCGGTCGGCCAGTTCCGCCGCCTCCGGGTCGCCGCCGTAGGCAATCGTGTGGATTCCCGCCCGCGTCGCCGCCCGAACGCCGTTGGGCGAGTCCTCGACGGCGACGCAGTCCGCGGGGTCGGCGTCCACTCGTTCCGCGGCGACGGCGTACACGTCCGGCGCCGGCTTGCCCGGGCCATCGACGTCCTCCGTGCTCAGGATCACGTCAACGTCGAGGTCGAACCGCTCGACGACCCGCTCGATCCACCGCCGCGGGCTGGAGGAGACGATGGCGACCGACACGCCGCCCTCGCGCAGGGCGGCGAGCAGGTCCCGGAACCCCGGCAGCAGGTCGGCGGTGTCGTAGAGGTCGGCGGCCGCCGACTCGTAGAGGTCGAGAAACGCCGCCCGATCCAGCGCCATCTCGTAGCGCTCGGCGAGATGGTCGTAGGTCTCGCGGTAGTTGACGCCCCGAATGTCGGCGTGTGTGGGGTCACCGTCGGCCACCGCTGCGGGGAGGATTACGTCGCGCTCACGGGCGCGCCAGAACGTCTCGGTGTCGACGATCACCCCGTCCATGTCGAAGAGGACCGCGTCCATACCGGCCGACTGCGCCCCATCGCTGAAAGGGCTTCGTCCGAGGGTTTTCACCCGGAGACGGGGCCAGTCCGGGACATGACAGACGCCATCCGCGTGTTCGCCGGCGACTGCACCGTCGAAACCGACGACCGAACCCACCGCGGCCGGATGCTCGTCCTCGTCAAACCCGACCGAACCGTCCTCGTCCACGACGCCGACGGCTACCAGCCGGTCGCGTGGCTCACCCGCGCCGACAGCGTGGCCGTCGAAACCGACGACGGCTTCGGCCTCACGGCCCACCTCGACGACCGCACGCTCCGGGTGACCGGCGACCGAATCCGTCGCTCCGTCTATCCGGTCACCGAGGCGGGCGTCCCCGTCGGCACGAGTCCGGAGACGGGCGGGCCGCTGATTCGCACCGGCGGCGCGGTGGTCGACCTCGATTCCGGGGCGCGCTACCCGCTGGTCGCGGGGGCAACCGTCCTCGACGCCCGCTGTCCGGACTGTGGCCTCCCGACCATGCGCGTCGACCGCGGTGCCACCTTCGAGGTGTGTATCGACCGTGCCTGTGACCCCCTCGACGACGCGGTGCGGGCGCGGTTCGACCGCGAGTGGTTCTGCCCCGACTGCGGGTCGGACCTGCGGATCATCCGCCGGAGTGGGCGCTTGCTGGCCGGCTGTGACGCCTACCCCGACTGCGAGACGGCCTTCACTATCCCCGCGGGCGTCGTCGTCGACGACTGTCCCTGTGGCCTCCCGGTCTTCGAGACGGCGACCGGACGGCGGTGTCTGGACGGGACCTGTGACCGGCGGTGACTTCCGCACTTCACCGCGCCGTGTCGAACTGCACTCCGCCGCACCGCAGACACTTTACCCGCGCCCCGCCCCCACTCGGGTATGCAAGGAACGTTCGCGGACGGCGCCGTCCGCGTCGGCGGCGACGCCCGCCAGCGCTTCTACGACGCCCGCGGCTACGGTCAGCCACTCGACGGCAACCGGATCGAACTCGCCCCCGTCGAGGCCGCGCATCTCCTCTTTCGCGGTGATCTCGACGGTGTGATCGGCCCCGACGGTGACCGGATGGATTTCCGGGCCTTCCTCGTCGCCAGCGACGCCGCCCTCGCGTTCGTCGTCTACAAGGACCTCCGGGACCGGGGTTTCTACCTCTCGCCCGCCCGTGACGGGTGGGTCGACGACGCCGCGGGCGCGGATTTCGTGGTCTACCCCCGTGGCAAGGGGCCGGCGGACGACGAGGTGGCCTACCGGGTCCGCGTCGCCGGCGAACGCGAGGAGATTCCCGCTGCGGCGCTCGGGGACGTGGTCCTCGCAGTCGTCGACGAGGAAGGGGAGCTCACGTACTTCGAGACGGGGCGGCCGGGTGCGGCGGGCGACGCGGACGTGGACGAACTGCGCTACGAGCCGCCGGCGGGGCTCGATGCCGCCCTCCTCGCCGACCGGGCGGTCGTGTGGGACCCGCCCGCCGCCCTCCACGACCGGGGGTTCTACGGCCAGCGGCTCCACGGCCGTAACGCCGAGTCCGGCCCGCTCCAACTTTCGCTCGTCGAGGCGGCGTATCTCGCCCGCCGGGGCGCGCTCACCATCGACGAACCCCGCGTGGTCGAACGCGGCCGGCAGGTGGAGGGCGAGCGATTCGACCGCCGGCTCCGCGCCTATGCGGCGCTCCGGGCCGCCGGCAGCGTCCCCAAGAGCGGGTTCAAGTTCGGCGCCGACTTCCGCACCTACGATTCCTTCACCGCCGTCGACGAGATGGACCACTCGACCCGCCTGATCCGCGTCGTTGCGCCGGCGCACACTTTCCTGCCGCGGGACCTCTCGCTCGACGTCCGGCTGGCGGGTGGGGTCCGGAAACGAATGGTTTTTGCGCTGACCGACGTGAACGAGGGGATAGACTGGCTCTCGGTCGCCCGACTCACGCCCTAACATGACACGAGACACTCCCGAGAACACGCAGGACGACCCCCCCGTCACCGACGGCGGGAGCGACACCGCCGCCGGCGCCGACGACGTCGCCCTCGACCCCTGGGGCTCCTCGACCGTCTCGGACTACCGCAAACTGTTCGACGAGTTCGGCATCGAGGCGTTCGACGAGATGCTCGACGAGGTGCCGAACCCGCACTACCTGATGCGTCGGGGAGTCATCTTCGGCCACCGCGACTACCGGCCCGTCGCGCAGGCGCTTCGCGACGGCGAGGACGCCGCCGTCCTCTCCGGGTTCATGCCCACCGGCGACCCCCACATCGGCCACAAACTCGTCTTCGACGAGATCATCTGGCACCAGCAGCAGGGCGCCGACGCCTACGGCCTCATCGCCGACTTGGAGGCTCACAGCGCCCGCGGCCTCTCGTGGGACGAAATCGACGAGCACGCCCGCGACTACCTGCTCTCCCTGCTCGCACTGGGTTTCGACCCCGAGGACGGCGAACTCTACCGGCAGTCCACCAACCGCGAGGTGCAGGACCTCGCGTTCGAACTCGGGTCGAACGCCCGCTTCGCGGAGTTCGAGGGCATCTACGGCTTCGACGGCGAAACCTCCGTCTCCCACATGCAGTCGGTGGTCACGCAGATGGCGGACATCCTCTACCCCCAACTGGAGGAGCCGAAGCCGACGGTCATCCCCGTCGGCCCGGACCAGGACCCCCACATGCGTCTCGCGCGCGACGTGGCCGCCCGGATGCGCTACTTCAAGGTGACCCAAGCGTACGCGAGTTTCGAGGCCGACGCCGCGGAGCGCGACCACCTCGCGGCGGCGTACGCGGCTTTGGCAGACAGCGTGGAGCGACGCTCCACGGGCAGTCGGCCGCAGGCCGACGACGACATGGAGACCGTCCGCTGTGAGGACGCGGCTGACTGGCTCGACGCGGAGATGGCGCCCGACGCCGCCCGCGACGCCGCGATGGAGAAACTCCGGGCCGCGGGGAAGGAGCCGCTTCGCCCCCGCGTCCGCTTCCTCGACCGCAACGCGACCGACGAGGCGTTCGAGGCGCTCATCGAGGCGGTGCCGGGTGAGAAACGGCGATACGACGAGCATATCGACGCCTTCGAGATGGACCACGAGGCCGCGGAGGAACTGGCCCGCGAGGTGGAAGTCGACAACGGCGGCTACGGCTTCCTCCCTCCCTCGTCCATCTACCACCGGTTCATGACCGGCCTGACCGGCGGGAAGATGTCCTCCTCCGTTCCGGCGAGCCATATCTCCCTGCTCGACGACCCCGAGGACGGCTACGACAAGGTGAAGTCGGCGACGACGGGCGGGCGCGAGACGGCCGCAAAACAGCGGGAACTCGGCGGCGAGGCCGACGACTGTCCCGTCTACGAACTGTACGCCTACCTGCTCTCGGGCGACGACGACGAGTTCGCGACCGAGGTGTACGAGGAGTGTGTCGGCGGCGAGCGACTCTGTGGCGGCTGTAAGGAGCAGGCTGCCGAACTCATGCGCGAGTTCCTCGAAGACCATCAGGAGAAACGCGCGGAGATGGAAGCGGTGCTCGAGGATCTGGACATCGACCTCGACTCGGACCGTCGGGGAATCCCCGGCGACGGGCACTAGCGTCCCGGCGACCGAGACGCCGTTCAGAACGTTTTTGATTCGCGGCGTGCAGTGCACTCACATGGCGACCGAACCCGCCCCGACCGACTCGCTCGCCCGCGAAGTGACCGCGCTCGGGTTCGGCTTCTTTTTCATCCCGTAGGTCGGCGGACTCCGCCCGCGGCGGGCGGACGAAACCGACCCGTTCGGCCGGTCGCCGGCGACGGTGGCCTTCGGAACTGCTAACTGGCCAGCTTGGGTGGACCTGAACAAGAACGACACAGAGCATGCGACTCCCGGACTCACAGGTCGCGGTGTTGGAAGCCGCGAGCGCGACGGACGAACGGACGATCGAACAGTTGAGCGAGGCGACGGGCTTGAAACCGGAGACGGTGACCGGCGCCGCGTTCGACCTCGAAGACGCGGGACTGGTCGCGGTGTCGGCCACCGAGACGGTCTCCTATACGGTCACCGGGGAGGGCGAAGCCTACGCAGAGGCCGGCCTGCCCGAAGTGCGCCTCTACCGCGCCGCCGCCGATGCCGGCGCTGCCGACGCCCCCGTCTCGATGGGCGAGGTCATCGGCGCGGCCGACCTCGACGGCCCCGAAGTCGACATCGCCCTCGCCAACTACGCCCGGAAGGGGTACGGCGAGGTCGAGTCGGGGCAGATCACGGCCGACCCGGAGGCCGACCCGGAGGCCGACGACGAGGCGACGGCCCTCGACGCCCTGATTTCGGCTGCAGCCACCGCCACCGCCGACGACGCACTCGCCGAACTCGACCGCCGCGGACTCGTCGAACGGAGCGAGCGTGCCGTCCGCTCGGTCACGCTCACCGACGAGGGCGTGACCGCGCTGATGGAGGGCGTCGAGGCCGCCGAGACGGTCGACCGTCTCACGCCCGAACTGCTCGCCTCCGGCGAGTGGGAAGACGTGGAGTTCACCGCCTACAACGTCGAAGCCGACGCGCCCGAAACCCGCGGCGGTAAGGTCCACATCCTGCGCCAGACCGCCGAGCGCGTGAAGGACACGCTCGTCGGCATGGGCTTTCGGGAGATGGACGGGCCCCACGCCGACTCGGAGTTCTGGATCAACGACTGCCTGTTCATGCCCCAGGACCACCCGGCGCGCACCCACTGGGACCAGTTCGGCCTCGACGTGCCGCCGATGCAGGACATTCCGGCGGACCTGCTCGAACGCGTCCGCTCGGCCCACTTGGAGGGCGTCGGCCCCGACGGCGACGGCTACCACTCCCCGTGGACCGAAGAGGTGGCCCGCGAAATCGACCTCCGGGGCCACACCACCTCGCTCTCGATGCGCTATCTCTCCGGGCACGAAATCGGCGAACTCGACCCTCCCGAGCGCTTCTTCAGCGTCGAGAAAGTGTACCGCAACGACACGCTCGACCCGACGCACCTGCTGGAGTTCTTCCAGATCGAAGGGTGGGTGATGGCCGAGGACCTCTCCGTCCGTGACCTGATGGGCACCTTCGAGGAGTTCTACGAGCAGTTCGGCATCACCGACCTGCAGTTCAAGCCGCATTACAACCCTTACACCGAGCCGAGCTTCGAACTGTTCGGCACACACCCCGAGACGGGCGAGTTGATCGAAATCGGCAACAGCGGCATGTTCCGCGAGGAAGTGCTTCGCCCCCTCGGTGTCGAGTGCGACGTGATGGCGTGGGGGCTGGCGCTCGAACGACTCCTGATGCTCATGTACGGCTTCGACGACATCCGCGACGTACACGGGACGCTGTGTGATCTGGACCTCCTGCGGGAGACGGAGGTGCTTCACTGATGCCCGTCGTCGACGTCGACGCCGACGAACTCCGACGGCTGACGGGCCACGAGGAGAAGACGGACGAGGAACTGATCGACGACCTGTTCGCGCTCGGCCTCGAATACGAGGGCGAAACCGAGGACGGCGAACTCCAACTGGAGTTCGGCCCGGACCGCCTCGACCGGCTCTCGGTCGAGGGCGTCGCCCGCTCGCTTCGCTACCAGTACGGCGACGACCGCGGCGTCTACGTTCCGAACACGAACGATCCCGACTGGACCATCGAAGTCGAGGAGTCGGTGCCCGACGAGCGGCCGTACGTCACCGGCGCGGTGATCCGTGGGGTCGACTTGGACGACGCTGCCCTCGACTCCCTGATCCAGTTGCAGGAGAAACTCCACGCGACGATGGGTCGCAAGCGCGCCAAAGGCGCCATCGGCATCCACGACCTCACGATGCTGAAAGGCGAGGTGCTGACCGAGGACGGGCGGGACGGCCACACCATCACTTACCGCGGCGTCGACCCCGAGGGCGACCGGTTCGTCCCTCTCGACGCCGACCGGGAGATGACGCCGGCGCAGGTGCTTACCGACCATCCGACCGGCGAGACGTACGCGCCGATCGTCGCCGAGTACGAGCGGTATCCGGCCATCTACGACGAGATCGGGCTGTTCTCGTTCCCGCCGGTGATCAACGGTCGCCGGACCGAGGTGTCGACCGACTCCCGCGACCTGTTCGTCGAGTTGACCGGGACGGACCAGTGGACCATCGACCGGATGTGTAACGTCATCTGTTACGCCCTCGACGCGCGCGGCGCGACGATAGAGGACGTCGAGGTGTCCTACCCCGACGGGACGCTCCCCCGCCCCGACTTCGAGGTGGAGACGAAGACCGTCGCCCACGAGCGCATCGAGGGGATGCTCGGCGTCGCCCTCGACGTCGAGGCGACGGTCGACCTGTTCGAGCGGTCGGGGCTGGACGCCGCGGTCGCGGATGCGGACGACGGGACGGCCTACGAGGTGTCGATCCCGCCGTACCGCACCGACGTGCTCCACCCGCTCGATCTGATCGACGACGTGGGGCGGGCCTACGGGTTCAACGAACTCGAACCCCGCTATCCGGACGTGGCGACCGTCGGGGGCCGTCACGACCGCTCGACGCTCGAAGCGGCGGCGCGCACGTCGCTCGTCGGCCTCGGGTTCGAGGACCTGCTCAACTTCCACATGATCTCCGAGACGGAGAACTACGACCGGATGGGCGTCGACCCCGGAACCGACGTGGTCGGCGGCGACGATCCGGTGACGATCACCGAACCCTACAGCGAGGACTACACGATGCTCCGGACGTGGGCGCTGCCCTCGCTCATGATGGTGCTGGAGAACAACACCCACCGGGCGTATCCGCAGGACCTCGCCGAGATCGGACTGGCGGCGGGTGCGGACGAGAGCGAGAACACGGGCGTCGCGGAACACCGAACCGTCGCCGCGGTTCTCGCCCGGCACGACGCCACCTACGAGGACGCCAAAGCGCGGCTCGCGTCGCTGTGTGGCGACTTCGACGTCGACCTCGACACGCCCGCGACCGACCATCCGACGTTCATCGACGGCCGCGCGGCCGACGTGGTGATCGACGGCGATACCGTCGGCGTCATCGGCGAGGTGCATCCCCGCGTTCTGGTCGAACACGACCTCGAACTGCCGGTGGCGGCGTTCGAGTTCCGGCTGGACGCGCTGGAGTAGATCGGTACGGTTCGCTATCGACGCCGAGTCGCACTGCGACGTGGATTCGGTCCGGTGAGGCGCCCTAACCGAGTCGTTTAACACCAATCCTCCGGTAGCGTCACCCGAGCAATGCCGAGCGGAGAATACGACCCCGAGACGGTCGAACGGCAGTGGCAGGAGCGATGGGTCGAGGAGGATCTGTACGCCTACGGGGACGGGGCTGTAGATCCGGACACCGTCTTCTCCATCGACTCGCCGCCGCCGACGGTCTCGGGGAGCCTCCACTGGGGCCACGTCTACGGCTTCACCCTGCAGGACTTCGTCGCCCGCTACAACCGGATGCAGGGCAAAGACGTGTTCTTCCCGTTCGGCTACGACGACAACGGCATCGCCTCCGAACGCCTCACGGAGGACGAACTCGACATCCGTCATCAGGACTACGGCCGCCGGGAGTTCCAGGAGAAATGTCGCGAGGTCTGCGCGCAGTACGAATCGGAGTTCACCGAGAAGATGCAGAACCTCGGCATCTCCATCGACTGGTCGGAGACGTACCAGACCATCTCGCCCGAGGTCCAGCGCACCTCGCAACTCTCCTTCGTCGACCTCTACGAACAGGGTCGGGAGTACCGCCAGCGCGCGCCCGCCATCTGGTGTCCGGAGTGCGAGACGGCCATCTCACAGGTCGAGACCGAGGACGACGAACAGGATAGCCACTTCCACGACATCGCGTTCGAGGTGGTCGAGGACGGCCCGAACCTGCCGGAAACCTTCACCATCTCGACGACGCGGCCCGAACTCCTGCCGGCCTGCGTCTCGGTGTTCGTCCACCCCGACGACGAGGCGAACGAACATCTCGTCGGCAACCACGCGCGGATCCCCCTGTTCGGCCAGGAGGTGCCCATCATCGAGGACGAACGCGTCGACATGGAGACGGGATCGGGCGTCGTGATGTGCTGTACCTTCGGCGACCAGACCGACATCGAGTGGTACCAGGCTCACGACCTCGACCTTCGCATCGCCATCGACGAGTCGGGGACGCTGACCGACGTTGCGGGCGAGTACGCCGGACTGGACCGCGACGAGGCCAGCGAGGCCATCGTCGCGGACCTCGACGAGGCGGGTGCCTTGCTCGACCGGCGGGCGATCACCCACACCGTCAACGTCCACGAACGCTGTGGCACGAGCATCGAGTTCCTCGTCACCGAGCAGTGGTACGTCAAACTCCTCGACAAGACCGAGGAGTATCTCGAAGCGGGTCGGCAGATGGAGTGGTACCCGGAGAAGATGTTCACGCGGTATCGCAACTGGATCGAGGGGCTCCAGTGGGACTGGGCCATCTCCCGGCAGCGCTCCTCGGGCATCCCCTTCCCGGTCTGGTACTGCGCGGAGTGCGACGCGGAAGTCGTCGCCGACCGCGACCAGTTGCCGGTCGATCCGCTCTCGGACGACCCGCCGGTCGACGCCTGTCCCGCCTGTGGCCACGACGAGTTCGTCGCCGAGGACGACGTCTTCGACACGTGGGCCACCTCCTCCTTGACGCCGCTGATCAACGCCGGCTGGGACTGGGACGCGGCGAGCGGGGAGATGGCCATCGAGCGACCCGAACTCTACCCGATGGACATGCGGCCACAGGGCCACGACATCATCTCGTTCTGGCTGTTCCACACGGTCGTCAAGTGTTACGAGCACACGGGCGAGGTGCCGTTCGACAGCGTGATGATCAACGGGATGGTCCTCGACGAGAACCGGGTGAAGATGTCGAAGTCGCTCGGCAACATCGTCTCGCCCGACGAGGTGCTAGAGCAGTACCCCGTCGACGCCGCGCGCTACTGGGCCGCCGGGAGCGCCGTCGGCGACGACCTGCCGTACAAGGAGAAGGGGCTTCGGGCCGGCGAGCGCCTGATGCGGAAGCTCTGGAACGCGTCGAAACTCGTCGACGACCTCACGCCCGAGGAACGGCTCTCGCGGCCGGATCTGCGAGAAATCGACCGTTGGCTGCTCGCGGAACTCGACGACCTCATCGAGACGGTCACCGGTCACTTCGAGCGCCGCGAGTTCTCGAAGGCCCGCGACGGCCTCCGCTCTTTCTTCTGGCACACGTTCTGTGACGACTACCTCGAAATCGCAAAACAGCGGCTTCGGGACGGTGACGACCGATCCGCGGCCTATACGCTCCAGACGGCGCACCGACGCTTCTGTACGCTGTTCGCGCCCATCCTCGCCCACGTCACCGAGGAACTCTGGCGGGACATGTACGGCGACGGGAGCGTCCACACGGCCGACTGGCCCGAGCCGCTCGGGATCGACGCGGATCTCTCGGCCGGCGAACTGGCGATGGATGTCGTCGCCGCCCTCCGGAAATACAAGACCGACCACCAGCTCTCGATGAACGCCGACGTGGACGCGGTGCGGGTGTACGGCGACGTCGAAGCGTTCGCCGACGACATCCGTCGCGTGATGCACGTCGACGAACTCGAATCGGTCGACGAAGCCCCGCCGGTCGAGTCCGTCGTGACCGGCGTCGACCTCGATTACTCGCTGGTCGGTCCCGAGTTCGGCAACCAGGTCGGCGACATCGAGGCCGCCATCGCACAGGGTGACTACACCGTCGAGGACGGCCGCCTCCACGCCGCCGGCGTCGAACTCGACCCCGAGATGTTCGAGATCGAGGAGGAGCGACAGTACGCCGGCGATGGTGAGATGATCGAGGCGGGCGACACCGTCGTTATCGTCCGGAACTGAGCACAGATACGGTTATCGCGTCAGCGATCGTAGGTGTCTTGTGTCACGACACCTCCTCGTCTCGTTCGACGACTCGGCCCTCTCGGACCGGGCCCTGACGTTCGCTTGTTCCACCTTTCCCGAGGATCGAATCACGGCTCTGTACGTCATCGACGCCCAGTCGGACGATACGGCGGCGGTCGGATGGGGGGATACCACCGACCAGTACGGACGCTGGGTCGAGTCGAGACGCGGGTTCGCGGACGAACTCCTCCGCCACGCTCAGTCGCTCGCCGACGAGTACGGCGTCACGCTGGAGACGGTCATCGCAATTGGGCGCGTCCGCGACGCCGTCGTCGACTTCTACGCCGACAACGACGTGGATCTGGTCGTGATGGGCTTTCACCCCCGGCCCCGACTCTCCGCGTATCTGA
>Ga0209946_1000462_pt1 | contig 16768 bp, 15 predicted proteins | sample SalPon2_A_H2O_MG_FD_185704 | JGI IMG/M metagenome (GOLD analysis project Ga0209946, IMG submission 185704) | Salt pond water microbial communities from South San Francisco under conditions of wetland restoration - Salt Pond MetaG R2_A_H2O_MG... | ecosystem: Environmental > Aquatic > Non-marine... | reverse complement strand
GGTGTACGACAGTATCGTACCGTCTTGTACCGGTTTGAAGTCTAGATCTGTATTGGACTAAACGCACAAGATTAAAGAGCGGGCGGGCGATATTGTTCAGTGCGTACAACCAACCCATGAGCAAAGAGATAGACGTCGCGGAGACATTGGACGTGAAGGGACTGAGCTGCCCGATGCCCATCGTGAAGACGAAGGGCGCGATCGACGACCTCACCCCCGGTGGCGTGTTGGAGGTCGTCGCCACCGACCCCGGTAGCGTGAGCGACATCGACGGCTGGGCGACCGGCACCGACGGCGTCACGCTCCTCGCGCAGGAGGAGGGCGACGACGTGTACACCCACTACGTCCGCAAGGAGGCCTGAATATGGACGAGATCGGCATCATCGTCTCCGACGACGACCCCAAGAGCCTCGCGATGGCGACCAACCTCGGCCACGTCGCGCTGACGATGGACACCGACGTGTTCCTCTACTTCACCTTCGACGGGCTGACGCACCTGCTCGAGGGCGACAAGGACCTCTCGTCGGTCCAGCCGCTGCTCGACGAGGGGATGCCGAACCCCTACGACATGCTCGACCAGCTGATCGCCGACGGCGGCGAGGCGGTCACCTCGGTCGCGTGTACGACCACGCTCGACATGCTCCACTGGGAGCAGGACGCCATCGACGACGACCTGACCACGCAGTTCGCCGGCGCGGTCACCTTCCTCGAGGCCGCCGAGGAGGCCGACCACGTGTTCACGTTCTGAGCGTCGGCCTCACCCCGGTCGGGGCCGCTTTTCGAGCCGTCGATTCCACGTCTGCCAGCCGCGGCGCCGTCCGTCGAGGCGACCGCTAGCCGCGACACACTTGCGTCGGAGAAACAACGCAGCCGGTCGGTCCCGAGCCCGCTCGGCGCGGCTCGCACCGTCGGAACCCCGGTTGCGACCAGGGGCGCCTGCCGCGACCGCCGGGCTCCCGTTGACCGCCCCGACCCCAGTCCGCCCGGTTACTCGCGGTGCCGAACGGGCTGGTGGCGCTCCGCGATGTCGAGGAAGTTGTCGAAGACGGCGGTCGCCGCCTCGGCCTCGGCGACGCGCTCGTCCGTGATGCCGTCCATGACGGCCCGGATCCGCGCGTCCGGGAGGTCCTTCCCCTCCGTCACCCACTCCGCCGTCTGCCGGTCGTACTCCGGATGGAACTGGACGCCGTAGGCGCTCCCGAGCCGGAACGCCTGGACGCCGACCCCGTTCTCCGCGAGGGTGACCGCGCCGGGCGGCACCTCGGCGACCCGGTCGGAGTGCGTCTCGAAGCTCGTGAACGTCTCCGGAACGCCGGCGAACAGCGGGTCCTCGCCGACGCGCGCGATCGACTCGTACCCCAGTTCGTACTCGCCCATGTCGACGACGCGCCCGCCGAGCGCCTGCGCGAGGAACTGGTGGCCCCAGCAGATGCCGAGTATCGGTACGTCGGCCTCGTGGATCCGGCGGAGCCGCTCCGTCGCCTCGTGGATCCAGTCCCGGTCGTCGTACACGGAGGTCTGCGAGCCGCTTATCACGACCCCGTCGAACCGCCAGTCCGACGACGCCACCGGCGGCGGGAACGCGCCCTCGCTGACCTTGTACACCGTGACGTCGGCGTCGAGTTCGCGGCGGAGGTTCGACTCGGCCGGGGTCTCTCCGACCGACGCGTCGAGGACGGCGATGGTCGTGTCCATGCCCGACCGTTCGCGCGACTGAAACATATACTATTGGGTTTATTGTACAATACTAGCAACCGCAAGGGGGGTAGAAAATCAGCGCCCGCTCCGGCTACTGGCGACGACCGACGTCGCGGCCCGCGCGTCAGTTCTCGGCGGTGACGGCGACTTGCTCCGGGCGGTCGTACTTCTCTTCGAACTCGCCGATGAGCTGGCCCATCTTCGCGTACCAGTCGTTGAGCATGCGCTGCATGTCGTCGGCGATCTGCGACGGGTCCGTCGGGCTGTACACGTGGTAGTAGCCGCCCTGTTCGTAGTTGATCTGTTCTTTCTGGATGAAGCCGGCGTTCAGGAGGCGCTGGACCGCGCGGTAGGCGGTCGAGCGCTCGCGGTCGACGCGTTCGGCGACCTCGTCTATCGTGAGCGCTTCCTCGGCCGACACGAGCGACCGGTAGCAGTCCTTGTCCAACTGCTTCAGGCCGTGGAAACACTCGAGTAACCCCTCGCACTCCATGTCCCGTTGGAGCTGTTCGGACATCGAATCGGGCATCTTACAGTAGTCCTATGGGGTCCCGTCGATAAAAGTGTTGTGTGTGGGATATACAATTCCGCGCGGGCCGTCGGCCGGACGGAGCCGGCGGCGGCCGAGGCGGGGTCGCTACTCGTCCGCGTCGGACTCGTCGTCGGCGTCCTCGTCGTCGGCGTCGAGGCCGGCCGCCTCGAACGCGGTCTCGACCTCCGCGAGCGGGACCGTGCGGTAGCCGTCCGCCTCGGTCACGGTCGCGACCGCGAGGTCCGAGGGCTCGAACTCGTCGTCGTGGGCGGCCAGCGCCGCGACGGCCAGTTCGATGCCGTCCTCCAGCGAGAGGTCGTCGCTCCACTCGTCTTCGAGGTGGCCCTGGATGTCCTGCCGGCCGCCGCCGATGACGGTCGCCTTCCACTCGTTGGGCGTGCCAGACGGGTCGGCCGCGAACAGGCGCGGCTCGCCGTCGTCGATGCCGCCGATGAGGAGCGCGGCGCCGTACGGGCGCGTGCCGCCGCGCTGGGTGTTCTCCTGGATGTGGTCGGTGATGAACTTCGTCAGCGTCTCGACGCCGACGGGCTCGCCGTAGCGCAGGCGGTTCCCCTGCGACTGCCGGCGCGCGAGGTCGATCAGCTGGCGCGCGTCGGCGACGTGGCCCGCGCTCGCGGTGCCGACGTGGTCGTCGAGCTTGTGGAGCTTCTCGATGCTCTCGGCCTCCATCAGCGACGAGGAGGGCCGGGACATCGCGACGAAGACGACGCCGTCCGTCGTCCGGACCCCGACGCTCGGCGCGCCGCGCGAGACCGCCTCGCGGGCGTACTCGACCTGGTAGATGCGTCCGTCGGGCGAGAACAGCGACGTGCCGCGGTCGTACGCCTGCTGGTCGTTGTTACCCATCATCGTCGATCCCCCGCTCGCGCGGTGTCGCGTTCGCTCATTACCGTCACTTACGTCGGGCCGTTGAAAAAGCAACCGTAACCGGTACGTCTCGGAGAGCGGCCGCCGCCGCGCGTTCCGACCGGCGCCGACCGCCGGCCGGCGTTTCCGCGCTTTCGGCCCGAACGGCCGAGAGGGGCCGTCAGCTTCCGTCGCCGACGGATATATCCACGCAGGTCGTCTAGTATTAGTGACTTTGACTCCCATACGAAACCCAGCCGCGCTGCTGGCCGCGACCCTGCTCGTGGCGACCGTCGGCGGCGCGTTCGCGATCGGCGGGGCGACGGCGGTCCCGGACGCGCGGATCACCGTCGGTGCGGTGGGCGCGTCCCCGAGCGACCCGACGGTCGGCGAGCGGACGGCCCTGAACGTCACCGTCTCGAACTCCGGCGGCAGCGACGCGGCGGCGAACGTCACCGAGATCCGCGTGCGCGACGCCGACGGCGAGGTGCTCGACAGCGTCTCGGGCGTCGGCGCCCTCTCCGCGGGCGACTCGCTCGACGCGACGCTCTGGACCGAGTTCGACGAGCCAGGCGAGAAGCGGCTCACGGTCGAGGCCGTCGCGAACCAGTCGACCACCGGCGAGTTCGTGACCGTCAGCCGCGACACCGTGCTCGACGTGCGGCCGACGCAGGTCGCGCTCGACCTGCGGACCCGCGCGCTCGACCCCGAGGACCTCCGGAGCGACGACGACGGCGAGAGCGCGACCGGCGACCTCGGCATCGGCGGCATCCAGGGCATCTTCGGCGGCGGGGGCGGCCTCGACACGGGCGACGGCGACGACGAGTCGCCGCCGATCGCCGACTCGCCGGTCGAGGTGACCGTGGTCAACACCGGGACGACGACCGCCGACCGCGTCAGCCTCCGCGCCGTCGGCACCGCCGTCGACGGCGACGAGCGGACCGTCTCGGTCGGCCCGTTCGTCGTCGAGGACGTCGCGCCCGGCGAGGAGCGCCGCGTGATCGTCGACCTCGGGCCGCTCGACCGGCGCTCGGCGGTCACGGTGACCGCCGCGTTCCGCGCCGACACCGACCGGCTCGACGACCGCGGCGCCGACCGCACCGCGGAGTCGACGGTGACGTACCCCGTCAGCGAGACCGACCCGACCGTGACTGACGTGACGCTCCGCGAGACCGCGGACGGCGTCGTCGTGGACGCCAACCTCGGCAACGCCGGGACCGGCGAGATGACGGGGACGATCGTCTCGATCGGCGACGCGCCGGGCGTCGCGCCGACGCCCGCCGGCGGCGAGTACTTCGTCGGGAGCCTCGGCGCGAGCGACTTCGTCGGCTTCGACCTGACGACCGCGGTCAACGCCTCGACGGCCGAGACGATCCCGGTCCGGGTCTCCTACACCGAGCGCGGGGTCCGGTACACGGAGACGCTGAACGTCGCGGGGCCCGAGCCGGACGGCGACGACGACGAAGCCGGCGGCACGCTCGGACGGATCGGGACCGGCGGATTGGGTACCGCGGGCGCGGCCGCCAGCGGCCTCGCGCTCGTCGGCCTCGTCGGCGCGCTCGGCGTCGCGGTCCGGACCGGACGGATCGGCGGCTCGACCGGACGGCGGCGCGACGGCTCGGCGCCGTGAGCGACCGCGACGTGCCGGACGGCCCGACCGCGTCCGGCTACGCCGTCGAGCTCCGTGACGTGGTCAAGCGCTACCCGGGCGGGGGCGACGAGCCGGTCGTCGCGCTCGACAGCGTCGACTTCGCGGTGCGACCGGGGGAGTTCGTCGCCGTGGTCGGCCCCAGCGGTTCGGGGAAGTCGACGCTGCTCAACGTGTTGGGGCTGCTCGACGACCCCACGAGCGGGCAGCGTCTGCTCGACGGGACCGACGTGACGAGCCTCTCGGTCGGCGAGCGCACGCAAGCCCGGAAGGAGTCGATCGGGTTCGTCTTCCAGGACTTCCACCTGCTCCCGACGCTGACGGCCGTCGAGAACGTCGCGCTGCCGACGGCGTTCGACCCGGGCGACGCGAGCGACCGGGCCGCCGAGCTGCTGGCGCGGTTCGGCCTCGGCGAGCGGCTCGACCACGAGCCGACCGAGCTCTCCGGCGGGCAGAAACAGCGCGTCGCCATCGCCCGCTCGCTCATCAACGAGCCCGCGGTCCTGCTGGCGGACGAGCCGACCGGGAACCTCGACACGGAGACCGGCGAGTCGATCCTCGGCGAGTTCGAGCGCGTGAAGTCCGAGGGGGTCGCCGTCATCGCGGTCACGCACGACCCGCTCGTCGAGGAGTACGCCGACCGCGTCGTGGACCTCACCGACGGCGTGTTGACCGGCGGGATCCCGGAAGACGACGCGGACGACAGCCCGGGACCGACCCCCGACGCGGACGACGACGCCCGGCGTAGCGGCCGAGTCCGCCGCGGCGGCCGCCAGACGGCGACGACGGACGCGGGTGGCGAGCGATGACGGGGTGCGGGCGATGAGTCGAGACGGCTCCGCCGGACGGTCGGACGGGCTCGCCGGCTGGCTGCGTGGCTGGGGGCCCGCGGTGTCGATGGCGTCGCGGAACCTGCGGCGGAACCGCGTGCGGACGGTGCTCGCCGTGCTCGGCGTCTGCATCGGCGTCCTCGCGGTCGCGGCGCTCGGCATCTTCGGGAACGTGCTGGCGCTGGGCGCCGACGACGCCATCGGCGACATCGGGACGCAGGTGGTCGTCTCGCCGAACAACGACGCGGGCGTGGAGTCGCTGTCCGACGCGGACGTCGCCTCGATCCGCCGCGCGGTCGACGGCCCCGCCGTCGTCCCGCTGTACTCCGACAGCGCCACCGTCGCCAGACAAGGCGACCAGACGTTCGCCACGGTGTACGGGGTCGAAGAGCCCGCGCTGGCGTACGAGGCCGCGGAGGGGCGGCTCCCCGAGCGCCACCGGCAGGGGGCGATCCTCGGCGCGGGCATCGCCGAGGACCTGAGCGCCGGCGCGGGCGACACCGTCGAGATCGCCGGCTCGCAGGTGCGGGTGATCGCGGTGTTAGTCGAGAGCCAGACGTTCAGCCCGGTCGCGCCCGACGACGCGGTGTTCCTCCCCGAGTCGGCGTTCTCGGCGGACGGCTACGCGCAGGCGCTCGTCGTCTCGGACTCCGGGGCCGAGGCCCGCGCGGCCGCCGACGCGATCCGCGAGGCGGTGAACGCCCGCGAGGAGCGGGTGGACCTGTTCGAGCTGGCCGCCCTCGTCGACGAGATCAACGAGTTCTTCGACCTGCTCTCGACGTTCCTGCTCGGGCTCGGCGCGATCTCGCTCGTCGTCGCCGGCGTCTCGATCCTCAACGTGATGCTGATGAGCACCGTCGAGCGCCGCCAGGAGATCGGGGTGATGCGCGCGGTCGGCGTCACGCGCCGCGACGTGTTGCGCGTCCTCCTCGCCGAGGCCGGGCTGATCGGGGCGGCCGGCGCGGCGGCCGGCACCCTGCTCACGGTCCTGCTCGTCGCAGGGTTGGTCATCGCGACCCCCGCCGTCGACGCCGCGCTCGTGATCGACCGCACGAACGCCTACTACCTCCTGCTGGCGCTCGTGTTCGGCGTCGGCGTCGGAATCGTCAGCGGCGCGTACCCCGCGTGGAAGGCGGCCAACGAGCGCCCGGTCGAGGCGCTGCGGAGCTGAGCTAACGGTCGAGCGGCCGCCGGGCCGCGAGTCGCACGCGTCACCGGCAATCTCGTTCGCAAAAAATCGTCTTGCCGTCCGAAACGACGATTAGACGCCGCGGCCCTGGAGCTTCTCTTCCTCTTCCATGTCCTCGTTGGACTGGCCCTTCATCCCCTTGCCGCTGCCGCTCGCGATGCGGGCGAGCGCCTCGGGGTCGTCCCAGTTGTTGACGGCCTCGACGATCGAGGTGCCCATCGCCTCGGGGTCCTCCGCGCCGAAGACGCCGGAGCCGACGAAGATGCCGTCGCAGCCGTGGTACATCATCAGCGCGGCGTCGGCGGGCGTCGCGATGCCGCCGGCGGCGAAGTTGACGACGGGGAGGCGCTCGGCCTCGGCGGTCTCGTGGACCAGGTCGCGGGGCGCGCCGTGCTCGCGGGCCCACTTCTCGCGCTCCTCGTGGTTGAGCCCGGTGAGCGTCCGGATCTGGTTTTTGATCGTGCGCTGGTGTTTGACGGCCTGGTTCACGTCGCCCGTGCCGGCCTCGCCCTTCGTCCGGATCATCGCCGCGCCCTCGTTGATGCGGCGGAGCGCCTCCGGCAGGTTCCGGGCCCCGCAGACGAACGGGGAGGTGAAGTCGCGCTTGTCCGTGTGGTACTCGTCGTCGGCGGGCGTGAGCACCTCGGACTCGTCGATCATGTCGATCCCGAGCGCCTCCAGGATCTCCGCCTCCTTGCGGTGGCCGATCCGGGACTTCCCCATCACCGGGATCGAGACCTCGTCGATGATCTCCGGGACGCGCTCGGGGTCGGGCATCCGGGCGACGCCGCCGCGCTTCCGGATGTCGGCCGGGACGTGTTCGAGGACCATCACGGCGACCGCGCCGGCGTCCTCCGCGATGCGGGCCTGCTCGCGGTTGACGACGTCCATGATGACGCCGCCCTTCTGCATCTGCGCGAAGCCGCGCTTGACCAGTTCGGTCCCTCGCTTCAGCTCCTCCAGATCCGTGGCCTCTGGCATGAACATCACTTGGTTCGCCGGCCACTTAACGGGTCGCTTTCGGGCGGATGGGCGGGCGAGAGGCCGGTTCTCGACACCGCGCCGAACTCGGTTGCCGGCGTCGGCGTTCGCCGTCGACTCGCGTCCGCCCGCCGCCACCCCAACCGCGAAGTCCCCCGCCGTCCAACCGCCGCCCGTGACCACCGGAGCCATCCTCGCCGGCGGGCGCTCGACGCGCTTCGGCGGCGCGGACAAGGCCGTCGCGCCGCTCGCCGGCGTGCCGATGATCCGCCGGGTCGCGGACCGACTCGTTGGGACCGACGGCCCGGTCCCGCCCGGGGCCGACCGCGCCAGCGGCGGCGACCCCGTCGTCGACGAGCTCGTCGTCAACTGCCGCCCGGACCAGCGCGAGGCGATCGCCGAGGCGTTAGCGGGGACCCCGCTGCCCGTCCGCTGGGCGCTCGACGAGGAGCCCGACCGGGGGCCGCTCGCGGGTATCCGGAACGCCTGCCGGGCCGCGACCGACCGCTACGCCGTCGTCGTCGCCTGCGACACGCCGTTCGTCGACCCCGGATTCCTCGCGGCGCTGCGCGAGACGGCCGCGGCGGCCGACGCCGAGGCCGCGGTCCCGCGGCTCGACGACCGCTGGTATCAGACCACGCAGGCGGTGTACGCGACCGGGCCGGCCGCGGCCGCCTGCGACCGCGCGCTCGACCGCGGCGACGGGAAGATACTCGCGATGCTGGAGCGACTGGACGAAGTCGTCGTCGACGACGAGACGATCCGGTCGATAACGACCGCGGACACCTTCGCGGACGTCGACACCGCGTCCGACCTCGCCGACGCGGAGCGGACGGTCGCCGCGGCGCTCGGCGAGAACTGACTCGGCGGGGGGCTGCCCGCGACGTCGTCGGTCAGTTCTTCAGGACCTCGTACGCCTCGTTGAGCCGCTTGAACTGCTCCTCGTCGCCGTCCTCGCCGTCCGGGTGGAGCCGCTTCGCGCGCTCGCGGTAGCGGCTCCGGACCGCCTCGCTGTCCGCCGTGCGGTCGAGCCCGAGCGTCTCGTACGCCTCGCGCTCGCTCATCCGGTCGGTCGGCGGCGCGCGGTCGCGGGGGTCGCGGCCCGCGCCTCCCGCCGCCCCGCGAGCGCCGGCCCGCCGGCCGCCCGCACCGCGACCGCCGTCGGTCCCGGCGGCGCGGTACGCCCGCTCGCGGTTGGCCTCGGCGCGGGCGCGCTGCCTGGCGCGCTCGCGCTCCGTCGGCCCCGCCCGCTCCGCGGACCGCCGGGCCTGTTCGTCGAGGCGTCCGCTGGCGTGGTACCAGAGGAAGTACGAGACGGCGGCGAACGGCAGCGCGAGCGCCAGCGCGATCGGGTGGAGGACGATCCCCGCGATCACGAGCAGCGCCGTCATGCCGACGAACGCCCCGGCGAGCACCACGACGACCGTTCGGTTCGTCACGGCCCCACTCGGGGGCGGAGGACCGTAAGCGTCCCGCTGGTGAGCCGCCCGGCGAGCCGCGGCGGTCGCGTCCGAGCGCGACGCCCGCGCCGCGGGTCGCCTCCCTCGCCTCCGCACCGTTTATCACCGCGGCCGCCCGGGTACGGCGTATGGAACCGGCGGACAGGGAGACGGTGACGGGGTTACCGCCCGGGATCGCCGCCGCCCGCGAGGAGCTCACGCCGATGCTCTCGCAGTACGCCGACCTCTGTGCCGCCCACGAGGACGCCCTGGTGCTGTTTCAGGTGGGCGACTTCTACGAGGCGTTCTGCGAGGCAGCCGAGACGGTGGCGCGCGTCTGCGAGGTGACGCTGACGGAGCGGTCCGACTCGACGGGCGACTACCCGATGGCGGGGATACCCATCGACAACGCGGCCCCCTACCTCGAGTCGCTGCTCGACGCGGGGTACCGCGTCGCGCTCGGCGACCAGGTCGAGGACGCCGAGCAGGCGTCGGGGCTCGTCGACCGCGCCGTCACCGAGGTGATCACGCCCGGCACCGTCGTCGAGGACGACCTCCTCGAGTCGGGGACGACGAACTACGTGGCGGCCGTGGCGGCGGACGGTGACGACGACGCCGGGACGACTGTCGGCCTCGCCGCGGTCGACGTCTCCACCGGCGAGTGCCTCGTCACGGCGGGCGACGCCGACACGGTCGCGGGCGAGCTCGACCGGATCGCCCCGGCCGAACTGATCGCCGGCCCGGACGCCCCCGCGTTCGAGCCGAGCGACGCGGAGCGCGGGTGGACGACCCACGACTACGACGCGGGCGCGTTCGACCGCCGGACGGCGACCGAGCGGCTGGAGCCGTACCTCCCGGCGCCCGACCACCGCTTCGACGCCGACGCGGAGCTACGGGCGGCCGGCGCGGTGCTCGCGTACGCCGAGTACACGCAGGGCGACGACGGCCCGCTCTCGTACGTGACCCGGGTCCGGCGGTACGACCCCCGCGACCGGCTCCGGCTCGACGCGGCGGCCCAGCGCAGCCTGGAGCTGTTCGAGAACCGCGGGCTGGGCGCGAGCGACACGCTGTTCGACGTCCTCGACGAGACGAGCTGCGCGCTCGGGCGCCGGTGTCTCGAGCGCTGGCTCCGCCGCCCGCTCGTCGACGCCGACGCGATCCGGAGCCGCCACGACGCGGTCGGGGAGCTCGCGGACCGGAGCCTCGCCCGCGAGGGGATCGCCGACGCGCTCGCGACAGCATACGACCTCGAGCGGCTGGTGAGCCGCGTCTCCCGGGGTCGGGCCGACGCCCGCGACCTGCGGTCGCTCCACCGGACGCTCGCGGTCGTCCCCGGGCTGAAGGCGACGCTCGCGGGCGCCGAGGGCGAACGGGCCGCCGCGGAGGACGGCGCCGACCTCCCCCGCACCGACCACCTCCGCGACCTCCGCGACCGACTCGACGAGCTGACCGAGGTCCGCGAGCTGATCGACGACGCGATCGCGACCGACCCGCCGCAGGAGATCACCGAGGGCGGGGTGATCCGCGAGGGGTTCGACGGCGACCTCGACGCCCTGCGCGCCACCGAGCGCGAGGGCCGCGAGTGGGTCGCCGACCTCGAGGCGAGCGAGCGCGAGCGCACCGGGATCGACTCGCTGTCCGTCGGCCACAACCAGGTCCACGGCTACTACATCGAGGTGACGGACGCGAACCTCGACCGCGTCCCGGACGACTACCGGCGTCGGCAGACGCTGAAGAACAGCGAGCGCTACGTCACGCCGGAGCTGAAGGAGCGCGAGGAGGAGATAGTCGGGGCCGCCGAGCGGGCGGACGCGCTGGAGTACGAGCTGTTCGTCGACGTCCGCGGGCGCGTCGCGGCCGAGACCGAGCGGATCCAGGCGCTCGCCGACGCGCTCGCCGAACTCGACGCGCTGGCGGCGCTCGCCGCGGTCGCGGTCGAGCGCGACTACGTCCGCCCCGACCTGCGCGACGACTCGGACGCGGGCGTCGAGATCGAGGGCGGGAGACACCCGGTCGTCGAGCGGACCGAGGAGGCGTTCGTCCCGAACGACGCGGACCTCCCGCGCGGCTCCGTCGCCGTGATCACCGGCCCGAACATGAGCGGGAAGTCGACGTACATGCGGTCGGTCGCGCTCGCCGTCGTGCTCGCGCAGACGGGCTCGTTCGTCCCCGCGCAGGCCGCCGCGCTCCCCGTCTTCGACCGGGTGTTCACCCGCGTCGGGGCCTCCGACGACATCGCGGGCGGGCAGTCGACGTTCATGCGCGAGATGAGCGAGCTGACGGAGATCCTCCACGACGCCGACGCCGACTCCCTCGTCTTACTCGACGAGGTGGGACGGGGGACGGCCACCACGGACGGCCGCGCCATCGCCCGCGCCGCGGCCGAGTTCCTCCACGACGAGCTCGGCGCGACCGCCCTCTTCGCGACGCACTACCACGGGCTCACGGACCTCGCCGAGGAGCGCGAACGAGTCTTCAACCTCCACTTCACCGCCACTCGCGAGGACGGCGACGTGACGTTCCTCCACCGGGTCGTCCCCGGCGCCTCCTCGTCGTCCTACGGCGTCGAGGTCGCTGAGCTCGCCGGCGTCCCCGGTCCGGTGGTCGGCCGCGCCCGCGACCTCGTCGCCGCGGAGGAGGCGGACCGGGCGCGCGCGGCGAGCGGAGACGGGCGCGGGGACGCGGTCGACGCCACGGGGTCTTCCGGCGAGAGCGGACCGTCCGCCGACGCCGGCGACCGCGACAGCAACTCCGAGGATCGCGACGGCGACGCGTCGCTGCGCGAGTTTCTCGCCGAGGAGGCGCCGGAGGACGGGGCCGCGTTCGACTCAGAGCGGGACTCCCCCGCGGCCGAGCGCTCGCCGGAGAGCGACCGCGCGTCCCCGGCATCGGACGCGGACCCGGGAGCACCGGCCGGCGCGTCTCCCGACCTCGCCGCCGCGCTCCGCGACCTCGACCTCGCACGGATGACGCCGATAGAGGCGCTGAACGCGCTCCACGACCTCCAGTCCCGGCTCGACGATGACGGGTGAGCGAGACCGCGGTCGCGGCGCGTCCGGAGCCGACGGTCCGACCGACGACGCTGAGCGCGTGCGACGGCTCGACCGGGCGACGGTCGACCGGATCGCGGCCGGCGAGGTGGTGACGCGGCCAGCCCGCGTCGTCGGCGAACTCGTCGACAACGCCCTCGACGCCGGCGCTTCGCGCGTCGATATCGCCGTCGACGGCGACGGAACCGACCGGATCCGCGTCGCCGACGACGGCCGCGGAATGGGGCGCGCGGACGCGACCCGCGCCGTCGAGCGCCACGCGACGAGCAAGCTCGCGCCCGACGGCGACCCGGTCGGGGTCGCGTCGCTGGGGTTCCGCGGCGAGGCGCTCGCGGCGGTCGCCGAGGCCGCCCGCCTCGAACTCGTGACGAGCCCGGGCGACGGCGTCGGCACCCGGGTCGTCGTCGACGGCGAGAGCGCGGGCGCCGCCGGAACGCCGGCCTCGGATTCGAACGTCGACGTCGAGCCCGCGGGGCGGGCCCGCGGGACGACGGTGGTCGTCGAGGACCTGTTCAAGACCCGCCCGGCGCGCCGGGAGTCGCTCGCGGGCGCGCACGCCGAGTTCGCGCGGATCTCCTCGCTCGTCGCCGACTACGCGCTGGCGAACCCGTCCGTGGCGTTCACCCTCGACCACGACGGCTCGACGACGCTGTCGACGCCCGGGACCGACCGCACGGACGCGCTGCTCGGCGTGTACGACCGCGACACCGCGAGCCGGTCGACGACCGTCGCCGCCGGTGTCGACCTGCCGCCCGAGGCCGACCCCGACGTGAACGCCGTCGGCGTCGATGTCGCCGGCGCGCTGGCGTACCCCTCGGTCACCCGAGCGACCCGCGACCACGTCCGCGTCTCGGTGAACGGCCGGCCGGTCCGGAACGACCGGCTCGCCGCGGCGGTCCGCGACGGCTACAGACGCCTGCTCCCCGACGGCCGCGAGCCGGTGGCCGCGGTCGACGTGTCGCTACCCCCCGACCGGGTCGACCCGAACGTCCATCCGGCGAAGCGGGAGGTGGGCCTCCGCGACGCCGACGCGGTCGCCGACGCGGTGGCGTCGGTCGTCGAGGACGCGCTCACGGGCGCGGACCTCCGGCGGTCCGCGGACGTCGCCACCGACCTCGACGCCGCGCTCACCCCGGTCGGCGCGGACGACGGCTCGCGGGCGGGCGCGTTCTCGAGCGCCGAGCCGATCGGGGTGTTCCGCGACCTGTACGTCCTCGTCGAGGCCGGCGACGAGCTGCTCGTGATCGACGGCCACGCGGCCCACGAGCGGGTCAACTACGAGCGGCTGGCCCGCGCGTTCGACGGCGAGCCGGTGCCGACCGCGGCGCTCGACCCGCCCGCGGCGGTCTCGCTGTCGACCGACGAGGCGGCGGCCGCGAGGGCGCACGCGGACGACCTCGCCGCGCTCGGCTTCGAGACCGAGGCGTTCGGCGGCGGGACGCGCCGCCTGCGCACCGTCCCCGCGCCGTTCGGTCGCGCGGCGGACGCCGACGCCTTCCGCGACGCGCTCGCGACCGTCTCGGGGGCCGACGCCGGCGCGGCGCGAGACGCGCGCGACGCCCTGCTCGCGGACCTCGCCTGTCACCCGTCGCTGAAGCGCGGCGAGTTCGACGACCTCGCGGCCGGCGACCTGCGCGACCTGCTCGACCGCCTGGGCGAGTGCGACCGTCCGTACGCCTGTCCGCACGGCCGACCGACGGTCCTCTCCGTCGACGAGGGGACGTTCGCGGCCGGGTTCGGTCGAGACCGGTGAGCCGCCGTCCGCGGGGCGCTCGAGACGGTCGACGGGGTCTCCGACCGGTATCTATTACCGTGATGGGCCCGGGGGTACACCCATGGGAGAGCGGACCGAAGTGACGCGAGGGTCGCTGCCGCAGGAGCGGTCGGCCGGCCGGTTCTCGGGACCGGACGGCTTCCGCGACCTCGTCGAGCGGCTGCTCGCGTGGCTTCGGAGCCGACGCGGGTCGGCCCTGGAGCGCGTCTCGACCGCCACGACGATGCGAAACGTCGTCGACGCGGACGCGATCGCCGAGGAGACGCCGCCGAAGTGGAGCGTCCTCCACGACGTGGTCACCTACGGCGCGGACTCGCTCACGGACGTGCTCGTCTTCCGGCACGGCCCCACCAGACAGGACCTGGTGGTGATGCCGGAGCGGAACACCGAGCCGGAAGGGGAGATCAGCTTCTACCACGCCGACCGCACGAAGGGGGCGCGCCACCTGCTGTCGATCGGCGCGGACTCGCTCACCGCGGCGCTCAGCTACGTGTTAGAGAAGATCGAGCGGTTCGAGCGGCTGTTCACCGGTCGGGGGACGGAGCTCCCGAGCGGCTACACCGGCCCGTCGGACCGGTAGTCCCCGCGGGCGCTCGTTCTCGACCGAAGCGACCTCAGAGGGGACCGTCTCGCCGTCGCCCGTCGCCGTTCCCGTCGGCCCGCTCGACGCGCTCGACCGTCTCGTCCGCCGCCGCCTTCTCCGGCGGGTACGAGACGGTCCGCTGCGGGTAGGGGATCGAGATGCCGGCGTCGGCGAAGCGCTCCTGGATCCGCTCGACGACGAGGGCCTTCGAGCGCCACCGCGCCTGCGGGGTCGGCGGGTCGATCCAGAAGCGTAAGTCGAGCAGGATCGCCGAGTCGCCGAACCCGGACGGGATCGCGTACGGTTGCGGATTGTTCGCGATGACGCCGACGTCCCCGAGGACCTCCTCGGCGATGTCGCTGGCCTCGTCGGGGTCGTCGTCGTACCCGATCCCGACCTCCATGTGGATCCGGAGGCGGCCCTCCCGGCTCCGGTTCGTGATCGCCTGGTTGGCGACGAGGTCGTTGGGCACCACGACGTACTCCCCGTCGAAGTTCCGCATGTGGGTGTTCATGATCGTGATGTCGGTGACGAACCCCTCCTCGTCGCCGATCTCGACCCAGTCGCCGATCTCGAACGGTCGCGCGAACATCAGCACGAAGCCGGCGATGAGCGACCCCAGCGTCTGCCGGGCCGCCATCCCGAGGACGATCCCGAGGAAGCCGGCCCCGACGAGGAGGCCGCCGAGGTTCACGCCCCAGATCCCGAGGACGGTTATCGCCGCGAGCACGAGCAGCCCGACCTGTGCGAGCCGGGTGAGGAGCTGCTCCTGGTGGGCGGTGATCCGGTCGCTGTCCGCCGACAGCTCCTCGACGTACGTCTCGACCACGTCGCTGACGACGTACGCGCCGCCGAGCAGCACCACCGAGGCGATCACCTGCCCGCCGACCCGGACCGCGTTCTCCGCGACCGGCAGCACCGCGACCACGAGCTCGAACCGTCCCCAGAGGGTGAGGACGGCGACGCCCGCGAGCGCGAACAGCGCGAGCTGGAGGAGCCCGACCGCGAGCCGCAGGAGGAACGACGCGGGGATCCCCTCGCGCAGCGTCTCCAGCGCGCCTTCCGTCGACTCCGACAGCCGGTCGTCGAGCAGCCGCCCGAGCCAGTCGGCGAGCGTCTGCTCGCCGGCGCGGACGGCCCGCGGCAACAGCAACCAACCGACTCCGAGCGTCGCGAGGGCGATGGCGGCGGTGACGGCCAGCCGCCCCTCCGTGCTCGAGATGTCGCTCAACACCGCGCCGACCCGGGTTCCCAGTCCGCCTATCACGGTCACACGTTCGCCGCCCATCGGTTAACCGATCCGACGCGAGTCTCAGGCGAGAGAATCGGACGCCCCGCCGCGGAAGGCCGATCTGCGACCACCGTGGTCCCGGTCACCGGCCGCGGCGGAGCTCCTCGATGAGCTGTTCGATGAGCGCCGACTGCCGGTCGAGACGCTCAGACTGCGTCTCGACGGTCCGTCGCAGCGCGGCGACCTCGCTCGCGAGGTCCGCGTCCTCGACGCCGGCGCTCTCGAACGGCGACCCGTCGAACGCGTCGTCCTCCGGAACGGCCGCGTCGGCGTCGGGCGCGACGGCGTCGTCGATCGGATCGCCGGCTGCCGCGTCCGTCTCGAGCGCATCGGCCTCGACAGGGGTCTCGTCGCCCGCCTCCCGATCGACCTCGCCCGCGGCCGGTGCGGTCCCGGCGGCCTCCGCGTCGAGCGGATCCGCCGCCGCGTCCGCTCCCGAAGACTCCGTCGCGGGCGCGCCCTCCGCGGGATCCGCCGTCGCGTCGTCGACGGTCGCGTCCGGCGCGAGCGGGTCCCCGCCCAGCGGGTCGTCGTCAGTCTCGGTCGGCTGCGTCGACTCGGCGGCCGATTCCCCGACTACGTCGGTCTCGGGGGTCGGGTCGGTCTCCGACGGCGGCCCGGCCCCGGCGGTCGGATCGGCCGCGCCGCCGGACTCGACGCCCGGCCCCTCGGCGTCGGCCTCCGCGTCGGCGGCCGGCGACGCCGAGAGCGGGTCGGGGCCCTCGCCGAAGTCGGTCGTGCCGCTCCGGTCGGCCTCCGGTTCCGGCTCCTCGGCCTCGGCGGCCGCGACGCGGAACTCCTCCAAGCTGGCGACGTCGTGGAACGAGCACACCGCGTCGGCGAGCGTCTCCCGGACCGCCCGGGCCGACTCGTTCGGCGCCTTGAA
>Ga0209946_1000458_pt1 | contig 16850 bp, 12 predicted proteins | sample SalPon2_A_H2O_MG_FD_185704 | JGI IMG/M metagenome (GOLD analysis project Ga0209946, IMG submission 185704) | Salt pond water microbial communities from South San Francisco under conditions of wetland restoration - Salt Pond MetaG R2_A_H2O_MG... | ecosystem: Environmental > Aquatic > Non-marine... | reverse complement strand
CGGTCGCGTCGACCGTCGGTACGTCCACGGAAGCGCCGGAGTCGACGGTCGACGCAGCGCTCATCGCCGTGCTCGCGTACGGCCTCGCTGGTGAGCGTGCAGCCGACGAGACGTCAGGGGGACCGGCGAGCTACCGGACCGCGTTCATGGACGCCGTGGCGGCGATCGCAGACCAGCCGCCGATGGTAGCCGTCGACGAACGCGTCTCCACGCGGTGAGCGGCCGGCTGGCCACGGGGGACCACACCGCCACCGTGTCCGCGACCCCCGGGGCACCGGTTCGTTTCACGGAGGGGTGGGGAGTTGTGTGAACTTAAGCATCGGTTCTAGCAGACGGCGACGGCTCGGAGCCAAGATTCCGCCGCTGTCGGCTCCGTGCTTCTGAAAATGTTTGAAAACGAAGGGGTTCTTGCTTTTATTTCTCTAAAGACACGTTTGACATCATTTCGATTTCCATGACGAGAGATTTGAAATCGGATCGGGATTCGTGAGAGCGCAGCTGTGAGGTGTCCACCAGCGTCAACGAGAAATAGCGCATCGTCAACGTGAACGAATTTGTTTGTGCGATGATCTACGGCGGCGTACAGCCAGAACCTGTCCGAATCGATCTGAGTCGCAGTCTCATCAATCGCAACGCGATTCGCATTTGCCCCATCAGATGGCTGTAGATCGGCTTTTTAATCCCCGTTGTAAGTTGTTGTTTGACTCCAATCGACACCCAAACTATCAAAACACTGTTTTGTATTCGAAAATGATAGACCAGCAAGATAGAATTGAATACCAATTTCAATGATTTCGTGGAATGTCCGCTCGCGCTCTACAAACTCAAAGTCAATCCACTCAGTAAAGCCGGTGAGCGGTTGTTTTCGGCATAGACCATTCGAAAGACCGGCCGCCTCGTTCTTACCGTCCCATCGTCCATTGAGATAGCCGGTCTTATTTTCTGTCGTATCTCAATATTGGGGTTCAGAACGTGCTCGCGGCGGCGATTCTCAATCCGCCTTGTTCCGGTCACCTCGTCGCAGTGTGCCCAGTAACCTATTGGACTCAACCGTAGGACGTACTGCGACGGATTCGCCCCCTTCTCACGTCAATATCGTCCGGACGCCGGGGAGGATAACCTCGTTGCGAATGTTTGGAATCAGTAAGACGGCGACCCCGTAGACGGCGACGCCGATGCCGATGTGTGTGAACAGGCTGACAGCACTCGTCACCGGCCACACCGCCGTCGCTACAGCCAAGACGCCGCTCATCACCACCGACGCGAGTGCGTACCATCCGGCGAACCGGTAGGGGATATCGAAGGATATCAACCGGTTGAGGTAGCGAGCATTGAGGACCACGTTGACGAACCAGGCGACGCCCGTCGCGATGGCCGCCCCGACGATCCCGATCGTGACCACCAGAATCGGGCTCAAAAGCAGGTTGACACCGATGGAGGCGACCGTGACGTACGCAGAGAGGTCGACGCGGTTGAGGGCCCGTACGGTCGACCCGACCACATCGTTAACGGACTGGAACAGTTTCTCGATCATCAACACGACGAGCACGAGCGCCCCGACCGCGTACTCGGCGCCGAAAAGGTACCGTAGGATGTCCTCGGCGTAGAACAGCGACCCCGCGAGTGCCGGTATCGATATGAACAGTGTGTAGCGAAGTGCCGTCGAAACCGTCTCCTCGATTTGCTCTCGGGAAGCGTTCGCGTCCCAGTGGCTTATTTGTGGAAAAATGGTCAACTCAATGGACTTGCTGGCGACCAACACGATGAGTGACACCTGCCACGCTATCTCGTAGACGCCGACGTCGCTCTGGGTGAGAAAGAATCCGATGACGAGCACGTCCATCCACTGGTACACCCGCCCCCCCACAGAGAGGACGGTGTCATACTTCGAAAATGCGAACAGCGAGCGCAGCGCCCTATAGGAGGGGCTCCCGACCCGTGTATCGCTCTTCGCGAACGCCCACGCGAACTCAAAGCCCCGGCTACATATCGAGCCGAGTATCATCCCGGATGCGCCATACCCCGCACTCACCAGCGCGGCACCGACGAGAATCCAGACAATGCGGCGCCCGAACTGGATCGATGCCGTTTCGCCGACCCGGAGTTCGCCCCTGACGGTGCTGATGTAAGACATCGAGAACTCCTTGGCGACGAGGTAGAGCACGAGTAGCACGGCGATGTCCCCGCCGGCGAAGCTATTAATGAACGGCGTGAAGAGGAGGACGACCACGCAGACGGCCGCGAGCGTGCCGAGTTTGAACACCAGCGCGGAACCGAGGATAGTCTCCGGGTTCTCCCCTTCGCTCAGTCGCTTCTCCAAGGCCCCACGGATACCCGCGTTGGCCGGGATCGAGAGCACGCCCGCGAGCGCGAGGAAGGTGAAGAACACGCCGAGTGACTCCGGGTTGAGCCAGCGGGCGAACAGCGTGATGCCCGCGAAGAACACCAGCGAGGAGCCCCCCCGCGAGATGAAGAGCTTGAAGCTTGAGCGGCCGACGTTCATCCTATGTGCCGTCCCACCGGAACTATGGACAACCCGTCCCGGTCGGCCGCTGTCACGAGTGCGCTATCCGCTCCCGACCCGACTCCACGGTGTGTACCGGACATAACTTCGGTCTCTTCAGTATTCTCTGCTCGTCGTCTTAGGTATGGAGCTTGTACTCTCGGTCTCTGAACCCGTCCGTCGTGCGGTAGAAACCTGCTACCGCCGTCGGTACCGGCATGCACTCGCGACAGCTGGATATTCGGTCGCTTACAAAACCCAGTGGTGACGTGGTCGTCGTATGCACACATCCTACCCGACCTCCCCCTGTGAATCACCCTGCGGCGACGTTGTCCCGTGTGGTATGTCCTGATGTGGCCGTGGGGACATCTTGCTGTCGGCTATCTCGTGTGGTCAGTCTGTGCGAGACGCGTGTACCAGCGGCCGCCGCGGGCGAACGAGACATGGGTCGTCGTCGCGGCCACACAGCTTCCCGACCTCGTGGACAAACCGCTTGCGTGGTCGTTCTCGATCCTCCCCTCAGGGCGCTCGCTCGCGCACTCGGCGTTTACGCTGGTGCTTGTCTCGTCGCTAGCGGTGTACATCGCCCGTCAGTACGACCGTCCGACGCTCGGCGTCGCCTTCTCGGCCGCGTACGCGAGCCACCTGCTCTCTGACGCGCTGCGGCCCGCGCTCGCCGGCGACTTTGGCTACCTCGGGTACCTACTGTGGCCGCTCGTTTCGGTGTCCTCCGAGGAGGGCTGGTCGCTCGTCGCGATCGCCCGCTCCGTATCCATCGAGAACATCAGCGGCTACCACGGCGTCGCACTGGTGTGCTGTGTCGGCCTTTGGCTTCTTGACGGTGCACCAGGCGTTCCTCGCCGGTCGGATGCCAGCACCGAGTGACGTGTCTGGTTCGGATTACCGGACGTATCCCGGTCACCGGTACACCGACGGTAGGAATAGCTTACCATTGTCCGTTCAAGCCCCGTGTGGGAAAGCGACGAATAACATAATCCATCCGCAGCGTCGTCCTCGCCGTGGTTTCCAGTACAGACTCCATGCAGGTGAACGCGCTGTCGTTCGACGTTGAACACTGGCACGAAGCCGCACTGTTACAGGATTCGGTGACGGACCCCACAGACCGAATCGAGGACTCTCTCGGCCGCGTACTCCGGATTCTTGACCGTCACGGTGTCACGGCGACGTTCTTTGTCGTCGGCGAACTGGCGGCCAAGTACCCGGACCTCGTGGCACGGATTCGCGACGGCGACCACGAACTCGGCTCGCACGGTCACGTCCACGAGTCCGTCTCGACGTTCACGCCGCGGACGTTCCGCGAGAACCTGGCCCGCTCGGCGGACGCGATAGAGGACGCGAGCGGCGTCCGACCATCCGGGTTCCGAGCCCCGAACTTCTCCGTCTCCGAGTCGGTCCCGTGGGTGCTCCAGGAACTCGCCGCGAGCGACTACGCGTACGATTCGAGCGTGTTCCCGATGTCGACACCGATGTACGGCGTCGCCGGGGGACCGCAGCACCCCTACGGGGTGCGCCCCGACAGCCCCTTCGAGGCGACGCCGCCGATGGATCTGGACCCCGACGTGGACCGGCGTCTGATAGAGGTACCGGTCGCCGTCGCAGGGCGGCGCCTCCGGGTGCCGGTCGCCGGCGGATTCTACGCGCGGACGCTCCCGGTCGGCGTGTTGGAGTGGGGTGTTCGCTGGCTCAACGAACGTGGTATCCCGGCGACGCTGTACTTTCACCCCTGGGAGTTCAACCCCGACGTCGTCACGTCGGCGCCGCGCATCGACAAACGCTTCGTCAGCTTCCACGGCGTCGACACGCTCGCCGACAAGCTCGACCGACTGCTCGAGACCTTCGCGTTCGGAACCGTCGCGGACGTGCTGACCGACCAGTCGTTGCCCGTTGACTCCTGTCTGAAAGAGTCGGCCGACGGAACGGACGAGCACACGGCGCTCGAAGAGCGGACGAACCCCGGTTCGAGGCACGCATGACGAGTAGCGTCCTCGTGACGGACGGCCAACTCCGCAGCGGTCTCGCCGTTGTTCGCTCGCTCGGCGCGCGTGACGTCCGCGTCATCTGTGGGGAGTCGACGCGCGTGGCGACGGCGAAGTTGTCTAAGTACGTAGACGATACCGTCGTCTATCCTCCGCCGGACACGGACCCGGTGGGCTTTCTGGACGCCATCGAGTCAGTGCTCCGAACCGACGACATCGACGTGGTCATCCCCGTAGCCCATGAGACGACGGCCCTGCTCAGCGAACACCGCGAGCGCTTCGCGGACTTGGCGCGGATTCCAGTCCCCCCACACGAGACATTCGTGAACGGCTGGGACAAGGCTGAGACGTTTTGCGCCGCCGAGCGCGCCGGCGTGCCGCGCCCACAGACGGAGTGTCCGGATGGGCCGGAAGAGGCGGCCCGCGTCGCCGACGCCATCGGCTATCCGGTAGTAATAAAGGCGCGGACGAGTTCAGGCTCCCGTGGCCTCGAGTTCGTCGAGTCGCCGGACGAGTTCGCGGCCACCTACGAGCGGGTCCACGCCTCGTACCCCGAGCCGCTCGTCCAGGAGCGTATCCCGCAGGAGGGTGGGATGTACGGTGCGGCGTTCATCTACAACGACGACTACGAACCACGGGTAGGGTTCGCCTGCGAGTTCGTCCGCGAATTCCCGCCCTCTGGCGGCCCCTCGACGCTCCACCGGAGCATCGACGGCGAAGACGTGCGCTCACACGCGCGCGACCTGTTGGACGAACTCGACTGGACGGGCGCCGCGCTCGTGGAGTTCAAACGGGACGTCCGCGACGACACGCCCAAACTGATGGAGGTCAACCCGCGGCTCTGGAGTTCACTCCACCTCCCGATGTTCGCCGGCATCGACTTCCCGTGGCGCTATCTCCAGTACGCGAACGGCGACGAAGTCCCCGAGTCGTTCGACTATGAGACAGACGTGTACAGCCGGTACATCCTCCCGGGGGACCTGCTCCGACTCGCCGCCGTCAGGAATCGTGAGGCGCTACGCGAGTTCTTCCCCCTGTTTGCGGATGGCCTGAACTACGAAATCCCCGCCTTGGACGACCCCGGTCCGACGTTGGGCCGACTCGCGGCCATCAGCCGGTACGCAGCGAGTCCGAAGATGTGGCGAAAAGCGATTCTCCGACGATGAGCACGACTAACCAGAGTTCCGACCCGATAGTATCGCCTGCAGTGACCGCCTGCCCGGAGGAGGGCGCGTGAGAGTCGTCTACCCCCTCGCTGTGGGCAAGGGTGGACTGCCCCACTACGCCGCGTCGCTCGCCAACGCCGTCGCCAAAACGGAAGACGTCGTCGTGCTGAAGCCTACCGAGACCAGCGCCGACGACGCATTCAGCGACGACGTCGAAGTCGTCGAAGCGTTCGACCCGCCGCAGGTGTCGATCCCGGACCTGTACCGCCTCAACGTCAACCCGTTCTCGACGCTCCGATCGCTGTACTCGTACTCGAACCTCGCCCGAATCGAGTCGTTCAACCCCGACGTGGTCCACGACGTCATGGGGCTGTTCGCGCACATCAAACTGTTCACCTCCCGGCATGACATCGGCGAGCGCTACCCGTTCGTAGTCACGTATCACGAACTTACCTCCCCGCGCTACCCGCTTTCACACCCGCCGATGATGATAAGCCACCTCATGAAGGACCTCCTCCCGGACGTGCCGCTGGCCGCCGGCGTGGTACACACCGAGGGTCAAGAGGATATCCTCCGCGATACGGGGTACCGCCCCGACCGAATCGAGCGCATCCCGCACGGCGCGTACGACTTCTTCACCGGGTACGACTACGAGGAACTACCGACCGAGGAGCACACGATCCTGTTCTTCGGCAACGTCATCAAAGAGAAAGGCATAGACGTCCTTATTGAGGCCATCCCTCGAATCAGGCAGTCCATTCCCGACGTAAAACTGATTATCGCCGGGGATGGAACGATCCCGCCCCGCTCGCGGGAGATAATCGAGCGCTACCCCGAACAGTTCGAAATCACCGACGGCTACGTGCCAAACGACGAAGTCGGAACGTTCTTTTCTCGGGCCGCTGCCGTCGTCGTCCCCTACCGGGCGCGGGATGGTTCACGGGGACACAGCGGCGCGCTCTCGACCGCGTTCTCCTTTGGGAAGCCGGTCGTCGCGACCGACGTCGGTCACTTCCCGTCGCTCGTCGGCGACTCGGGCGCCGGTGTCGTCGTCGAATCGGGGGAAGCCAGGGCACTCGCCGACGGCATCGTCGACGTCCTCTCGGACCCGAACGACCGGACCGAGATGGCGGAGAACAGTCAGAAGATGGCCGAACGGCTCTCGTGGGACGGGATAGCCGACCGCCACCGAGAGCTGTACGAGCGGACGATCCGAGATTTTGACCGCTGAGACGCCCACTTGTTCCGGCCGCTCTCCTACCAGCGGAGTCGCTGTAGTCCGACCTCGTCTTCGAGGAATCTCCGAGGGTCCGGGCCATACCACCAGCCGACCATGCCACCCATCGACCGGAGGCGTTCAAGCGTCTCCTCCCCGAGGACGTCGCGCTCCGCGAGGAGTTCCTCGCGGGCCTCGAACACGCTCTCGAACGCGTCCGCGACGGGCTTGAACCCGCCGCGGGCGAGCGTGTACGCCGACCAGCCCACCGCCGAGACTGCGGCGTGGTGCCAGGGGAGGTTCCGCGCGAGAATTCGAAGTCGGTTCTCGAGCTGGTTGGCCAGCGACGCCTGGTCGGGCGTCCGGCCGGCCGCCGAGTTCTTGTGTCCGACCGCGATCGACGGCACGTAGCGGATGCTGTAGCCCGCATCAAGCACGCGCAACGAGAGGTCCATCTCCTCGAAGCCGTAGACGAACGCCTCCGGGTACTTGCCGGCCGCCTCGAGTGCCGACCGACGGATGGCGTTCCCGACGCCGATGAAGAACGTCGTCTCGTACGGTTCGTCGACCGGCGTTGACGAACCGATGGGTGGGTCTGGAATTTCCTGCCGGACGACCTCGTCTGTGTAGTAGTCCCGGCTCTGAAACGCCAGTACACCCGCGTCGGGGTGGGCGTCGAAGGCGTCAACCATTCGCTCCGTGGCGCCTGGGTCACGAAACACCGCGTCGTCGTCTATCGTGACGAGGATGTCGCCGCTGGCTTCGCGATAGCCGATGTTGCGCGCCTTTGGCGGCCCCATGCGGCCCTCAAGGTCGAGAAACGTCACTGCGTCGTCGTCGAAGCGGCGGCCCTCACAGAACAACTCGGCGGTACCGTCGGTGGCGTTGCTGACGACGACTATCTCCTTGTTCGGATACGACTGCTCGACGATGGACTGAAGCGCCTCCGCGACATCCCCCCGTCGGTTGTACGTCGCGATAACGTAGGAGACCAGCGGCAGTTGCGTTTCGGTTCCGTTTGGCTGCTGAGGTTGTATCTCTGTCATGGAGTCATCGAATCGCGTTCACGAGGCCGCGGACGAACGGCTGTGGGTCGTCAAGGTGGAGATAGTCGAACCGGGGGTGGGCGACCGTCGAGACGGCCACGTCGCGGAGTGCCTCGTGTAGCGACGGCCGCTCGACGTTCGAGTACTCGCTGTTGAGCACGCTCCGCAGATATGTGAACTCCCCGTAGGTGAAGTGCATGCCCACGCCGGTTCTGTACGTCGAGTCGACCGCCGCCGCGTCGCCGGCGCTCACCGAGAGATAGTCGGAGGGGAAGTCGGCACCGGACTCCACCGCGACAGCTGTCGAGCGCCATATGCGCGGGTTGAGTTCGATGAGGACGAACTCGCCGGTCTCCTCGTGGCGCCGGAACTCGATACAGGCGAGCCCGTGCCAGTCGAGCTCGTTGAGTAGGTCACGCCCCGCCCGTTCTAGCTTGGGTACGGCGACGGATTCACGGTAGGAGCCGCCACCGCCCGCGTATGTCTCACCGCGAACCTGTCGGTGCTGGAACGTCGTGACCGGGCTCCCCTTCTCGTACAACGCCCCGAAGACGTACTGGTCCCTCGCGGGGATGAGCGTCTGGACTATCGGCTCGTGTCGCATCCGCTCTACCGTCGCCGATATCTCGGGGGCCACGCCCGGCTCAAGATACTCTTGGTCCTTGATCATGTGCGACTCCGAGGCCGGGTAGTCGTCGAAGTGGTATTGCGTCAGCAGATTGTAGCGGGACTTCACGATCTGGTCCCCCGACCAATCGTCGACGTCCGAGAGGAGCGTTGTCTCCGGGATCGGAACGCCGGCCGACGCGGCGACGGCGGCGAGTTCGACACGGTCGTACGCCGCCGCTAGCGTTCCGAGCGGGGGGACGACCAGATCGACGTGTTCCGCGAAGCGCTCACGGTACTTCGAGAGGAGGTACGCGTCCTCCTCGAAGATGGGGATTATCGTGCGGGCCGAAGAGCGCGCGGCGAGTTCGAGCAGCGCATCGCGATACGCTATCAGGTCGTCGTGAGGAGACGGGACGGACACTGCTTCGTCGCAGTACCGCGAGTGAGTTGCTGGGGGGTCGTCGTAGCCCGATGGGACGACAGTCCGAACGCCGCGTCGCTTGAGCGAGCGGATACACGCGTAACACGACGGCGAGTACTTCGCGGGGACGATCACTGTCTCCCCCGTCCGGGGTGGTGCCATGTAGGCGAACGTACTCCGGTCCGCGTGGTAGTAATTACATGCTTACAGCGTGGTTACGTCCGTTTGCGTTCGGAAGCGTCGGGGTTCCGCTGTCCGTGAGCGGCCATTGGCGACTGGAGTGCCGTCCCACACGAACGGTCGCTCTGATTTCTCGCTGAAACCCCGGTAGGACGGTGTTATCCCCGACAAGTAACGAATAACGATGCCACGACTGGCCGTGGAGTCACACAGCACCATCGTTTCCTGCCAGCATCGTTCCCTGCCAGGTCCCGAGACCGCCATTACAATGACTACACGATGACACCGGAATCCAGTGGACTGCGCAGTTCGGCGTCCGTCTGCAAGGCGTGCGAGCGAATGGCCGCCGAGCGACTCCCCCGTACCGACCCCAGTCAAACAGTCACGACCGAAAACGACGGGCTCTCGCTTACGAAGTCGGTCGTGCTCCGCGACGGCGCGCTCGAACTGGAATACGCCGTCGATTCGGAACGGTCTTCTCCCGTTCTGTTCCGCGTACGCGACCAGTACCCCAGAGACTCATCCCTCACGCGAGGTGGTCCCCCTGACGTCGGGGACGGCGGCTACACGGCCGTCGACACGACGTGGTGGCTCGAAGCGAACGGTGAACTCGCCTTTCGCCGGACAGTCCCTGGGAGCGACGGTGCCACCGAGCCGTTGCCTGACGGGTGTCTGACCGACGTGGCGCCACACGTCACCGTCCTCGAATCGGATGTCGGGTCCCCGAGTGCCGATGTCAACAGACCGGGCACGGACACCCCGTTCGTCGTCGCGGCGCTGCCGGCGTACAACGAGGCGGCGTCCATCGGCGACGTCGTCGCGAGCGCGGAACAGTACGTCGACGCCGTTCTGGTCGTCGACGACGGGAGCGACGACGAGACGCGAACGCGGGCGTGGGAGGCTGGCGCGTTCGTCGTTTCCCACGATTCAAACAGGGGGTATGGTGCGACGCTGAAAACCATATTTTCCATGGGACTCGACATCGGCGCGGATCATCTTGTGATACTCGACGGCGACGGGCAACACGACCCGATGGACATCCCCTGTCTCGTCGCCCGACAGCGCTCCACGGACGCCGACATCGTCATCGGCAATCGCTTTGGCGAGCGCGCCGACACGCACCTCCCCCTGTATCGGCGGTTCGGGTTGTGGGTTATCAACACGCTCACGAACCTCGGTATCGGGCGGAAACTGACAGGAGACGCTATCACGGACACGCAGAGCGGCTTCCGCGCGTACCGTCCGCGCGCCCTCGCCTCACTGTACGCCGACGACAGCATCGGCGAGCGAATGGAAATAAGCACTGACATCTTGTACCACGCCGAGCAACGCGGGTACCACATCGCCGAGGTCGGGTCCACCATCCGGTACGATGTCGAGGGGGCGTCGAGTCACAACCCAGTCGTCCACGGCTACATACTGGTTCGGAACCTCCTCCCGATGATCGGACGCGAGCGGCCGCTGTTCGTGCTCGGAGTGCTGGGGGTGATGACCGCGACGCTCGCCGTCGTCACGATGACGCTCCTCCCCGTCGACGCCGTTCCACCCAGTGACGTCGCGCTCGTCGGCGCGATTCTGCCGCTCACCCTCCTCGTCGCCGTGCTCGCCTTTCTGGGCAGGGGGGTCCACGCACTCCGCCGAATCTAGGGCCGACGCTCGTGAGCCCCGCGGACGCCGGGGCAGGCACGGACCTACCCGCTCGTCAAGCGCTCCCGAGACTGGTGTTCGTTGACCTGGTGCGGGTCAGTTTTCTGAGACGGTCGTGACCACGTCGCCCCGGAATGTCGATACATCGGTGAGTTCGCCGCCGACAAGCCAGAACTCGTCCGCGCCGCCGGCGACGGTGCCGAGCATCTTCCCGTTGGCGTACTCGTCGTCAGATTCTATCGTCCCTTCTACCGGCAGCACGCGCCCCGACGTTTCGAGGAGGTACGATACGGTTCCCGACGACCCGTCCGCGCGCTCGACGCGGACCTGACTCACCGCCTCTCCGTCGATATCGACGCGTACGCCGTCGTCAGTGCTGAGTCCCGTGACGATGCCGGAGAACGTGTAGCCGTCCGCGTCACCGTCGAGCGTTCCGCTCACGGACGACTCCGAGACGGTGTCGTCGTCCTCGATCGTGTCCGTCGCCTGTATCCGCTCGGTGACGCTGACCTCGTAGGATGCACCGGCGTCGGCGTCGCTCCCGTCGAAGGTCAGTGACCGGGCCAACGGCTCCCGCGTCTCCGTCTCGTCCTCGACGACGTACTGGTCAGGGTCGACGGCCTCGTCGTCGATGAACAGGTCCAGTTCCCCGTCGTACTCAAGACGCTCGATGTCGCCGTCGAACCAGAATCCGGGTAAGCCACCCGTCTTATCCGTCGTACCGCCGCCGGCCGTGCCGTCATCGGTGACCCAGTAGTCGACATCTGTGTCGTCGCTGTGGATGCTAACGTTTCCGGCGCTCGCCTCGAACTCGAAGGAGACGGTGTTGCCGTCCCCGGAGCGGGCCCAGAAGTAGCGTCTGGCGGCGTCCTCCTCGACGACGTACTGGTCAGGGTCGACGGCCTCGTCGTCGATGAACAGGTCCAGTTCCCCGTCGTACTCAAGACGCTCGATGTCGCCGTCGAACCAGAATCCGGGTAAGCCACCCGTCTCATCGGTCGTACCGCCGCCGGCCGTGCCGTCATCGGTGACCCAGTAGTCGACATCTGTGTCGTCGCTGTGGATGCTAACGTTTCCGGCGCTCGCCTCGAACTCGAAGGAGACGGTGTTGCCGTCCCCGGAACGGGCCCAGAAGTAGCGGGTACCGGTCTCGTCATCCGTTGTGGTTTCTTTTGTTCCGCCGTCGACGGATTGGTTCCACAAGCGGACCCAGTCGACGGTCAGTTCTTCGTCCCACGTTTCGGTCCTGTCGGTGGTGCCGATCTTGTCGACGTGGATGTTGAGCATCAGGTAGAACGGCGCCCCGCGCTCGAGGGCGTCCATCGCGGTGGCGTCCGTCGACTCGCCCACCTTCTGCCCGTCGAAGTACCACTCGACGCGGTCGGATAGCCACTTGCACCCGTAGACGTGGAACGCCGTCGTGAGGTCCGACCCGACATCGTAACGTGTCGGGTCGCTCTCGCGGGTCGATCCGTCCCCAGGTTCACCGGAGCTACTATAGTGAACGTTGTAGTTCGCCGTGGTCCAGTCGTCGGACCCGCTCCCGTCTTGGAACAGCTCGAAGAAGTCAAGCTCCGGCGGCCAGGCCTCGCTGTTCGGCTTCGCCCAGAACGCGGGCAGGAACCCAGTCCGTTTTGGGGGGCGGAGACGGGCCTCGATATACGTCCCAGGACTGACCGTGACCCTGTCCTTCGTGTTGATACAGCCGGCCTCCACGCCGTCCTCGGGAGAGGCCGTGATGTGAAGTTGGTCGTCGGCAACAGTGACGTGGTCTGCCGAGATGGACTCTGCTGAGTTGTTAGTTTCCGTTCCCCACCCGAAACCGACCTCCCAGCTCTCGGTGTTCAGGCTGTTGCCCGTGAACGTGTCCTCGAAGGCAAGTTCCCAGGCGTCCGCGTTCGGGGGGCCGCCGTCCGTCATCTGTGCGGTCGTTGCTCCCGTGAGTGCATGAACTCCCCCCAGTATCGGAACGCTCGCGCCTGCAAGCGTGAGATACGACCGTCGGAAGAGCGCAGATCCAAATGTGTCTTTTGCTTCGGGTTTTCGTGTCATTAGTGGCTTCGGCCCGCGCTTGTCGCGGTTTGGACCGACCTGTCTTACGAGAAGGCAAAGCCTACCAACTAGTTCTTCTGACGGGATATCTATGTTTACCTACAAACACTCTACGCTTTTTTGCAGTATAGATGCGACTTGGTGAACGTGTTTATATTATTTTTCTCCCACGTGATTCCCAACTATTGGTTAGTAATCAGTCCTCACGGCGGGTAGGACATCCTTACTTCATCTATAATCGCGGAATACGGGGTGTCGGCGCGCCGCTTGCGGAGCCCTCACCCCCTGTGCTTCCAGAGCCTGACCCAGTCGACGAGCATCGCCTCGCCCCACGACTCCGAGCGGTCCGGCGTCCCGAGTTTGTCGATGTTGAGCGACAGCATCAGGTAGAACGGTCCCCCGGCCGCGAGCGCGCGGAGGATCGTCTCGTCGGTCCACTCGTGGACCGCCACCCCGTCGACGTACGGCACAACACGGTCCTCACGCCACTCCAGTCCGTACGTGTGGTACGCCTCCGTGAGGTCCCCGCCCGGTCTGGACGTCAGTTGGATGTCCTCGTAGGTGGTCTCGTCGCTGGGTTCGCCGGAGCGCGAGTAGTGGATGTGGTGCTGCGCGCGCTCCACCTCATCTGGTCTATTGCCTTCCTGGAACAGTTCGACCACGTCTATCTCGGGGGGCCAGCGCTCTGATACCGGCTTGGCCCAGAACGCGTTCAAAAACCCTTCCCGCTTGGCGAACTTGATGCGCGCCTCGACGTACGACCCGGGGCCAAACGAGACAATGTTCTTGGTGTTGACGGCGCCGGAGAAGGTCTCCGAGCCGTCGTGGGTCCCCCGAAGCGAGAGCACTCCGTCGTGGACGGCCACGTTCTCCGGGCGAATACGGGTCGGGCTCGAACTCGTTGTCCGGCCCCACCCCCATCCTACCCCCCACTTCTCCTCGTCGAGGGTGTCGCCCCGGAACCCGTCGTGGAAGGCGAGCGTCCATTCACGTTGGTTCGGCGGTCCCCCCTCTGCGAGTGCCTCGGGGCGTTCTCGGAGTCCGACACCAACGAGGAACAGCGACCCCATGACGGTCGCACCACCGATTCCCGTTGTCTTCAGAAACGTCCGCCGGTCCATCACGCGAGTCCCATCCCGTTCGCGAACACCGTCCGTTCGCGCGGGGAGTGTTGCCAGTCGCCCGTACGCACCACTCGCGGCGTCGTTGCAAACGGTCGCTCCGGTCTGGGGGCGTCGCCACCGCGTCGCGTGGTTGCCCGGCGAACCGTTCGGGCCGTACCATCGTCGTTCGGTTGGCCAAGACCTATGTTGTTCAAACTGCCGGCTATGTGCATAGTAACGATCCGTGCGTTCGGATATTAACTATCGACCGCCTACCTCCCTGTTCGGGTCACGCCTCCCCGTCGTCCACCACCCGAACGATCTGAACGCCGTTGCGGTTGTAGACGACCGTTCCGCGCTCCCGTAGCTGCGACGCCTCGGACTCGGTGAGCACCGACGGCGGCACGGGCCCACTGTCCGGAGTATCGACGATGGCCTTCTCCCGGAGCAACACGTAGCCGCTCCCGACACGCTCGGGCGCCACCGAGGGCTGCCACCGGTTCTTCAACTGGACGAGTTCCACGGCGTAGTACCGCGGCGAGAGCGTCGAACGGAGCAGTTGATAGCTCCCTGGGTCCGTGTATACTTGCACCCGCTCAGGATGGTCGACCAACAGTAGGTCGTCCTCGCCCGCGGGCGCCGTTTCGCTTCGCTCGATATTGGGGTTTGTTCGCAGCCACTCGACGGCCCGCAGGTCGTCCGCTTCGAAGGAGAGATCGTTCGCGCTCGCGTCGAACGTCGACGTCGAGGCGTCACCGACAGCCGCCCCGGCGAACCCCGAACTGAACAGCAACAGCGCCAGGAGCAACGCGACGAGGGGCGCCGCCTGCCCCGTTGTCACGCGGCTTGTCACCCCGCTCGGCATCGCTCGCGCGATGGCCCTGTATCCGAGGGGGGCGAGCGGCGCGAGGACGACCAACGAGAGCTGAAGGACACGGTCCGCCCACAGGTCGAACACGAACACGAACGACGAGCCGAGAAACAGAAATACCGGGAGCGCGAGCGCGACGTACTCCGACGCCACAGGCCCGTCTCCCCCCGTTTGGGACCCGATCCCGGCGAGCACCGGGCGGGACAAAAACGTGGTAAACAGGAGGTGCGCGAGCCCGACGGCAATGAGCGCCACTAGCACCCCGTACAACAAAATGTTCAGATACTGGAGGAGCGTCGTCTCCGTCGCCACGTACGTCACACCCGAGCGCTCAACGGCCCCCCCAGAGAGGAGCACCGAAAACTGTGCCAGCATCTCAGCCGGAATCGCGGCGATGCGATCGGCGAGCGCCGGCGCCGTTAGCGTGTACCAGACCGACGCGGCGGCGAGCAGAACGACCGGATACGCTGGCGGGATGCGCCCGGTGATGTCCATGCGGACCTGTCGTGCGACCGCAAGCAGTATCGACGCCACCAGCAGAGAGACCGCGAACACGTAGGTGACGCCGTAGTGCGAGAACACTATCCCGGCCGAAAAGAGCACGAGCAGCGCGGGCTGTGCGGCGCGCTCGCTGTCGACGCTCAGTGCGAACAGCGCGAGGACGGCGAACGTTTCGGCGACGAGCTGTTTTCCCGGCGTGAACGCGAACGACAGGTGATAGAGAGCGAAGAACGACGCGCCAAAGAAGGCGATATCGGGGTCGAAGACGTCCTCGCTTACGTAGTATAACACCACTGGTGCGAGCGCGAAGAGAAACACGAACAGTAGCTTGAACGTCACCAACAGAGGGGCCCCAAGCAGCATCGCAATGGCCGCCGGTACTGCGGTCATCACCGGGATGCTCCCGCCGTATCCGGCGAGCGCGGGGAACCACGACTTGGTCAGGAAGGCATGGTTCGCGATGGCATACAGGCCCTGGATGTCGGCTCCGACGATGTGCGGGGACGTGAGATTGATGTGGAGCAACAGCGCGAGCGAGATGGCGAACACGCCCAGCGGATACACCCGGCCGACTTCGGAGCGGTACCAGAGCGCGACGAGGCTGATCGCGAGCACCGCGACGAACGCGAAAGATCCGATATTCGACTCGTACTGACGCATTAGCGCGGCCGCTACTACCCCGAGAATCGGCAGACAGAGGAGGGCCGCCTTGCCCCCGCTCATGCGGAGCGTTCCGATGTCGCCCCTCGACGCGCTCCCCCCGCGGGCGTACAACAGCGCGAGTAACGCTAGCAGGACACCCGTCAGCGTCGCCGCGAGCGGCCGGAATGCGAGGGTGCGTTCCGCGCCGAGGGCGGTCAGCACCGCCGCGGCCCCGATGGTCGAGAGCGCGACGACGACCACGCTCGCGCCGACTATCGACGCGATGTGAACGCCCGTTCGCTCCGTGTTCATCCCCGTGAACCGCGTGAGAACGAACCCCGGCGCGAACAGTGCGAGCGCGACGCCGAGCGGTAGCTGGACGACGCCGATATTCCCGAGTACGAGGACGTTCACCCAGTAGAGTGCGAGGAGAGCGACTACGGCCTTCGCGCCGAACCGACTATCTATTCGACTCAGTGCCGCGCGCGAAGGTATGTTGACTGACATCCAGGTTGGGTAAATTAAACCGTCAGACTGTTCTAGTTAACTTGTGCTTACCGCCGCTTTAGCTGGCTGCCAGCGCTCACGTGGGGTGTCCGCTCGCGCTCTACAAACTCAAAGTCAATCCACTCAGTAAAGCCGGTGAGCGGGTGGTTTCGGCATAGACCATTCGACATACCGACCGCCTCGTTCTTACCCTACCATCGCTGGGGTGGGGCGGTATCGTACTTTGGCTGTTGGCGTCGCGGTTTGCAGCGTTGCCAAACTCACCGGGTCGCGCGCTTCCACTCGCGGAGCCCGATGCGGTCGCCGTTGAGGTCGTCGGCTGGCGCTTCGGTGGCCGCCCACACGAAGAGCGGTGCGACACTCTCGGGGTCACGGGCGCGCTCCATGCC
>Ga0209946_1000456_pt1 | contig 16892 bp, 12 predicted proteins | sample SalPon2_A_H2O_MG_FD_185704 | JGI IMG/M metagenome (GOLD analysis project Ga0209946, IMG submission 185704) | Salt pond water microbial communities from South San Francisco under conditions of wetland restoration - Salt Pond MetaG R2_A_H2O_MG... | ecosystem: Environmental > Aquatic > Non-marine... | reverse complement strand
CAGTGAACTACTCTCGATCGTGTGGGCAAGCGCCTACGCGCACATCTACATCCAGGGGGTCGTGTCGTGAACTGAGGCTTATAGGGACTAGAAGGCGAACACACCCACCTTTAGCTGAAAGTAGGCGCTAAGCCCCCTTCCTCAGCGAGCGCCGACCGAATGGGAGGTGCGAGCAGGGAGGGGATACAGCGCCGCACAGTTCTCAGACACAATTCGGTGGCAGCCCACAGACCCACGCAATCGCACTTTTTTACAGTAGGATATTATAGTATTGACTGAACCCAATGGAGTACGACCTCGACTCGGGAGCGCACTCGACGTATTCCCTGCACTACCCCCTGATACTCACCACGAAATATCGGCGCGGAGTGCTAACCGAGGAGCGAACCCAATTCATTCACGAGGTCATCAGCGGGTTCACGGACAACTACGGTGTCGAACTGACGAACCTCGACGGAGAGGACGACCACGTTCACATCCTGTTCCGAGCGAAACCAACCACAGACCTCGTGAAGTTCATCAACACGGTCAAGGGCGCGACCGCCCGCCGTATCCGCAACGAGTACGCGGACGAACTGAAGACCGAACTGTGGGGAGATTCGTTTTGGAACAACTCGTACTGCCTCATCTCGACGGGGCAGGTATCGCTGGATGTGCTGAAACAGTACGTCGAGAACCAACGCGAGTAGAGAACCATGTACTACGCCTACAAATACCGTCTCAAGCCGTCCGACGCCCACCGCGAGGAGTTGGACCGTCACCGAGACATTTGTAGGCAACTGTACAACCACACGCTCTATCGCCTCAACGAGTATCAAGAGGAACACGGTGAACTGCCGTCCATGACCACCCTGCGGTCGGAACTCCCCGACCTCAAGAAGTGGTGGGATGGCCTCTCGGACGTGTACTCGAAGGTTCTCCAAACCGTCGTAGAACGCCTGTTCGACAACCTCAAAGGACTCTCGGCGCTCAAGAAGAACGGCTACGGCGTCGGTCAACTCAAGTGGAAGCCTCCACGGGAGTTCCGCAGTTTCACGTACAGTCAGTCTGGCTTCAAGCTCGACAAGAAGGGCGGTCAGACTGTCCTGTCACTCTCGAAACTCGCGGAGATCCCGATACGGCTCCACCGCGCCATCCCCGACGACGCCACGCTCAAGCAGGTCACGGTCAAGAAGGAACCGACGGGCGAGTGGTTCGCCACGTTCGGTGTCCAAATGGACCGTGAACCGCCCGAACCGCCTGAGAACCCCGAACGGTTCGTCGGCATCGACGTAGGGATTCTCAAGTACGCCCACGACACCGACGGCACGGCGGTCGAGTCGCTTGATCTCTCCGACGAGCGCGGACGCTTGGAGCGCGAGCAACAGAAGCTCTCGCGGAAACAGCACGGGTCAAGCAACTACGAGAAGCAACGACGGCGCGTTGCGGAGTGTCACGCCGACCTCCGACGGAAGCGCCGCGACTTCCTGCACAAACTCTCGAACTACTACGCTCGGGAGTACGACCTCGTGGCAGTCGAAGACCTGAACGTGAAGGGGATGATGGAGTCGCCGTCGAACAGCCGCAACACCGCGTTCGCCGCGTGGCGGACGTTCCTCTCGTTGCTCGAATACAAGTGTGAGCGGGAGGAAACGCACTTCGTCGCGGTCAACCCGAGAGGGACGACCAAGGAGTGCGCGTCGTGCGGAGTCTCGACGGAGAAGCCGTTGTGGGTCCGTGACCACTCCTGTCCTGCGTGCGGGTTTGAGGCGGACAGGGACGCAAACGCGGCGTTGAACATCCTTTCTCGCGGCCTCGAAGATGTAGGAGTGGGATACTCCGAATCAACGCCTGTGGAGACTGCGCTCCCTGTGGATACACCTGTGTCTGCAAAGCGCGTCGTGGAAGCAGGAAGCCCTACCCTCAAGGAGCAAACGGCGTCAGCCGTGAGCGAGTAGGGTAGGGTAGTTCACCAGAGATGAAGATGTTACGAGAACACCGGCCGTTCAGCGTACCCAATCTGGTCGCGTGAGTCAGAGTTCCGGAACGCCTCAAGCCGGAACGCAGACGCATCGCACGCTCCGCACGCCGGCTCCTCGTCCCAATCTCAATCGCCTGCTGAGACGCGTCGAAAAACGCTAGACGGCAATAGGATTTCTTTGGAAATGGTCCGAGCGTGCGCCAATAACGGCCGCGAGTCGATGTCGAGCCGAGCGTCACCGGTGCTCGTCAATCCACTCACACCACGCGTGGAAGTCCTCGGCTCCGCACTGATCAGCGATCGATTGAAGCGTTCCGGTCGGAATCTCATCTTCTGACGCCATCGGAACAGTCACGATCCGGACCTCGCCCGTGTCTGGTGATTCGTACCGCATCTTCAGGTGACTACCGACACGACCGACACGCTTGTACCCAAACTCATGGAGCACAGACGCAATCTCGTGCCCGGAGAAGTTCGTCCGGACCATTCACCGCATGAATTCGGGCAGGTCCTTGTCACCGGGTTCCGTCTCTTCGAGACCCCACTCTTCGAGATCCTTATCAGTGACGGGTTCACCGCCGCCTTCGTGAAGTTCGATCGCCTCCGCAAGCATCCGGAGCGCTTCCGCTTTCGTCTCGCCGAAGGATGCGACACCAGTCTCGATGTCTCTCGCCGTGATCGAGCCGTCATCCTCGTGAATGAACTCGACGCCTTCCCCGTTGGATGCGTCACGTGTCGCACTCGCCATACCCTGTCTTCGCGGACCGCTCGAATAAGCGTTCTGTCGGATGTGGCGAATGGTGTGGACACATAGCACCGCTATGAAAACAGGACGCGGACTGTCCGATGAGATGAGTTACGAAAACTCCGGCCGCTCAGCGTACGCAATCGGATCGCGTGACCCAGCGTTCCGTAACGCTTCAAGCCGGAACGCACACGCATCACACGTCCCGCACGCCGGCTCCTCATCCCGGTAGCACGACCACGTCATCTCGTACGGCACACCGAGTTCCAAGCCGCACTCGGCATGTCTGTTTTTTCACCACTCGACGAACGGCGCTTTCAGCTCAATCTTTGTCTCCGGTTTCGTTCTAACATCTATAATCTCAAAGTCGAGTATTAGCGTTTCACCGGTGAGACAAAGGTAAAACCGACTACACCCAAAACTATTTATTTGTAAGATAATCTGAATATGTATGAACAAAGCAGACTACACCCATTTATTTGCTACTCTTTTTTCGCTTCTGCTATTAATAAGCACATTCAGTAGCGGCTTCGCTCCAGCCGTTGGTGCCTCACCCGCTCCAGAAGGGAGTTTCAATTCGGGTGAATCTAATGCGCTGTCGGGTGAGATGTTTTCTCAGACTGAGAACATAGATGCCGAGATTGTTGATATCACCCATGACTCTGGTATACATAAAGAAGGAGATCCGGTTCGGGTGACCGTTACTCTTGAGAATACAGGGTCCGAATCCAACCGATTTTATATTGGATTTAGTGTTCAGAGTCCTAGTGGCGAATGGTTTGATGGAGATAATGAAGCAAGTGCCTATCTGCGCCCAGGTGACAAAACAACTACAGATGTGATCTGGTATGTGAACGAGAGTGCCGAACCGGGAATGTATGACTCTCGGGTTTCTGCTTGGGAGGAATCAAATCCAGATAATCTCCAGAACAGAGTTGCTGACAATCAAAAGTCGGACGCCTTTGAGGTTGAAACACAAACTGAAGAGTACCTACTAAGTGCTGATGCGGATGGTAACGGTGGGTTTGAGGTTTACCCACCAGGATTATCGACGACTTCTGTGGATAGAGAGTACGAGGAAGGGACTGACGTTGAATTGACAGCAACCCCTGGCTCTGACAGTCGATTCGTGGAGTGGAGCGGTGATATTGGTTCTGCTGATAAGGACGATGCAACGATTGAGGTGACAATGAATGAGGCTCGAGATCTCACTGCCAAATTCGAAGAAGAATCACAAGAGTATCGATTAGAAGCTGACGCTAATGGTAACGGCGGGTTTGAAGTTAACCCACCGGGTTTCTCGACGACTTCCGTTGATAGAGAGTATGAGGAAGGAACTACTGTCGAGTTGACAGCAACCCCCGATTCTGACAGTCGATTCGTGGAGTGGAGCGGTGATATTGGTTCTGCTGATGAAGACGATGCAACGATTGAGGTGACGATGAATGAGGATCGAGATCTCACTGCCAAATTCGAAGAAGAATCACAAGAGTATCGATTAGAAGCTGACGCTAATGGTAACGGCGGGTTTGAGGTTTATCCCCCAGGACTTTCGACGAGTTCCGTTGATAGAGAGTACGAGGAAGGGACTAACGTTGAATTGACAGCAACTCCCGGCTCTGACAGTCGATTTGTGGAGTGGAGCGGTGATATTGGTTCTGCTGATGAAGACGATGCAACGATTGAGGTGACGATGAATGAGGCTCGAGATCTCACTGCCAAATTCGAAAAAGAATCACAAGAGTATCGATTAGAAGCTGACACTAGTGGTGACGGTGGATTTGAAGTTAACCCACCGGGTTTCTCGACGACTTCTGTGGATAGAGAGTACGAGGAAGGGACTAACGTTGAATTGACAGCAACTCCCGGCTCTGACAGTCGATTTGTGGAGTGGAGCGGTGATATTGGTTCTGCTGATGAAGACGATGCAACGATTGAGGTGACAATGAATGAAGCGCATCATATAACTGCCGTCTTCGAACGGGTGGAGTCAACCGAAATTGATGCCGAAATTGTTGATGTTAATCATGATTCTGGCATACATAAAAAGGGCGACCCCGTTCGGACAGCAGTTACTGTCGAGAACACAGGATCTGAAGCTAATCGATTTTATCTCGGGTTTAATGTTCAGAATCCTAGTGGCCAATGGCTAGGTGGAGACGACGAGGCGAGTGTCTATCTCAGGCCAGGTGATCGAACAACTACAGATGTGATCTGGTATGTGGACGAGGGTGCTGAACCGGGGATGTATGACTCTCGGGTTTCTGCTTGGAAAGAATCAAACCCAGATAATCTCCAGAACCGGGTCGCTGACGATCAAGAATCGGACGCCTTTGAGGTTAAAACGCAAACTGAAGAGTACCGATTGAGAGCCGACACAGATGGGGAAGGTGGATTTAGGGTTAATCCACCCGGCATCTCAACGACTTCTGTTGATCGGGTGTATGAGAAAGGAGATGATATTGAGCTGACAGCAACTTCAGGCTCTGATAGCCAATTCGTGGAATGGAACGGCGATATTGGTTCTGCTGACGAGAACGATGCAACTATCGGGGTGACAATGAATGAAGCCCGCGATATCACGGCTGTATTCGAATCAACCGAGATAGACGCCGAAGTCACTGAATTTAATGTTAATTCTGGAGAGTACGAGTACGGTGAATCAATAGAGGCAACTGCAATCATTAAAAATACGGGAAGCACAGAGCACACATATTTTGTCGGATACTCGGTTTTTGGATCAGATAATGACAAGCATAATACGGGCCGCACGATTACTCTCGCTTCTGGAGCAGAGACTTCAGTTACTCTAGAGTGGACAGCTCAACAGAATAGTACTTCTGGTGAGTACGATGCCCAAGTTTCAGTTTGGAAAGAGAGCAATCAAGATAATCTTCAATCTCGCCTAGACAGTACAAGTCAAGACGACGCTTTCAGTCTGGTTCAGGCAGGTGGACCTCTCAAAGTACGTGTACAAGAATCAGACGGCGATCCAATTAGTGATGCAACAGTTTCGATCGATGACTCCCAAGCTACGTCAACCGATGATGAGGGAATAGTCGAGTTCAGTGAGTTGTCTAGCGGTACGTATGAACTCACTATCTCACGAGAAGGATATACTACCCAATCAACAACAGTCACTGTCGAAGATGGCCAGCAACAAGCTCATGAAATCACACTCTCGCGTCCAGGAGGGTCGATACTCAGTGTCGACGGCATCCCAGATGAGTATCAACCTGGCGCCAAAATCAAACCGATTGTCACTCTCCGGAATACTGGAGATAGCGAGGCTACGTTTGAGCTGACCATGGCTACTCCGAGCGGTATCGAAGCGCAAACAAACCCGACCCAAACGGTGACACTTGCTCCGGGTGCAGAGACAACAATCGAATACACAGCCGAATTGTACGGGACAGACACTGACCGAACGGTACAATTCGAGTTAGCTACCGCAAACGGGGACGCCATTGACTCATTCAGCAAACGAGTCGAATATACTGACACAGTCTTGTCCGTGCAAGTGCTCGATTCAACCGATACTCCGGTTGAAGAGGCGACCGTGTCAGTTCTCTCAGAAACAAATTCAACGCAAACAAATTCAGAGGGCCGCGCTCGACTCACATCACTTGTTCCAGGGGAACATCTAGTCGAAATCACTCCACCGGGTATCACGAGTGGTGAGCAAACAGTAACTGTTGACGTTACTGGCGGTGAACGCACCGAGACAACTGTCCGAATTGATCGAGTCGGTACTGTCTCCGGAACAGTAGTAGACCAAGGGGGTGAACCGCTCTCAAATGGACTCGTCACAATTAACGGGCAGTCAGCGTTTATCAACGAAGACGGTACGTTCAGTTTTGAGACTCAGTTCGCTGCCGGGAAATCATACACTATCGACGTGACGCAAAACGGCAACTCACTGTATCGACAGGACATCAGTATTTCACCGGGGCCGAATGACATTACTCTCACCGTCGAAACCGATAACAACGGCAGCGGTGGGTGGCAAATCATCGATAACACCAACAAGGGCGCAGTTCTGGGAGAGGTTGGGATACAAATGGGGGTCCAGGGCTCTCAGACGCTCGAATATCACGCTGGATGGCTCGGCCTCAGCATGGTCCCGGTCGCAGACGCACCCGCAGATATCCGTGATTGTGTGCTCGCACCAAACGATGGTCTCGCCACAAACGGGCTTGACTGCGGCGGCGCAGCAGCCAGCACAATCGGATCAGCAGGGACAGTCATCGGTGTCTTAACATCCGGATCAGGCGCTGGTGTCGCTGTCGCCGGCGGGAGTTTCGCGTTAGACACCGCCGAAGACATCGGGGATGCAGCCAAAGTCACTTTATCGGTGGCACGAAATGTCCCCAGCAAAATTAACGAATGGGCTGAAATCCTTATTTCAAAAGTTGGTAGCGACAAGATCTCCAAAGTCCTAGATGAGATCGGCGACCCTACTACAAAGAATACGCTCAGGAAATCAGTTGATAAGATCCGCCTACAGCGAGCGGGATTCTCTGGGGATGAGGCGGCCCATTTGAATGATGTTCTCAGCAATTCAAAAAATGTCAATACTGACGAATTAGCTTCGGTCGCTGGCAAGGTAGATGACCCAATTTCAGAGATTACTCGGGTTACAAAACATCAGGAGTCAGGAGAGGTTTATGCTCTAACCAAAGGAGAATACGATGCTGCAGCAGATAAAGGATACGGGTGGGAGAAAATCCAGGGGAAGCATCTTGATAACTCAGACCCTAGTCCTGGAGTGACTACATTTGACCGGAGTAAAGAGATGACTGAAACTGAACTTCAGAACTATCTTACCCAGGCAGTACGGAACGGGAAAGTTGATCCAGAAGACCCGAATGCGATTGTGTGGAATGTTCCAGAGTCCGTAAAAAATGAATACGGATTTGAGCGTATCCGGGTGATTGTAAGCGATTCCAACAATCAGATTACAACAGCGTATCCACAGTACACATAATGACCGAAGAACCAACGTATCCTCTAGCTGAGAATATCTCAATAGATACTCAAATCACAGTTGACGATATCAATGAGGTTACATCCACTCAGCAACTGTATGGTGGAATTAGATTTAAAATCGGAGATGAAGTATTAACACAATATTCAAACGAAAAAGATACACATGGAAGTACCAGAGGGTACGAGTATAAGGGTGAGTATCCGTTCTTGATTATTCGATCGCTGCTTTCTAAAATATCTGAGTTTGTACACGGCCGTGTCGATCCTACGGGTTCAACAGAAAGTCGAGTTGAACTTTATGAATCAGCTGGATATATTGTCCTTTCATGGGTCAACACAGGATATGTACGAGTTGCATTCCAGACAGTACCGGTTGGAGCATCAGTAGAGCCTACAGTTCCAATCCGATCTAGTGTTGGATATGCAGTACGAACTGTGGATCTGGAGGTTGCGATTTTAAACGTATCTGAGGAGATGCTAGATTATATTGAGAAATCTTCGATAGATCATGGCGATACGTTAACAAAATTCAGGCAGCAAGTAGAAGATCTAAAAAGTTGAGTATGCGGTACTAGAGACCGTCATGGGACATCAGATATCATAGTTATCATAAGTTGTTCCGTACGGTTAGGATAGAATTCATCGGATTCTGATGCTATCACTAACAGAATTAAATTATTCTGTTGATAGTACAAGAGAACATTTTTACTTCCTCTATCATTTTCATATTTTATTTGCGTTGCAGTAACACCAGTAGTAAGATCAATTTCAGTAATATTAGCTGATTGGTCTTCGAATGTGGATATAATATCACTTAATTTAGAATTTACATCCCGAGCCGTCTCATACACAGTTGCTTCTGAATAAATAATGCCAAGGCCATCTTCATCGTTACTCCGCTGGAAACTACGTGAATGTTGACGAACGATCTGATCTGACGCATATTGTTCTCTCTTGTTATCGTCCAACTCAGCTGTTACAATATCTGTCTCGCCACTATACTCATACCCGTCAGAAAGATCCGACAATCGTAACACGATACTATCAGTATCAGTGTCGGCATTGAAATCTGGGGAGTCATCCGAAGGATCAGGTTCCGAGTTAGTATCGGATTCCCCAGAGCTATCGTCAGACTCATTAGAATCACCGTCAGGCTCGCCCGAATCTGTTTCAGATGAACCCCCGCCCCCTCCAACAAGATCGTCCTCACCACCTTCGGCAAACGGGTTCAACCCAGCACATCCAGCAAGAGATATAGAACTCACAGTCGCAAGACCGAGCGCGAATGTCCGGCGTTTCATAGGTTGTCATCTAACTAAAGTAAGTTAAATCTCATCACTAGCAGTCAAATGTGTCACAAAACCTAATCCATCTTTTTCGGAGCCATCGCAGTCGATCAACCGTTCCATTTTCGTGTCAAATAGATCATTTTTCCCTCCAGTTGTTGATCTCGTCAATCAGATCAGGCGTTTTGCGGATCGATAGACGGAGCTCATCATGTCGGCTGACGACTTTTCTATCATAAGCGACGTTTTGTCAAGACCGCCAAGCAATTCCTCTGGGATCTCAACGTTGATCTCCGGCATACCTCGCATTCGCTGAAGAGCATGCCCCGGTTGTCGCACAACATAAGGGCTCAGCTACAGCCACTACACTACCACTACGAAAGTGGAACGTGTATTGACTGACGAATTACCATAACTCAGGCCACTCTGTCTACGCAATCGGGTCGCGTGATCCGGAGTTCCGGAATGTTTCAAGCCAGAACGCGCATGTGTGGCACGTCCCGCACGCCAGCCCCTCATCCCGGTAGCACGACCACGTCATGCCAAGCTTAATTTACACTCCGTAATCTCTGTTTCAATCAGTTGACGAACGGCACTTCCGGCTGTATTTCTGGATGTGATTTCGTCAGGGATCAGATTCTACATAACCGATTACAGTGGAGTTTCGTCAACGTCGTCTTCGTCAAATGCGTCCGTCACACCCGCTCGTTCGTTTTCAATCCGGTCGTGCGCAGTTCTCCACTCCTTCGTTGCTTCGGGACTATCGGCACCGTGTTCGGTGTGGCGTTCCCGGACGTTCAACAGGACCGGCGTGTTCATCGCGTCCCCTGCCACTCAGCGTCCGCAATCGGGTCCTGTAACCCCTCGTTCCGGAACGCCTCTAGCTCGAACGAGCACGCATCGCATGTCCCAAACGTCGAAATCGTCAGTTGCCGTGTCGGGTGACGCAGTACGGGAGACCTTTCACTTCGACGGCCTCAACGTCCGGAGCTTTCACGACGGCTTGTCCCTTGCCGAAGTTCGGAAGATCCTTCTTGAAATCGGAAGGAATTGACGGCACGTCATCGACGACCTCCGCTTTCAGTCCGAGGAAGATGTTTGTATTGATTTGCTTGATCACGTCGTCATCGACGTCGTCCGGATTCTGTGTGATGAGACACAGCCCGAGCTTGTATTTCCGACCCTGCTTGACGGCGACGCGCGCCCGTCGGAGAATATACTCTTCGCGGAGGCTGCTCGCACTCGCCAGGTAGTTGTGCGCTTCGTCAACTGCGACGAGCATCGGTGTGTCACGAACTGCCGGATCAACCTGATAATCGTCGATCTTGTTCTCGATGATGTACGAGAGGATCGACAGGACGGTGAGACTCTCTTTGCCCCCGTTGAGGTGACTCGTCGGGATCACCGTCACCTGCCCTTCACGGAACACGGTATCAGAGATATCCGGAAGGAACGCAGTTCCTTGATCGAACACCTGCCGGAACGTGTCACGGTCAACCCGCCGGTTCACTGCGCTCCACGTTCCTCCGGCAATGTTGTTCTCCTCGCGTAGCCGACTCTCATCGTAATCGTGCTCGTCGAGGAACTCGAGGAAATCAACGTACTTCGGCCGGTCTACAGAGCGGTCCGGGTAGCCACCCTGCGAATCGAAGCACGAAAAGTACGCGTTGATACAGTCCTCGATTGCGCCGCGCGTGACCTCGGTCGGCGTGTACGGCATCAGCATTTCCGGCCGTCCACGGACGATCTCAAAGGGAATCGAGAGCTCACGGCTCTCCATCGTCGAGGGGGCATTCGTGCCAGCAACCTGCGGGACGAACACATTGAGGTCGTCGACGCCCCCGTGTTTGATGTTGTGTCGACGGAGTTCCTGCTGTATCGCGTCGTCGTTCACGACGGCGTCGTTGTCCTCGCGCATCTCCCAGTACTCGTTTTCGGGGTCGATGATAACGAGATTGAGCCGCCGTTGTTCCCCTTCACCTGTATCGTGGTGACGGATTGGATAGCGCTTCTCGGAGACGAACTGTCGCAACACGTTCTTCGTAAAGTGGGTCTTCCCCTTCCCAGTCGAGCCCGCAACGAGAGCGTGTCTGAACACGGCTGGCTCACCGTCTTCAACGTCTCCCGTCTCCCGATCGATCCCAGGGTTACTGAGGTAGTATGGGAAGTTCTCGTTGTTCACCGTCATCGGCTCGCCGCCAACAGAGAGCCATCCGGTGAAGATCCCCTTCCCCGGAATGTTTAGTCCCGTTCGGAGGCAGTCTTCGTCACGAGCAAGCCGTGCCGGAGAGTTCGGTTTCGGGATCCGATTGACAATACTGCTCTCGATGTCATCGGACCCCACGTTCTTGAGAATCGCCAGGGGTTCCAATTCTGCGACTTGGACGAACTCTGACTCGTCGAGCTCGACGTGTGCGCTGATCTGGTTATGGGCGTCAGATTTGTCGTCGAGATCAGTGTACGGCTCATAGCGGAGCGAATCCGTGACTGCGAACAGTTCGCTTCCCTCGTCCGGGTACGGAATCTGTACGTAATCACCGAGGCGGATTCCCTCTCTGGCTCCCGTGCGAATGAACGCGTTCACCTGGTAGTCACGTCTGCTGACGTGGATCTCCTCGCTTGCAAGGACGTGCCCGAGTTCGTCATCAGCGGGTGTGGACACGCCGCTTGGGACCGTTCGCTCCGGCACCGCAGTGCTGTCAGACTCGGTGTCTGTTGCACCCGATTCGTCGCTTCGTGTCTGTTCGGACTCCTCGGAGTCGTTTGCGACCGGGTCGTTGTCGAGAATGTCGTCGATGTTGTTACTCATAGCTTCGGGAATCTTCGAGGTGGCTCCAACGGCCGTCGCGGTTATAGTCGAACGCAGACTCGACCGTTTGGAGCGCGTCGCGGATCGTTTCGCGGTTGTCGGGACTGATGCGTGCGATGCGGTCGGCGCGCGCGACGGCTCGTGGCACGTCGCTTTGACGGGCAATTTCTTTGAGCGCTTTCAGGAGGACCTGTTCTCGACGCTCCTCATCAGTGAGGAACAGTACCGGCGTCTCGATTCGGAACACGTTCCCCGTTTTTGGTGTGCGAACATACGCGAACGCACGCCGGTACGCGTCTGGCTGTCCATGGCTGAGCTCATCGGACACGGCTGTCAGCAGATCGAATGCGTTTCCTCGGAGTTCGACGTCTGTTTGGACGAACCAGGAGGTGTACGTGAGGTGGTCAAGGCTGTCATCACGGAGCACTTCCCCGATGAACTGGTGATCACGGAGCCATGGGACGTCGTGAAGCGTCCCGTGTCGCCCCCGGAGATCGTGTTGTGTGATCTTCGTTCTGAGTGAGTCTGTGAGCTCACCCATTGAGGAGGTCTTCACGACGCCCAACACAGGCACATCGCGTTCAAAACACGCATCGACCACTGCGACGTAGTTCTCAATGACGTCAGTGGGAAGATCCCAGTTGCCGATCGGTGCGCCTTGTCCGGCACGGTCGAGCAGCGTCCAATAGATGACGCTGAGCGGGTACACAGAGCCGTCGAGGAATAGTGGCCCGTCGACCACGTCGAGACACCGCCGTGCGTGCTTCCCCTCCGCAAGCCGCTGTACGGTGGACGTGAGAATCGAGGTGACGTTCGCCCGTTGGCGCATCTCGGGGATGCGAATAATCTCGCCTTTGACACTCCCACGTTCGGTCTGTTCGTGGTGGAGTGTCACATCGTCGTCTTCGAGGTACACCCCAGTGACCACAGTCCCTCGTCGCTCAGCACTTCGATCGCTGTCAGCGCCGCTCACCCCCAGTTTCGCGTGTGCTGTGTCGACGACGAGTCCGTTGTTGTATTCCAACGGCCGGGTCGTACTGGCATCGACACCGTACGTCGGTTCCGTCCACGGGTCGTCAGTCCACGTCCCGAGTTCCGCCTTGCGAGTCTTGAAATACTCCGGCTCGCCGATCGGCTCGACCGTTCCGCCGTCATGGGTGAGGAGGCCGAACAGTTCGCGGGCGTGTGCGGCCTGATCGTCCACCTCGCGTGGGATGCCAGCGTCGACCCGTTCGGCAAGCTGTCGTACCACGTCGAAAGCGCGTTCGTCCATTTACTCGTCACCTAGGATGCGTCCACCTCGATGCACGTCGACTCTACTCGCGTTCGTGTCTTCGTCGATTGAGACTTCAATCTCGTGTTCAGCGCCCTGAATGAGTCGCTCGTCGTGAGAGACGACAATCACTTGCGGCACATCCCACTCGGAGATGCTGTCAAGCATCTGTTCGAGACGCCCGATGTGACCCTTATCGAGGAATGTCGTCGGCTCATCGAGGATGAACGGCGGAAGACGACCGCTGTCGCCCTCGCGCATCTCGGCGATGAGTTTGTAGATCCCGGCACGGAGGGCAAGGTTAACGATAGCGCGTTCCCCGCCGCTGGCGTTACTCGGGTGTTCGAGCGTCCCGTCGTCACGAAGCAATTGAATCGCATACGGCGTCCCATCAGGCCCCTCTTCGAGGATACGCACCTGCTGGTAGCTACTGTTCTTGTATATATCGCTGAAGATGTCGTTCGTGTACTGGTTGATGTAGGCGAGGTACTGCTCGCGGAGGTCTGCTTTGGTGCTCCGATACACTGCCATCATGCGATCGAACTCGTCCGACCGCTCTTCGGCCCACTTGCGTTTTTCCTCCTCGAGTGCGAGGCGCTCGCGGAAGTACTCTAGATTCTCAAGATCGTTTTCGAGCACCGTCCGCTCTTTCTTGAGCGAGTCTAGTTCCGCGGTCAGTTCTTCTACCGTGGCCTCGCGGTCCTCAATCTTCTGCGTCGCCGATTCTAACTTATCTCGCTGCGCTTCGACGTCGACCGAACCGAGTTCTTCGGTGAGCTCGTCAATGTCATCTTCAACGCCAGCGATCTGCTCATTGAGGTTCTCGATCGTGTCCTGTGCGTGACTGATATCCTTCCGGTGACCTGCGATTGCCGTCTCTAACTCGCCGACCTCGTCGTATGCATCCACCACGTCAGAGACGAGCTCGCGCTGTTCTATCGCAGTATCAACTGCTTGCTGACCGTCTTCGAGCGCTGCTTTTGCCTCAGCAACCGCGTCGCGCTTCGCTTCAATCTGCTCGTCATAGTCGTCAACCTCTGCGTTCGCCTCAGCTATCTCTGCTTCAAGCTCCTCGCGTTCAGTTTCGAGATCAGCGAGCTCGTCCGCAAGGTCGTCTCGTTCCTCTCGACGTTCTTCAACAGTCTCGAAGGCCGCCACAACCTCTTCTCCGTCTTCAATCTCCGTTTCGAGCGACTCGATGTCCGACTTGAGCTCAGCGAGCGTGTCGTGAAGCTCATCGACCGCTGACTCCGCAGATTCAAGCTGAGTTTCGGCGTCGGCGAGTTCGGACTCTGCCTCGGCTTGGTCGTCCTGTACCGTCTCACGCTCGTCTTCGAGTGTGTTCACGCGCTCCGCTTTCACCTCAACAGTGTCGTTACGAAAGCCCCGCAGCTCGATCGCCTCTTCACGACACTCGTCAAGAGCGTCCCGTTGGTCGACAAGCGTATCACGTTCCTCTCTCGCCTCGGAAAGCTTGTCTTCAACTTCTGTGAGCTCGGCTTCGATGTCCGCGAGTTCGGACTCCACGTGAGACGGATCGACGTCTTGGCCACACTTCGGGCACGTCGCTACTCCATCGAGTGCCTGTAGCTCCTCGCGGTCCTCCTCAAGCGTCGCTTTCCGTGCCTCGCATTCCGTGACCGTCGTGTTCGTCGTCTCGATTGCCTCCTGTACTTCCCTCTTCGCATCTGGGATCCGTTCGTCGATGAGGCTCTGTAGCGTGTCGGCGGATACAGTCAAGTCAACGGTAGCTAGGTCGCCGTCGAGAGTTTGTAGCTTCTCCTCAAATTCGTTTTGAGCCTCCGCTTTCGCCTCACGTGCGGCTTCAAGATTCGACTCCACCGTTGCGATCTCATCCGACAACTGGTCGATCTCGTCACGTGCGTCCGTGACAGCCGTTTGCGCTTCCTCACATGACGTTTCGGCTGCCTCAAGAGACGCTTTTGTCGCTGCACGCTCCTCTGACAGTTCGTTTTTCTCTGTCTTCAACGCCTCAACACGTGCTTCGACAGTCTTGCGCGTCTCGTCAGTAATAGAGTCCGGACATGAGTCGTCTGGGAGGAACGCGTTGGTTGCAGCGTCTCGCTTCTCGACAGCTGCTGTAACCTCTTCCTCCGCGGCCGCAACGTCATCCGTTATATCCTCTTTTTCGGCGAGGAGGTGTTCGAGATCGGCTTCGAGTTCCTCTGCTTCCTCGGCTGCCGTATCCCGTTCGTCGACGAGTCGGTCTCGTTCCGTCTCTGCCTGGTCGAGCGTTGCCTCTCTATCCGTGTGTTCGATCTGTGCCGCCTCGACCGCTTCTTGTGCAGCACTCAGCGCTTCCTCAGCCCGCTCTTCCGTCGGCAGATCGGCATCTATCGGATCTGTTGTCGATGGGTCATCGAGTTGGTCGAGTGCTTCTTGCTTCTCGTCGATATTACCGTGGAGCGTGTCGATCTCCGTTTCAGCCTCCGTAATTGCCGTCTCAGCCTCCTCGATTTCACGTTGGTTCGCTGCTCGCTCTTCGATGAGCCCTTCGCGCTCTTCTTCGGCTTCACCAAGTTCCGTCTGTAACTCGTCGTGATTTGCGATCCGTTGCTCGACTTCCTCTTTTGCGTCTCGGAGTTCCTGAAGGAATTCCTCTACGTCTTCAATCTCCGCCTGCTGTTCCGAGATTTCCGTCTCTTTCTCGGCGATGGCAGCCTCGTAGCCGTCAACATCATGATCGAGCTGCTCGTCGATGGTCTCACGATGATTCTCAGCGGATTGCTCGTTCTCACTCGCAATACGACCCATCGCACGACGGGCTCCCTTTGCCCGGAGCTCGTATCGATCGATCCGATCGAGTCCGAGCAAGTCATCGATGAGCTCCGCCCGCGTATCATCGTCGAACAGGCTATCGACCTCGCCCTGCTGTACGTACACTGAACGAGAGAAACTGTCCTCGTCCATCCCGACCACATCGACGACTTCCGAGCTGACATCACGAATCCCTGAGATGGGCTCCGAGAGTGCGGGCGACTTGAGCTCTGCGCTGTTTTGGCCCTCCGTATCAATCGACCACGTCACGGTGTACGGTATCTCTGCCACCTCGAATGTCAACACGATCTCGCCTTCTCTGGCACCTCGCCTGACGATATCGTCGAGCTTGAAATCATTCGACCCGACGTTCCGGATATTCGAGAGGAAGAGTCCGCCGAAAATTCCCATTAGCAGTGTCGTCTTCCCGGCACCGTTCTCGCCATGGACGAGCATCGTCCCCTCGGGGAAGGCGATCGATTCGTCCTCGTAGCTCCGGATGTTCTGTAGGTGTAGATCAGTAACTTTCATTCGTCGGCCTCCATCGGTTCGACGCCGTCCGGCGTTTCCTCTGGTCCGGCATCCTCAAACGCTTCGCGCTGTGCATCACGGAGCGACTCAGCAAAGTTGTCGGCGACACGGTTCACATTCGTGTCGAGTTCATCCGCTTTCCGAACCTCCTGATCGACATCAAGCGCAACCGTCGAAAAGTCCTCATCTGCGAGTTTCTCCTCGATGGCCCCGTCAAGCCCCTGCAGCGACATGGCCTCGATTGATTCTACGTCAAGGTCGACGCGGCCACGGTTGTCGTCGACGCTCACGACAGCAGCACCGGCTTCACCTGCCATCTGTGTCACCTCGTTTGCGGTGACTGCGGCCCGGTCGCCGCTCAACTCAATCTTCGCTACGGCCCCCTCAAGGTCGTGTCTCTCAAGCACGTCACGGGCGTGGGTCGCCCCGTCGTCCTCACCGAATGCGATCTCAAACACCGCGAACGGTCGCGTCTCCAACTCAATCTGTCGGCGGTGAATCCCGCTGTTATCGATATCGAG